>JAEEGI010004269.1_pt1 | contig 33590 bp, 27 predicted proteins | sample 8958751 | NCBI WGS metagenome assembly JAEEGI01 (sample SAMN16246545, study PRJNA631951) | gut metagenome | biome: gut microbiome; feature: rumen; material: KS-attached | host: Bos | place: Iran: Karaj | collected 2018-10
TCGGGGTCTTCATCGTTGATGGAATTGTGAAGCTTTTCTATGATCCAGACAATAGGGTAGAGCAGGTATACCAGGAAATTCATCACCCTGCACAGCCACATGAGGTCTTTCCAATGGGATGTGCCGATGGATTTGGGGACGATTTCCGAAAAGACCAGGATGAGAAGGGTCATCACCGCGCTTATGATGCCAAACCAGTATTCACCGGTGAGGAGCGTGGCCTGATGGCCCACCGCCGCTGCACCAAGGGTGTTGGCTATGGTGTTCAGGGACAGGATGGCAGAGAGCGGACGGTCCGGATCGTCCTTCATCTTTGAGAACAGCGGCGCGTTCTTATCTCCTTCCTCCTCTTTCATCTGGATATATGAAATGGGAGTGGACATGAGCACAGACTCCAACAGCGAGCACAGGAAGGAAATTCCCATGGTCAGCAGCAAGTATACTATAAGAAGCGTCATCGGTCTTTCAAATAACTTACAAAGTTACTGTTTTTTCCAGAAATAGTAAAATTTGCGTATTCAAAAAGAATCCTGTATATTTGCAACATAATAAAAGCGATTCTACGGATTCGCTGCATACTGGGCTGATGAGTGTTTCATCAGCCTTCAGTTTTATATAGCGTTCTCACATTAGTTCCGTCGAAAAGCATCACTTTTGATATAGAATGTCCATTTTGAATGTAACCTTGGAGTGCACGCATCATATAACCATCGGTGAGGTTGCACTGCCGAAGGATGACTATGTCTGATTGCACCAATCCTTTGTGGAGCATATTGCGAAACGCATTTTTGGGCTGCAAGGACGTATATGACTCATACTCAATAAACTCTCCGTCCACAAGCAAATCAGGGCACTTACGATAGTATCTGGTCCCAATTAATTCGCCAAACACTTCGCGATATAACGGATCCTTATAGTGAACCGCATGAAGCACTTTTACTTCATGTCCGCGTTCTGCCAAGATTGTAGCTATGGCAATTATGTCGTCATAATCCGATCCAGTGGACTCCAGGCCCATCATCAACCAAATCTTTCCACCGCTGGGGTATTGTTTGTTAAGCACAAACAACTCACATGAATCATCCATTATACTGAAGGATTGGGGTAGAAAGGACATCTCCATGGCAGGAAACGTCTTTCCAAAACAATAAACAATATGAATTTGAAGGGAGCTGCCTCCAGAAAGGAGGACTTACCTTACTCCTGATTTCATTACCGGCCGATTCGACGACCGCTCGCTAGTTACAAAGATAGTCATAGATTCTGACCTTTTCAAATACATATATGGCTTTTTTCTGTCAATTGTAGCAATGCTTTTCATCTTGTTATGTATTTCAATTCGGAAAGTTGGACACTAATATTATTCAATCTCACTATCTTACACTTTCTTACATTATTTTTGGAGAAAAATCGTTAAATTTGCTTAAATTGTACAATTGAATCGATTTCTTCGATGACAAGAGAATACGTTAGGTAGGCAAAGAAGTAATAATGAAGAAAGTCCTTTTCGCAATACTGGCCCTGGTCCTCATTTCTTGTAGCAAGATTTCTAAATCTGACTTGCGGGGAGTCTGGACCGTAGATAGCATCAAGCAGCAGGAGATTACAGCCAATACGGATTCCGGATGGTACTCTGGAATGGCTATTGCACCTATATTCTTCGTTGGTGAGACGCTTACTATCAGCAAATCCAATATCATCCCGTGTCCAACCACAGCATCAATGGTGAAGTGCTATGACGATTACCCAGGCTATATCAACTACTCGCTCGCAGGCAACAAACTCGTGATACCAGAGCAACATTACTCTTACTACAGAATTGATGGTAATGGGGATGTGTCGGCCGGAGAGATTAACTTCCGTGCAATGGAGTTCGAAGTCGGCATCGCCGGTAACGAGATGGATCTGATTGGTAAGTTTGAAGAGACCGATAACCTGGGCAATGTCAAAAAGCGGGTAAACGTAATGATTGACCTTTCCAGAACGAAGTAATAACAATTGATTAATCAGTATATTATGAAGAGATACATTGTTGTGGCACTTGCAGCATTGGCTCTGGCCGCCTGCGAAAAGAATCCGACCGACGAACCGTTCAAAGGAACATTCAAGGTCTCCGGAACTGTTGAGAAAGGCCCCTTTGTTCAGGGCTCTACCATCAACATGCAGACGATGGATGATAAACTGCATCCAACCGGCAAGACCTTTATGGAGAACATTAAGGACGATGCTGGTACGTTCGATTTCGGCTCGTTGGAATTCGATACGCCTTATGCCAAGATTACGGCTACCGGGTATTTCTTCAATGAAGTAACCGGAGAGTTGTCCAAAGGCATGATCAACCTCAACGCTCTGGTGGATCTGTCTGACAAAAGCAGTGTTAACGTGAATCTGTTGACCCATCTCAAGAGCCAGCGTGTACAGAAGCTCATTGAAGAAGGGAATACCTTCAAAGCAGCAGCATCCCAGGCTCAGGCAGAGTTGATGGGTGCCTTCGGCCTGCAGAAATATGCAGGGAAGGATGTTTCCCAGTTCTCCATCACTTCTGGTACCGATGAGGCTGCAGCGCTTATTGCCGTATCTTCCATCATCCAGGTGGACCGTTCCGAGGCAAGTATGACCGAGTTCATTTCGAAGCTGACCAACGAGTTCGGGACTAATGGAGTTTTCTCCGATGCCACAAAGCAGACGATTGCCAATAGCACTCAAAGTCTTATCGGAAAGCTGGATATTATTTCAAGGAATATCGTCGGCCGATATGAGACTCTTGGCAAGACAGTAAGCGTCAAGCCGTTGAAGTACTATTTTGACTGGGACGGGAACGGCTCGGCTGGTGGTGAAATCGCTCCCGAAGGCTCGTCAGTCTCTTTGGATAAGACAGTCATCAATGCGCCAAGCGAAGGCGGAAGGTTTGCGATAACTGTTACTTCTCCTGTTCCGGTGTATATTAATGGGGCCGGTTCTGGTAATAACCCCTCAACTGGAGTAGTTAGCCCTGACATTATTAACATCTATGATGTCGATGCTGGTTATAATCAGAATGTACATTGTTCTGTTTCGAACAACGTAATTACAATTGAAGTCGATGCTTCAAAGTCTCGTGCCGAGAGTCATAGTGAGTTTGTTATTGTCGATTATCTTGACACGCAGTTAGCTACGTTCTCAGTCAATCAGGCTGCAAATCCCAATGCGCCCGTTCCTGGGCTCAGCCACGATGGGGAAATGTTAGTGGGCAACATGATGTATTATATTGCCCGTGCCATGACCACCATCGACCAGCTGGAAAGGATGTATGCGCATAATAGCAGTTTTGGGAACTTCTCCGCGCCTATGAATGCCAGTGACAGCAGAATATACCAAACTTGGTCAGGGATGTATGCTGCCATGCGTCAGATTAATACCCTGCGTGAATTAGATGCGTCAAAATTGAACCTCTATGGCCCGTTCCTTGATTTCTATGCCGCCATTTGCTACCGATTAATGACACATGTTTGGGGCGACGTAGTCTATTTCATGCAAAACCCCAGCACCAATGTAACGAGCTATCCGAGAACCAATGTGGGCACCATTCAAGATGACTTGATTACACGCCTTACTGCCGCTCTTGAGTCAACAGATGATAAGTCATACTTCGGCTGCGATCTATCAGCTCGCGATTTATTCTTCATTCCCAGGAACTTTGTTAAGGTGATGCTCGGCTACCTCTATATGGATAAAGGCCAATATCAGGAAGCAAATGCTTACCTTCAGGAAGTTTGTGCATCAGATTATTATTCGCTTGACGAAGGTCCGTCCGATGCCATCGTCTTAGAAGGCAACAACACCCCTTATATGTTCGGTCTCCGCCGTGAAACATCAACTAAAGCCGTCATTGACCAGAGCTCTGTCGTTGTTATCTACAGTTATCCTGAAATACTCCTGTCACTGGCCGAATGCCGGATGATACTTGGAGACCAGGATGGTGCCCTTGCTTTTGTCAACCAAGTTGGTCTTGCGAAGGGTTGGGACGGCCAGAGGACGGATAAGAGCAAGATTCTGGACTACATCCTGGAACTGCGTAAGCAGGAGAAATATCCTTACCATTTCTCTTTCTTGAAACGGAACAATCTGGCGCAGTCCGAACTCGGAATCACCAATTCCAATTACCTGCTGCTGCCGATTCCAACACAGGAAATTATCTATAACAGTGGAATGACCCAGAACCCCGGCTATTGATATGTCTGAGTTTATCTCAAGGGCCATGCCAAAAAACTCTTAGACTGTAACAGAGACACCATCCTGGAACTTCTATGTTCCGGAGTAATTGCTTCTTACAGAAAGGAAGATGGAGGATGGTGGGTTTCGTACGACAGTTTGGAAGAGTATATAGCATCGTCGTGGCCGATAATGGAAGCACTATCTCCAAATTGCCTGGCAACCGACCTCCCACCTTCTTTGCGAAACTGTGCAATTATTGCACAGGTTGCGACATTTGAGAATTCATCTTCTTTGTCATAAAATAAATGCATCTTAGGTGAAGGTGTTGGATACAGAGGCTGGGACGAATAGGAATTTTGGGTAGCGAACGCCAAAATTACGTCAGTCCCAGCCTCAGTATTCAACACCGTTGACAATACTAATCCTTGAAAATGGCCTCAAAACGAGGATGGAAAAGGGAAAATTGCGTATATTTGTAAATCATGAAAGAAGAACAGATTCTAATACGCATTTCCGGCAAGGACAGGATTGGTCTTACGGCATCCATCATGGCTATTCTGGCAAAGTATGATGCCCAGATACTGGACCTTGGCCAGGCAGTTATTCACAATACGCTATCCATGGGGATCCTAATCAGGATAGACGAGGCGCATTCAGGGCAGGTGATGAAAGAGCTCCTGTTCAAGACTACGGAACTCGGCAGCATAAGCATCGGCTTTGCACCCGTCTCTGACGATGATTACGAAGCCTGGGCCGGAAGGCAGGGGAGGAACAGGTATATTCTCACTATAATTGGCCGCAGCCTCAGCGCAGCCCAGATCCAGGCTGCGACCGATGTTATAAGCCGCCACGGCCTTAACATCGACGCAATCAAGCGCCTTACCGGCCGCATGAGCATTATGCATCCGGAGCGTAACGTCAGGGCATGCGTGGAGTTCTCCCTCCGCGGTTTCCTGTCGGCCGATGACAAAAAATCCATGCAGCAGGACCTTATGGCCATGAGTGCCGATGCCGGCATAGACTTCTCCTTCCAGAAGGACGACATGTACCGCCGCATGCGCCGCCTGATATGCTTCGATATGGATTCCACCCTAATCCAGGCAGAGTGCATCGACGAGTTGGCCCGCCGCCATGGGGTATATGAACAGGTTGCCGCCATTACGGAGAGCGCAATGCGCGGAGAGATAGACTTCAAGGAGAGCTTCACAAGAAGGGTAGCCCTTCTCAAGGGACTGGATATATCTGTAATGCAGGACATTGCAGAGAATCTTCCCATAACGGAGGGAACAGACCGCCTCATGTCCGTACTCAAGACCTGCGGTTACAAGATAGCCATCTTGTCCGGCGGATTCACCTTCTTTGGAGAGTACCTCCAGCGCAAGTACGGCATAGATTACGTTTATGCCAACGAGCTTGAAGTAGACGAAAACGGCAAACTCACGGGCCGATATGTGGGCGATGTCGTGGACGGCCGCCGCAAAGCAGACCTTCTCAAACTTATCGCCCAGACAGAAAAGGTGAACCTGGCCCAGACAATAGCAGTGGGCGACGGTGCAAACGACCTTCCCATGATAAACGAGGCCGGTCTTGGAATAGCATTCCACGCAAAGCCGCGCGTAAAGCAGAGCGCCCGTCAGAGCATAAGCACGATAGGCCTGGACGGTGTTCTTTATTTCATAGGTTTCAAGGACAGCCAGCTTGGAGAACAAGGTAAATTATGAGAAAGAAAGGACTAATCGCAGTCTTGGCCCTGGTGCTGGCTGCAATCCCCGCAGTAGCGGTTTTCAAGGAAAAGGACCTCAAGCAGACACTTCTGGTGCTGCTTTCCGAGCTCACCGACGACTATGAGAACGTAGTCCGTCGCAGTGCGGCCAGCGCGCAGCGGGTAAACGTCCAGCATCAGAATCTGGTACGCCTGGTGGAGCAGTCCAACGAGCTCTCCCTGATGCTGTACTCCCAGCCCCAGAACCATACTTTCGACCTTACCTACGCCCTTCACCAGGTAACGGACCAGTATGAGAAATTCGATTCCAACCGCCTGCCTTTCGATGAGATTATCCAGAACATGACCATAGAGCTGGACCGCTACTCAAAGCTTGCCCAGACCCTGAGGAACATGCCTCCGGTGAAGATAGACCCTTCCCAGGTCCCCCATGTGAACGGAGTTCTGGATACCCTTGAACTGAAGGTGGACACCCTGCTTCACCTTCCATCCTTTGCCCTCAAGGAAGGCTTCCAGATGGATGCGGAGACCGCCGAGGTCCGTGACAGCTGCCTTTTCTATGCAGAAGCCATGGTGGACCACTACATTGCTACAATTCACCAGATAGAAGTGGATTCCGAGGACTATGCAGCCACTGATAAACTGCTCAAGGAGGCCTATGACTATGCCCAGAACCGTTATCACGTGGTCCAGAGAAAGGTTTTCCTGCAGGGGCAGCGCAACTATTTCGTGGTGCTGAAAGGTTTCGGCCGTAATTTAAGCCGTGCCTTTGCAGACCTCAAGACCAAGTATTCTCCCGGAGCGGTGGACGAGAGGGGCACTTACAGTGACTGGAGAGGCCCCATCGTCGCTTTCTATGGCTTCATGATGCTGGTTATACTGGTGTTCGCGATGATACTTGCAACCTTTGTGGTAAAGCTTACCGTAAAGAAGGTGAAGTTCTTCCAGATGCCTTATTTCCAGGAACATAAAGGCATGCTCATAGCGCTTACCGGGGTTGTTATTTTCTCAATAATCCTCCTTTTCAATTCCCACAATTCCAGCGGCACGGACAATTTCATCAATCTGGCCTCAAGGATGATGGGAGAGTACGCATGGCTTCTTGCAGCCATCTTCACCTCGCTTCTGATACGTCTTAACGAAGAGCAGACATATCCGGCCCTGAAGGCATATCTGCCAACCCTTATCCTGGGCTTCATAGTGGTGTTCTTCAGGACGATCTTCATACCCAACAGCGCCCTTAACCTGTCGTTCCCCATGCTGGCGCTCCTGTTTACGGTATGGCAGTTCATATTCAATTTCAAGTTCCTGGACCGCGTTCCAAGAAGTGACCGCATCCTTCTGTGGATGTCGGCCGGTGTCATGGCCGTTTCCACTGTCATTTCCTGGTACGGACTGGTGATGATGGCTGTCATCGTGCTCATCTGGTGGTTCTTCCAGATGTCACTGATGCAGACCATAACGGCCATAAACAACATCCTTGGCCGTAATTTCGAGAAATCGGTCAAAAAACGCCAGCTGTCCTGGCGCAAGCGGAATCCTTCCATCCCCGTCTCCTCCGGAAAGGGCGCTTTCATTGAGGTTACATGGGCCCACGATTTCATGGAAATGTGCATCGTGCCTGTACTAACCGTACTTACCCTTCCGCTTTCCGTAAGCCTGGCCTGCAACGTGTTCAACCTTAACGTAGTTGCCAGCGATTTCTTCTACCAGCCGATTATCAACGTGGAGAAAGTGGTTCACCTGTCCCTGTTCAAACTGCTGCTGGTGGTGAGCCTTTTCTTCCTGTTCCGCTATCTGGTGTACGCAACCAAGGCGTTCTACAGGGTAACGCGTACTCGGGCAATACTGGAGAAGATGGGCGAAGGCGCCGCTTTCAAGGAGACAGATGTCAATTTTAACCTGGCCAACAACATAATAACGCTGGCATACTGGGGTGTTTATGTCATTTCAGTATTTGTGCTGCTGAAGATCCCCACATCGGCCCTTACCATCATTACAACCGGTCTGGCTACGGGTATCGGTTTCGCTATGAAGGATGTCCTGAACAACTTCTTCTATGGCGTTCAGCTCATGGGCGGCCGAGTCAGGGTGGGGGACACCATAGAGTGCGACGGTATCCGTGGCGTGGTGCAGAGCCTGAGCTACCAGAGCACCCAGGTTGCTGCAGAAGACGGCTCCGTGATTGCATTCACCAACACCGCCCTGTTCAACAAGAACTTCAAGAACCTTACACGTAACAACCATTACGAGATGATCAACTTCACCGTGGGCGTCAAGTACGGTACGGACGTGGCAAAGGCGCGCGAAGTTATCCTGGATGCCATCAAGCCTCTTGTGGTCAAGGACAAGTACGGCCGTGAAGTCGTAGACAGCAAGAAGGGTATCAGTGTGAGGGTCAAGAACTTCGGAGACAGTTCAGTGGACATGCAGGTAGTGCTGTTTGCCACCGTAGATGCCCACTATACCTTTGCCGCCCAGATCAAAGAGGCCATATACAATGCATTCGCAGAGAACGGAATTGAAATACCGTTCCCTCAGCAGGATGTATATATAAAGGAAACTCCCGGGGCTTAAATGAAGCGCATGAGTGCTTCGTAAACCCTTTGCACGGGAAAGCCCACAACATTGAAATACGAGCCCTCGATACGGGTTATGCCTATATGGCCAATCCACTCCTGGATGGCATAGGCGCCCGCCTTGTCGAAGGGCTTGTATGTATCTATGTAGTAGTTGATTTCTGATTCCGAGAGCTCTTTGAACCAGACCTCGGTAGTAACGGTGAAGGTTTCTTTCTTCTGTGAATCCCTCAGGGTTACGGCCGTAATCACGTGATGGGAACGGCCGGAAAGGTCCCGGAGCATGCGGCAGGCGTCCTGGCGGTCTTTTGGCTTTCCCAGGATTTCCTTGCCTGGAATAATGACCATGGTGTCTGCCGTGATGAGGATTTCGTCTTCTGCGAGGGGCCGGTGGAACCCGTAGGATTTTCCTTCGGACATCAGGCTCGGAACAGCGTCGTAGGGCGTGTCCGGACTGAAGTGTTCCTTGAAATTATTCTTAGTATCTATTTCGAAATCAATATCCAAACCCTTAAGCAGCTCCCTTCTTCTTGGAGAGCCGCTTGCAAGGATTACGCGTTTTCCGTGAAGGTCCATCTTCCTAGAAGAGCTTCTTGTATGTGGATGCCTCGAAAACCCACTTGCCCTGGCTGCGGAGGGTGGTTTCTATTGCGTTCCTGAGGCAGCCTTTGCCACCGGGGAAGTCCGACACCCAGTCCGCTATGTCCTTGACTTCTTCCACGGCGTCAGATGGGCATACGCCGCAGCCGCTTTCCATCATGCATTCGATGTCAGGGACATCGTCCCCGAAGTACATGACGTCCTTCCTCTCAAGGCCGTAACGGGTGCAGAACTGGTCCAGCTGCTCCACCTTGTTGCGGCAGTGAAGGAAGACGTCCTCCGGCTTTACACCGCTTGTAACCATGCGTTTACGGATACTCTCAGAGCTTCCTCCGGTGATTATGGCAACAGGGAAACCGTTCATTACGGCCATCCTTATTGCAAAGCCGTCTTTGGCGTCGTATGTGCGGAGGAGGTCTCCGTCCGATGCGCAGAAAACGCCCCCGTCCGTAGCCACGCCGTCAATATCGAAGGCAAAAGCCTTGATGCCGGTGAGGACATTCATTTCAAGCATATGCCTATGACTTATTGCCGCCCATGGGGCCAAAATCTGCCAGATTGAATGTGCCGCCGCCCTGGGGACCGTTCTTGTTGCCGCTGAGGTCTATGATCCCGAACTGGGCCTCGTACTTTGAGATGTTGTCGAACAGTGCGTTCATGAGGCGTTTGGCGTGTTCCGGAGTCATGATTATGCGGTCGCTTACCTGGGCTTTGGGAAGACCGGGGAGGGTGGTGGCGAAATCCAGTACGAACTCGCTTCTTGAATGGGATATTATGGCCAGGTTGGAGTATGAGACTTTTGTGGTCTGGGGATTAAGCTCAATGCTTAACTGGTTCTGGGGTTTGGGCTGGTTGTTGTCCATGATAGATATGTGTTTCCGCAAATTTACGAAATCTTTTGCTATATTTACAAGTTATTAAATGCGATTAATCATAACACTTCATGAAGAATAGACTTTATTCCATTATAAGTCTTTTACTTACCTTTTCCTGCGCGCTGACATCGTGCGTATATCAGCTGGAGCAGGAGGTGGTTGTAACGGGCGTTGGAATCAATATGGAATCGGCAGAGATTGTGGAAGGGCAGACGCTCCGCCTGGTTGCAACCGTAGCTCCAGCCAATGCCACCAACAAGACGGTCACCTGGACTTCTTCCGTACCTGCCGTTGCCACTGTGGACAATAACGGCCTTGTAACCGCCATAAAGCCCGGCATGACCTCTGTCATAGCCAATGCCGGCCTGTTCAATGCGTCCTGCGAGATTTCCGTTGTCTCTTCCAAGGTACCGGTAACAAAGGTGAGTCTTGACAAGACGGAAATAACCCTTTTCGAGGGCGAAGAGGAAACCATCAAGGCTTCGATTGTCCCCGATAATTCCACGGTCAGGACCGTGGAATGGTCAACCTCCGATGCTTCCGTAGCGTCGGTCTCCGAGGGAAAGGTAACTGCCGTCTCCAAGGGGACAGCTACCATAACTGCTTCTGCCGACGGCGTTTATGCAACATGCCAGATTACCGTGGAGGCAAAGCCTTCTGAAGAACTGTCCACAGGTATTTACCTTTCCGGTAAGGAGCCTTACCGTTTCAATCCCGGGGAGCATCAGATAAGTATCTACAGCGCGGAGGGTTGCAGCTGGTATCGTTTCCTCCTGCTGTCTTCTTTGGAGATGTATCAGATTGGCCCCGTCAAGGACGATGTCTCCGAAGGGGATTCCTTTGACGTTGTACTGGAGAAGTACTCACTGGGTGTGGCATCCGCCCAGCCGGTTAACATCACCGTGGAGGTGGTTTCCAAGGCCGACGGCGTAATGACCCTTTCTTCAGCCGCAGGCGACATGTTCATTTTAAGGTACTAGGCCATGAAAAGAATCATCACTACAGCTATATCGGTTCTGGTATACATGCTTGCCGCTGCGGTCCCTGCAGACAGAACCCGTTTCGTATACAGGCAGCCGGACGGCAGCGTCATTACTCTCCAAAGACATGGGGATGAGTTCCTCCACTGGACCACGGACTCCCGCGGGACTGTAGTAGAGAAAGACGGCAGAGGCTTCTACGTCCGGTCTTCCATGGCCGAGGTCCGGCGTAAAGCCGCACTCCGCACCTCTTCGGCGGGGGAGCGGAAGGCCCGGGCGTCTTATAACAGCGCGCCCGCCACCAACTTCGGAGACAGGAAGATACTCTGTCTCATAGCCAACTTCACGGATTCGACTTTCGTCATAGACAACCCCCGTGAGAAGTTCGATGCGATGCTCAACGGGGAAAACTATTCGTACAATAAATCAATCGGCTCCGTAAGGCAGTACTACATGGATAACTCCAACGGGAAATACAGGCCTTCGTTCGATGTTTTCGGGCCTGTGACGCTTTCCGGCTCATCGGCATTTTATGACGGCGGAGGCGGAAGCGTTTCCGGAGCAATACTCGAGGCGTACGAACTGCTGAAAGACCAGATAAACATAGGGGATTACGATACCGACGGCGACGGCGACATAGACATGGTCCTGTTCTATTATCCTGGCCACAATGAGGCTGAGGGCGCTTCCGAGGAATCCATCTGGCCCCACCAGGCCACTGCCAATTTCGGCATGATGGGAGACAAGAGACTGGTGCGCTACTTCTGCACGTCGGAACTTAGAGGCTCCAGCGGGACCACAATGTGCAACATCGGCACCACCTGTCATGAGTTCGCTCATTCGCTTGGCCTGCCGGATTTCTATGATGTGGACTATGAGAAAAGCGGCGGCAACAACGAGAACACCACCGGACAGTTCGACCTCATGACCTCCGGCTGCTACAATGACTTTGGCCGCCGTCCGCCTTATCTGAATGCCCTGGAACGCAATATGCTGGGCTGGACGGCTTTCCCCGAGGAGATCAGGGAAAGCGGAGATTACGTCCTGGAACCTGTCTATGAAGACAAGGCATATATGTCCGTTAGTGCTACTGAAGGGGAGTTCTTCATCTACGAGTACCGTACCCGCGAGGGATGGGACTCCGGACTGACGGAGAGCGGCCTTCTTGTCTATCATGTGGACCAGTCGGAGAACAAGGTTCCCGGTTCACCATACAGCGCCAGCCAGCTTTGGCAATACACAAACAGCATCAATTCATTCTACGGTCATCCCTGTTTCTATCTTCTTGAGTCCGGCAGCGGCTCATACGTTTTCCCCGGTCCTTCCGGAACGTCCGGCATCAGCATCACTTCATGGGATGGTAACAGCACCGGCCTTTTCCTTGCCGGAATAAGCGACAGCGGCGGCCGTGCCAGTTTCAGGGCTTCCTTTACCCAGGGCCGCAGCGTTCTTGGAATGGTGAAGGATACGGACGGGAACCCCCTTCCGGGAGCCAGGGTGGTGCTGTCCAGAGCCGCTTACGAGTTCCAGGCACCGGGCCTCCTGAAGGACGATATAGTGGCGACGGCCGATGCTTCGGGCTGCTACCGTTTTGACCTTCCGGACGGCTTTGCATCCATCGGAATCCTTACTGCCAGCCTGGACGGATTCGTCCCCCTGAGCGTGAATATAAAGATAAGCGAGAGGTTCACCGGGCAGGATTTCACCATGGTGCGTCTTGGCCAGGAAAAGCCCTTTACCCTGAGCCGTTGCAATCCTCTGTCGGCAGCATATATTACTGATTTCAAGGTCCCGGATATACTCTGGGGCATGAAATACAGCGCTGATGATGTCAGGGAGTATGTGGGTGGAACCGTTTATTCCATCAGTTTCATGGCCTATGCCGATACTTATACGGACGTATATGTTACGGTTGATTCCGGAAAGGAGAGGCTCATCACAAAGAAAGTGACTGACCAGTACCGTAAAGGAGAGCTGGTTACCGTTGACCTTTCCGCGGACAAGGTAGTCATTCCGTCAGGCAAGGACATATTCTTCGGCTTCGGTTTCACCGGCCTGGACAACTCCGAAGGTGTAAATAACCTGCTCATATACAGGGTCAGCAGCTATAATGACGGCAACCTGTATTCCACCTTTGTGACTTCCGGACCGTCTCAGTGGCGTGCCTATACATTTGGAGATACTCCGTATCTTCCACTTATCCAGGCGGTTGTTGCGGTTCCCCTGAAGACCGATTTCTCAATGCTGGGCATAAGTTTCATCTCTCTGGAGAACGATGTTCCCGTGGTGCACCCGGCTTCCGGGAAGACTGTCAGGGAGGTTCACTGGACCCTTGACGGGGCCATCGTGGCAGAACCGCCTTCAGTCTCGGCCCTCCCGGGCGGTTCACATACCTATGTGGCGGAACTTGTCTATTACGACGGAACCTCAGAGAGAGTAATCTACGATTACCTCAAATAGGTCCTGGCTTTGCAGAGAACTTAAAAAATCGTATATTTGCATGATATAGCAGATATACGATTTTTTTATGAACGAACTTGCAGCCAAGTACAGCGCCAAAGAGGTGGAAGACAAGTGGTATGCCTGGTGGCTTGCCCATAAGTGTTTCCACAGCGAACCCAACGAAAAACAGCCATATACCATAGTCATACCCCCGCCCAACGTAACGGGTATCCTCCACATGGGACACGTCCTGAACAACACTCTGAACGACGTCCTCATCCGCAAGGCCCGCATGGACGGCAAGAACGCCTGCTGGGTCCCTGGCACGGACCATGCTTCCATTGCTACTGAAAGCAAGGTCGTTGCCAAGCTCAAGGCCCAGGGCATCTCCAAGGAGGACATCGGCAGGGAAGAGTTCCTTCGTCACGCATGGGAGTGGAAGGAAGAGCACGGCGGCATTATCCTGGAGCAGCTCCGCAAGCTTGGATGCTCCTGCGACTGGGACCGCACCCGCTTCACAATGGAGCCGGAGCTCTCGGAAGCCGTCATCAACACTTTCGTGTATTTCTACAAGAAAGGCTGGATATATAAGGGCGTGCGCATGGTTAACTGGGATCCCGTGGCCCTCACCGCCGTTTCTGACGACGAGGTAATCCACAAGGATACCAAGAGCCATTTCTACCATCTCCGCTACTTCATCTCCGACGGCAACGGCTACCCCACGGACAAGTTCCTGGTAATTGCCACTACCCGCCCGGAGACCATCATGGCCGATGCCGCAATCTGCGTGAACCCCAAGGACGAGCGCCACTTCTGGCTCAAGGGCAAGAAGGTGCTCATCCCCCTGATTAACAGGGAAATCCCCGTCATCGAGGACGACTACGTAGAGATGGACTTCGGTACAGGCTGCCTCAAGGTTACGCCCGCCCACGACGTCCACGACTACGAAATCGGCCTGAGGCATAACCTTCCCGTCCTGGAAATCATCGACGACCACGGAAAACTGAACGAAAAGGCCCAGATACTTGTGGGCGAGGACCGTTTTGTGGCCCGTAAGAAGATCGTGAAGATGCTGGAAGAGGCCGGGAACCTGGTGAAGGTGGAAGACTATACCTCTCCCGTGGGCTACTCCGAGCGCACGGATGCCGTCATCGAGCCCAAACTCAGCGCACAGTGGTTCCTGAAGATGGAAACCCTGGCAAAGATGGCACTTGAGACTGTTGAGAGCGGCCGCACCAAGTTCATTCCGGAGAAGTATATGAATACCTACCGTCACTGGATGGAGAACGCCCGCGACTGGTGCATCTCCAGACAGCTTTGGTGGGGCCAGCGCATACCTGCGTATTATCTTCCTGACGGCTCATACGTGGTGGAACCAACAGCTGAAGCTGCACTTAAGGCAGCCCAGGCTATCAACCCTGAAATCAAGGCAGAAGACCTCCGTCAGGACGAGGACGTCCTGGATACGTGGTTCAGTTCCTGGCTCTGGCCCATCTCTGTTTTCGATCCCCGGAAGCCGGGCCATCCGGACCACAAGCCCAACAAGGATCTTTCGTACTATTATCCCACCAACGACCTCGTCACCGGCCCGGACATCATTTTCTTCTGGGTGGCCCGCATGATAATGGCAGGCGAGGAGTTCATGGGCAGGGAGCCCTTCTCCAACGTGTATTTCACCGGTATCGTCCGCGACAAGATAGGCCGCAAGATGTCCAAGACCCTTGGCAACAGCCCCAATCCTCTTGATCTTATCCAGACCTATGGCGCCGATGCCGTGAGAATCGGCATGCTGCTATGCTCCAGTGCAGGTAACGACATCTTTTACGATGAGGCCCAGATCAAGCAGGGCGCAGCCTTCTGCAACAAGATCTGGAACAGCTACCGTCTTGTGAAGGGATTCAGTGTGGATCCTTCAGCAAAACAGGCCCCTGCCGCCGCTGAGGCTGTTGAGTGGTTCCGCGCCAAGCTGTCGGATACCGTTGCCCTGGTAGAGGACCATTACAGCAAGTTCCGCATCTCTGATGCTCTCATGACCATATACAAACTGTTCTGGGACGACTACTGTTCCTGGTATCTGGAGGCAATCAAGCCAGCATTTGTAGATGGTGTGGCGCAGCCCATGGACAAGGATACTCACGCGGCCACCCTCGAGTTCTTCGAGGCTCTTCTGAAACTCATCCATCCGGTAATGCCTTTCATCACAGAAGAACTCTGGCAGGACATAGCAGAGCGCAGGGAAGGTGAGACCATCATGTACGCTCCCACTCCCAAGGCCGATTGCAACAATCCCGGGGCCCTTGCCGGATTCGCCCTTGCTTCAGAGGCGGTCAACGCCGTCCGCGGAGTCCGCAGCCAGCGGAACATTTCTCCCAGGGAACAGCTTGTACTTAAGGTGAAGGCATTGGATTTCCCGTGCATTCCGGTAATAGAAAAACTGGCCAATGTCAAGCTGGAACTGGTGGATACTCTCAGCGGTGAGCAGGGTGTAGGAATCATGGTCCGTACTACTGAGATGTTCGTCGTCCTCAGCTCTTCCGTTAACGTTGAAGAAGAATTGGCAAAGGCCGAAAAGGACCTTGTATATGCCCAAAAATTCCTTGCCGGAGTAAGGGCCAAGCTCTCCAACGAGCGCTTTACAGCCAATGCCCCTGCTGCCGTCATTGAAAACGAGCGTAAAAAGGAGGCCGATTCCCTTTCCAAGATAGAATCTCTGGAAGCAAAGATTAAGCAATTGAAAAATAGTAAATAAAACATTTTAGTTAGCACCTATAACATTTTTGTTATGAAGGTTTTTTCCACTTCCTTTCCTGTAAGGTACTATGAGACGGACCAGATGGGCATAGTCCATCACTCCAATTATATCCGTTTCTTCGAGAACGCCCGCAGCCAGATGATGGTGGATCTGGGATGTCCCATCGAAGAGTTCGAGAAGAAGTTCCGAGTGCTCATCCCCATAATATCCGTCGAGTGCCGTTACCGTCATCCGGCCAGGATGGGAGATGTCCTTACTGCAACGGCGGAAGTGGTGAGGGAACCATTGGCAAAGATGGAAGTTGCGCAGACCGTAGTTAACCAGAGGGGAGAAGTATGTGCCGAGGGGAAAGTGGTGCTAGGGTTCATAGACAGCAAGACCTTCCGTCCCACCCGTTGCCCGGAAGTTATCGTCCAGATGTTTGAAGATATTAAAGAATAGAATTATGACTATGCTGTTTTATCCCCTGGTGTTCGGGACCTGGGAAATAATCGCCATCGTTGCAGTAGTACTTCTGCTTTTCGGCGGAAAGAAGATTCCTGAGCTCATGAAGGGTCTTGGAAAGGGCGTAAAGAGTTTCAAGGAGGGCATGAACGAGGTGGAGAAAGAGATTCATGAGCCCCAGACCAAAGAAGAGTATAATAAGGAAGAGAAGTAAGGTGGCGGCGAAGGACAATGAGATGTCCTTCTGGGACCATATAGAAGAATTGAGAGGAACATTGTTGCGCTCAATTCTTGCAATTGTGTCTGTCTCCGTAGTCTTCCTTTGTTTTCCAAAGCAGGTTTTCAAGGCGGTTCTCTGGCCAACGGAGCCCGGTTTTCCGCTTTACCGCCTGCCCGGGGTGGACTTTTCCATGGACCTTATCAACATAGAGCTGTCCGCCCAATTCTTCGTATACCTGAAAGTCTCTGTCCTGTGCGGGCTGGTCCTGGCTTTCCCGATTGTGGTGTGGGAAGTCTGGAAGTTTATATCTCCCGCACTTTATGACAACGAAAAAAAGCCTGTCAGAAAGGCTTTTCTTCTGTCTTCAGGCCTTTTTTATCTGGGAGTGGCAGTGGGGTTTTTTGTGGTTCTCCCGGTATGCCTGATGTTTTTTGTGAGCTTTTCGCTGAGTGATGCCATAGTTAACACCATTTCACTTGGGTCATATATGTCCCTGTTTACATCCATGGTGTTCCTGATAGGGATTCTCTTCGAGTTTCCCACCGTAATAATGGCATTGTCGGCAATCGGGGTGATAGACCGCGGAATGCTCAGGAAAGGAAGGAAGTTCGCCATAGTCATAGTTATGGTTATATCGGCACTTATAACTCCCAGCGATCCTTTCTCAATGTTCGTCCTTTCGCTTCCGCTTTACGGGCTGTATGAGTTCTCTATACTAATGTGCAGGACTAAGGCATGATCTCCATCAACAACGTAACGGTCTCCTTTGGCAGTTTCAACCTTCTGGACTGCATCAGTTTCCACATAAGCGAGCAGGACAAGATAGGTCTTGTCGGCAAGAACGGCGCCGGAAAGTCTACCATCATGAAGCTCATTACCGGCGAGCAGCAGCCAACCTCCGGTTCGATAGACAAGCCCTCTGGCGTCAGGATCGGCTATCTTCCCCAGATCATGGAGCATCACAGGGGAGTGAGCGTCATGGATGAAGTCCTGTCGGTCTTCAGCTATATCCATGATATGGAGTCCGAGCTGGAACAGCTGTCTTCGGTTCTCTCAGAAAGGAACGACTACCAGTCCAAGGAGTATTCCGCCCTCATAGACAGGATGAACACAATAAATGACAGACTGTCGCTGGAATCCGGTGAGTCTCCCCGTACCCGCGCCCTCAGGGTTCTGAAGGGGCTGGGCTTCAAAGAAGATGAACTGGACCGGAATACAGAGACATTCAGCCAGGGCTGGAATATGCGCATGGAACTGGCCAAGATTCTTCTGGGTGACCCGGACGTCCTTCTTCTGGACGAGCCCACCAACCATCTTGACATTGAATCCATACAGTGGTTCGAGGATTATCTGAGGGCATTTCGCGGATCGGTCCTCCTGGTTTCCCATGACCGCCGTTTCCTGGATAATGTAACGTCCCGTACGGTAGAGATCATGCTGGGGCACATAACGGATTATAAGGTCCCGTACAGCAAATATGTGGAACTCAGGGCCGAGCGCCTGGCGCAGCAGACTGCTGCATACGAAAACCAGCAGCGCATGATAGAGAAGACGGAAGACTTCATCAACCGCTTCCGATACAAGCCCACCAAGAGCAACCAGGTCCAGTCACGCATAAAAGCCCTTGAGAAACTGGACAGGATAGAGATTGACCAGACGGAGAACGCGCGTGTCAACATAAAGTTTCCTCCCGCCCAGCGCAGCGGAGACATAGTATTCAAGGCTACGGACCTGACAGTTGGTTATCCCGGCAAGATTGTCTTCCGGAATGCCCAGATAGAGATTAAGAGAGGGGAGAAGGTGGCCCTTGTGGGCCGTAACGGAGAGGGAAAGACCACCCTGATGCGCGTTATTACCGGTGAGCTTTCCCCCATTGAAGGTGAAGCCAAAGTGGGCCATAACGTGAGTATCGGCTATTATGCCCAGAATCAGGAAGATATCCTGGATGGTTCAGTCACCGTATTTGATACCCTGGACAGGGTAGCCGTAGGGGAGGTCCGGACCAAACTCAGGGATATCCTGGGGGCTTTTCTTTTCAAGGGAGAGGACATAGACAAGAAGGTATCTGTGCTCAGCGGCGGAGAAAGGGCGCGGCTGGGTATGGCACGTCTCATGCTATCTTCCTATAACGTACTTGCCCTGGACGAGCCCACCAACCACATGGACATACTCTCAAAGGACAGGCTCAAGCAGGCTCTTAAGTCTTTCGATGGCACGCTTATTGTCGTATCCCATGACCGTGATTTCCTGGAAGGGCTCGTGGATAAGCTTTATGAGTTCCGTGACGGCCGTGTCAGGGAGCACCTTGGAGGAGTGTCCGACTTCCTGGAAAGCCGCAAGCTGGACAGCCTTCAGCAACTGGAAGCAGCTCGGAAGGAGTCCGGCGAAGGACCTAAGAAAGAAAAAGTTGCCGCCATAGAGTCCTTCCAGAAGCAGAAAGCCATATCCAGGGAGGAGAGAAAGATACGCAGCCGGATTTCTTTCCTGGAAAAAGAAATAGCGCTGAAAGAAGGGAGAATGCAGATAATTGAAAAAATACTTGCAAATCCCGGAAATAATGAGGATATTTATGAGTTAACACGTGAATACCTGGAACTCAAGCTTGGCCTGGACTCCCAGACGGACGAATGGACAACGCTGATGGAGCAAATAGATAATTAGTATTTACACATAAAACCAAGTGATTATGAAAAACTTTTTCAAGGCTATCGGAACCATCGCTTCCGTTATGGCACTTTCTGCAACCGTGGCTCTTGCCCAGGAGCAGCAGTCTTTCACCATCCAGCTCGAGGACAAGGTTCTCCCCGTCAGTGACTTCACTGCCGTGAGCGTCGCCAACGACTTCGAGGTAACCCTTGACAAGGGAGACTGCGGCGTCCGTCTCACCGTGGACAATGCCCTTTCACCCTATGTGCAGGTTTACGTAAGGGCCAAGACCCTCTATATCGGTTACGATGAAAAGTCTGTTCCCAAGGACATCAAGAAACTATATAAGGCAAAGAACGCCGCCCAGCCCACATTCAGGGCAGTTGTTACCATGCCTGAAATCAGCGCAGTAACAATGTCGGAAAACGCTACCCTTACTTCTGCCGTAGAGTTCCCCGCAGAGTTCTTCCAGCTCACCGCCGGAGACAAGAGCCAGGTCAAGAGCCTCGCAGTCATTGCCACCACCGCCTCCGTCACCATGACCAAGAACGCACAGGCAGTCCTTTCACTCAAGGCAGATGACAAGGTAGAGATTACCAACGACGGCAACACCAACCTCAAGCTTTCCGCCAACACCGGCAATCTCACCCTCAACGGTAACGGCAATGCAACCGTATCCATCGGTGCAGAGACTCCTTCCGCAACCGTCAATGGCAACGGCAATGCCAAGCTCGCCCTTGCAACAAAGGCAGACAAGGTTTCGGTAAATGCAATGGGTAACTCCAAGCTGGTCCTTTCCGGAGAAACCGTAGAGCTCTCCATCCGCAGTGAGAAGAACGGTGACATCGACGCCGACGGCCTCATCACCACTGACGTCATCGCCACCATGAACGGCGGTTCCAAGGCAACCGTGAGCTCTGCAGAGACCATCGATGCAACCCTTCTTGGCGGCAGCACCCTGTTCTATTCCGGAACTCCCGTTTTCAAGATCGGCAGGATTATCAAGTCTACGCTTGCTCCCAAGGGCTCACCCCTCAAGTAAGTGATGGTTTACGACTCCCATGTCGATACCCCGTCCGAGCTTCTGCGCTCCAGGGATATAAGTATCGACAACAAGTCAGGGCACGTCGATTTCCCCAAACTCAGGCGCGGGGGAGTCGACGGCTCCTTTTTTGCCCTCTACACATCTGCAGAAACCGCTCCTGACGCTGCAACCACACATGCAATGGAAATGATTGCAGCCGTTCACGATGCCATCAAAAAGGACGGAAAAGCCAGAATAACAGTTTCTCCGGCACAGGCGGCCCAAAACCGGGAGGAGGGGATATTCTCCGTTTTCCTGGGCATGGAGAACGGATCTCCCATCCAGGAATCGCTTTCCCTGCTCCGCCTTTTCCACCATCTTGGCGTAAGGTATCTTACCCTTACCCATAACGGAGACAACGCCATTGCCGACAGCGCAGCCCAGGGTAATACCTGGGGAGGCCTGAGTCCGTTCGGAAGGGAAGTGGTGGCCCAGATGAACCGTCTTGGAATGATGGTGGACATTTCCCACGCATCGGACGCCACCTTTTTTGACTGCATCCGGTACTCAAAGGCTCCGATAGTTGCAACCCATTCCTGCTGCCGCTCCCTCTGCGGGCACAGGCGCAACCTCACGGACGATATGCTCCGCGCCCTTGCCGGGAATGACGGCTACGTGGGAATCAACTTCTATCCCTTTTTCCTGGCCGATGACGCGAAGCCGTATCCCGGCATCGGCAGAATCATCGAACACATAGACCATGCGGTGGAAATCTGCGGCATCGATCACGTAGGAATAGGTTCCGATTTAGATGGGATAGAGGTTACGCCAACGGGGCTTGACGACGTCTCCGCGATGCCCCTCCTCTTTGCCGAAATGAAGCGAAGAGGCTACACCCAGGAGCAGATTGACAAGATTTCCGGAGGAAACCTCATGGATGTTCTGGACAGAATACTAAAGTGTTCTGAATCAGCGTAAAAGGCGGTTGCCAAAGACAAAAGTAACACTTATGTTATATCATTAAACATAAGTGTTACTTTTGTTATATATCAGCGAGTTAATCTTCAATTATGTATAGGCGCAGCAAATTGAGCGCCGTGGATGCAAAACGCTCGATATTCCGCTTGCGGTCGCTCTTGTAACAGTACTTCCGGGTAATGGTTCCATGTGGGCCGGCGACTCCTATCCATACTGTTCCCACGGGATTGATCCCGTCGCCCGACGGGCCGGAAAGACCGGTTGTTGAGACGGCATAATCGCTCCCGGTAAGCTTCCTCACGCCCTCTGCCATAGCCGCGGCCACCTCCGATGAAACCACTCCGTTTTTCTCTATGACTGCAGGATCAACCCCAAGCACACTTTCCTTTACAGATACGGCATAGGACGTGACCGACCCAAGGAAATAGGCCGAAGATCCGGGCACGGAAGTGAACAGATGGGCTATCTCTCCGCCGGTGCAGCTTTCGGCGCAGGAAACGGTCTTTCCGCGCTCCAGGAGAAGCTCTCCCAGCGCCTGTTCAAGGGTGGTGTCCTTCAAGGCATATATCTTATTGCCCAGAATGGCCTTTAATTTGCCAATCTGGGCCTTTTGGCGCTGAGGTATATCGGTAGTACCATCGGCGTAGGAAGAGAGTCTCAGGCGGATTCCCGTGAGCATGTTGGGGAGGTATGCAAGGTGCATGTCGGCCGGCAGAGCATCTTCCCATGGCGCGATGAGCTCCGACAAGGCAGACTCTGCAATACCGTAAACCATTATATTGCTGTGTACTATCTCTCCTATGCTAAAGTGCTTCTTTATGTCCGAGACTATCTCGGGGATTGCTCCGACGGCTTCGTGGGGGACGCCTGGAAGGGAATAGAGCGTACCCTTGCCGGAGATGTTCCTGAAGACCATTATGGGTGCCGTACCAAGCTTGTTTACAATTACTTCCGCCTTGTCCGGGACCAAGGCCTGCGCCCTGTTGCTGGGTAACATGTCCAGACCTCTGCCCTGAAGTATCTTCCTCACCATCTCCAGCTGGCCGGGGTCTTCCCTGTAGCCGCTGCTGCCGGAGATCTTCAGGAGCGTAGCCTTTGTAATGTCATCTTTTGTGGGGCCGAGTCCACCGGTGGTGATTACTATCTGGGTTGAAGCCAGGAGGTTCCGCAAAGTCTTCTCCATGACGTCTGCCTTATCCGGGACAGAATACATTCCGGCTATCTTAACTCCCACACTTTCAAGGGCTTGAGCAATAGCAGAGGAGTTTGTATCAACAATCTGGCCAATGAGAATCTCATCGCCTATAGTCACAATTGAAGCTTGGATCATGACTTTTCCAGTGTTTTAACGGTCTTTTTTACTGCAAGGAGACTTGCGTTGAGTTCAACAAGGGAAGCGCCCGCGGAGAGTATCTGAAGGGCTTCTTCTGCGTTTTCCGTGCATCCTATGACGGGAATGCGGCTTTGGGTGAGTTCCAGAACGGTCCTGACCTTTGCAAGTCCGTTGACCACAATGCCGTCAATGCCTGATAATCTGCTATAGGAGAGGAGGGTATTCAGCTCTTCATGGGTAATCTCATTGGTAAGTTTCAGATATACAGGCGTATATTTCTCGTAACAGAGGCGGAGAGACAGAAGCGAATCCAGCATTGTGACAGTATCCGAAATATCCATGGCATTGATGCCGACGTTGCTGTTTGGATTAAGGACGATGATGTCTGCAAAGTCGTATGCGAGGGCGAAGTTTCGCTGGATGTCTTCAGATATTTCCACTATCACAGCTTTGCCTTCATAGTGTTTCCTTATATCTGATATCCAATTAATTACGTTTTCTTTTGGGGGAGTTGCAACTATGAAAGATGCGCTTTTGCAAGGCAGTGAGGAGCCCACGGGATGGCGGAAAAGGATGCCGGACACTTCCTTTTCCAACCCCGGATTCCTGCGTTTGCGACTAGACCAGAATAACATATTGGGCACAGCTTTGTTGCTGTGCAAATTTAGTAAAAATTATGGTTCTGCAGTGAAAATCTTATAAGTATTGTCCTTATAGAAAACCATGATGTGGTCGATTTCCGGGGTCTGGGGCTGGCTGAAAAGGGTTCCAGGGGCTTCCTGGGGCGCTGTTTCGGTACTGGAAGCATCTTTGTACATAGATCCTTTTCCCGTGAAAAGCCAGTCCATGTTAAGGGAAGGGTAGTGAAGGGCAAGGCTCTCAAGGAATTCGTAGCCTGGTTTGTTACGTCCGGACAGAATATGCGATACGCTTCCGCGCGCTACGGAAAGAGTGTCCGCAAATTGTGACTGCGTTATGTTCTGGGCCTGCAAAAACAGCAAAAGACGACGGTTCATTGTTTACAATTTTGTTTTTACAAATGTAATCAATTTGGTAGTTATATGCAAGATGTACTTGCCGCAAATTATGAACAGATATCAGGGAATGGTGTTTATAAATACATTAAATATCAGTTTAAGTAAATAATATTAAATCGCTGAATATAATTGTATTAAATATTACGTTCAGCTTGAAATATAACTATTTTGTCACTTTCTTGCTTTAACCCGGTTTCTTATGCTTTAATTATACTTTATATTATAACTTATAAATAACTGAATATCAGTAATATGTATTATTTGTGGAACAATAGTAAAAGCAATTCCATGTAAAAGAATGACTGCGGTTTTCAGAATCTTGAACAGCGGCTTGCTGATTCACAAAACTGCACTATGCATGCGTGTTTATGAATTCAATTTTGTAAACAATTCTCCACGTAACCGTATTTGCGATAAAATGGTTAACTTTGCGTAAATTTTGAATTCTCATGATACCTGAGATACATATAGAAGATTACGCATATCCCCTTGAAGAATCAAGGATAGCAAAGTATCCGCTTCCTGAAAGAGACAGTTCCAAACTTCTTCACTATAAGTCTGGAAATGTCTCTGAATACGTTTTCCGTGACCTGCCATCCCTTCTTCCGGACAATTCCATGATGGTGTTCAATGACACCAAGGTTGTCCCTGCGAGGCTTCATTTTGCCAAGCCCACAGGAGCCAATATTGAGATTTTCTGTCTTGAGCCCGTGAAACCGGCAGAATACAATACTGCATTTGCGGCTACTGATTCATCTACCTGGAAATGCGTTATCGGAAACGCCAAAAAATGGAAAGGAGATGTCCTTGAGCTTATCAACCCGCTTGATTCCAGGGAGATATCGGACCTCTCGATGACTGCAGTCCTTGAGGACAGGGATGGCCAGACAGGGCTTGTCCGCTTTGAGTGGAAAGGCGGTTTTCCTTTTTCCAGGGTCCTTGAAATCTGCGGTACAATTCCCATTCCTCCATACCTTAACCGCGAGTCGGAGGCCCTTGACGTGGAACGCTATCAGACCCTTTACGCCCGTATCAGGGGCTCTGTTGCCGCACCTACGGCCGGTCTTCACTTCACACAGGCGGTCCTTGACCGCATCCGTGAAAAAGGCATCCGCACGGAGACTGTGTGTCTTCACGTAGGTGCCGGGACTTTCCTTCCGGTGAAAGGGTCCCTTGTGAGCCGGCATTCCATGCACAGGGAGCCGTTTGTGGTCTCTAAAGCCCTTCTGGAGGCCCTCAGGGACGGAAATCGCAGCGTAACCGCAGTGGGGACAACATCGGTCCGTACCCTTGAATCCCTGTATTACGCCGGTGTTTCGTGCCTTGAGAAGGGTGTGCCGGAAGATGTGGAGCAGTGGGCTCCCTATACCCGGGAGTATCCTTATTCTACACGTGAGGCTCTGGACGCAATCGTCCGATATCTTGACGCAAACGGTTTTGAGAGCCTTTCACTCGGGACGCGCATCATCATCGTCCCGGGCTTCAGGTTCAGGATAGTAAACCGCCTGGTAACCAATTTCCATCAGCCGGAAAGTACCCTTATCCTTCTTGTATCGGCCTTTGTGGGAGGGGACTGGCGCACCATTTACGATTATGCGCTCTCCCACGGATTCCGTTTCCTCAGTTACGGGGACAGTTCCCTGTTGGAAAGGGCGGAATAATTTGCTAACTTTGTGGATGGATAAATGAATTGCGTATGGATCAGAACAGCGAATTCAACGATATAGCCCCCTTCGGGGACGAAGATGCTTCCGCCGGCCTTTCCAAGGTGGCAAACCACCCTGCGGTTCCGTGGGTTTCAAAGTATATCTTTCCCAACCAGCCGGAAACATATCTGAGGGATATCCTCCGCAGCATAAAGACAGTAGACCAGTTCCAGTCCATGGTCATGTCAAAAGCCGTGGAGTGGGTCATAAAGACCACGGTCAATGAATTCTCCTATGACGGCCTGGACAAACTGAAGGCTGTAAAAGGCTGTTATCTGGCCATGTCCAACCACAGGGACATCATCCTGGACCCGGCATTCACCCAGATAGTCCTGTACCGCAACGGTCTTCCCATGACCCAGATTGCGGTAGGCGACAACCTACTCAAGGACCCTACGGTAGAGCTCCTTATACGTTCCAACCGCATGATAAAGGTTATCCGCGGTATATCGGCCCGTGAGCTATACCTGTCCTCCCAGCTCCTGTCAAAATACATCAGGGAAACCGTTACCGGAGGTACGGCATCGGTCTGGATTGCCCAGAAGGAAGGACGTACCAAGAACGGCCTTGACATCACGGAACAGGGCCTTCTGAAGATGTTCAACATGAGCGGCAGCGGAGATTTCGTGAAAGATTTCAGGGAACTGAACATCGTTCCCATGAGCATTTCCTATGAGTACGAGCCCTGCGACATCCTCAAAGCCAGGGAAATCCTCATCTCCCGTACCCAGAAGTACGTGAAGACGGAGCACGAAGACCTCCAGAGCATAATGATGGGCATCAAGCAGTACAAAGGCAACGTCCACCTCCAGATAGGGGACTCCCTTACGGACGAAGAGCTGTACGAGGCCTCCCTCTGTGACAAGAACGACCGTTTCCAGAGCATCCGCCATGCAATGGACCGCCGCATTATAAGCGGCTACCGTCTCTGGAAAACCAACTATATGGCATACGATATCGTAAACGGCGGTTCAAAATACTCGGACAAGTATACTCCTGAAGAGCTCGCCGCTTTCAGGAAATACATCGAGGGCCAGCTCACCAAGGTGGAACCCACCCTTAATCAGGAAGACCTCAGGGACATTCTGCTGCACATCTACAGCAATCCTGTCCTTTCCAAGGAAGAACTCTAGTTCTTGATGTGAATGTCCATCTGCTGGAAGGGGAATCCTATTCCGTACTTCTGCGGCAGCTGGGTATAGAAATTCTCGTTAAGGTAGAAATAAGCATTCCAGTAATCCGTAGCTGAGACCCAGCTGCGGGTTACGTAGTTTACGCTGTTGTCTCCAAGGTTCATTATTGCCACAAACGGGTCCGAGGCTCCCTGGGTGGAAGAGTCAAGCACGTATGGGCAGGTGCCGATTATTTCCAGAAGGGCTTTTTTCACCTGTTCCGCCTCCGTTCCGTAAGGCACGCTGACGCTGATATCGACCCTCCTGAGGGGCATTGCGCTGATATTGTTTATATTGCCGTTGGAGAGGGCCCCGTTGGGAAGGATGATCCTTCTGTTGTCTGTGGTTAAAAGCTTGGTGCTCACGATATTCACATCGGTAACAGTACCGCTGAACCCTTGCGCCTCTATGAAATCTCCGGCCTTGAAAGGCTTGAATACCAAGATCATTATACCGCCGGCAAAGTTCTGGACGGTACCGCTCATGGCCATGCCTATTGCCATGCCGCCGGCGGCCAGCAGCGCTGCCAGGGAAGTTGTGTTGATGCCAAGGGTGCTGATGGAGATAACTATGACAACAATCCACAGGGCAATGCTCACAAGGCTCAGGGTGAAGGAGGCCAGGGTCTTCTCCGTCTGTTTCCTCTCAAACCCCTTCTTGAGCCCTCTTTTGACCATCCTTATAATCCAGGCTCCTATTATGTAGATGAGCAGCGCGGCCAGCACCTTGAGGCCAAACTGGATTGCCTGGGAGATGAGTCCGTCTATAAGCTGGTCCGGGGGTGTGGTCCGTATTGTCTCTACTATTGCCTGGCGTTTTACTGCAAGGGAGTCGGTGCTGAGTTTACCGGCTATTTCTTCTGCCGCGGGTGCGGCCTGGAGTATGATATGCTGAAGATTCATATTCTAAAGATTGACGATTAGATATGCCATGTATGCGGCCCAGATAACCAGGAACAGCGCACCGTCCACGCGGTCCAGCTGGTTTCTGCGGCCTATGAATATGCTGGTGCCAAGGGCAAGCGCACTTGCCATAAGCACCGCCATGTCCACCATGTTTATACTCTGGAACGACACCGGTGCAATTACTGCCGATGTTCCAAGAATCAGAAGTATGTTGAATATATTCGAGCCGATTATGTTGCCCAGGGCAAGCTGTCCTTTCTTCTTGACCGCAGCTGCGATGCAGGTTGCAAGTTCCGGCAGGGAAGTGCCGCCGGCAAGGATTGTGACGGCAATGAACTTGTCGCTTACCCCCAGTGCCGATGCAAGGCCTGTGGCATTGTTTACAAAGAGGTTGCCGCCAGCGACCAGTGCGGCAAGGCCGCCCAGTATCATAAGGATGGAAAGCCACAGTTTCTGCTGTTTCTGCCCCTCTTCATCGGCCTGGTCAGCGGTTTTACCGCTACGGAAACTGATCCACATATAGACGGCGAAAAGCGCCAGCAGCACGGCTCCGTCAAAACGGCTCAGGCCGTCTGTCCCGATACCAAGGATGGTGGACTCCATGCCAAGGAGCATCAGCAGGGCGGTGACTACTATGTTTACCGGAATATCCCTTTTTCTGTTTGAACGGGTTATTCCGATAGGAAGGATAAGCGCGGTGACGCCGAGTATGAGCAGAGTGTTGAAAACATTGGAGCCCACAACGTTGCCTACAGTGATGTCTCCATTTCCCTCAAGGGCACCGACAAGGCTCACGACCATCTCCGGGGCCGATGTTCCCATGCCCACGATGGTGAGGCCGATGACGAATTCGCTGAGTCCTGCGCGCCGGGCGACGGATGAGGCTCCGTCAACAAGCCAGTCCGCACCGAACACAACCAGGGCCAGCCCTGCCAGGAGCAGTATGATCATTAAGAACATGTCAATTCATTTTGTGACGCAAAAATAGCAATTCTTGTCGAATTATAGTATATTTGCGTTATAAGATACTTGCCAATATGAGGTTTTATCGGCCGGTCCTCTTGATTCTTTTACTGCTGCCTGTCTGTTGCTGCCGCCACAAGGAGCCCACTCAGGAGCCGGAGGCCGATTATCTGCTCATAGACCGTCAGGTTACGGATTTCACCAGGAGTATTTCTCCCGACGGTGTAGAATCGTCCTTTACCATATCGTGCGATGCGGAGTGGGAACTGTCCTTTCCGGAAGAGCCCGTGCCATGGATGACGGTGGGAGAGAGTGAAAAGACCGGAAAGAATTCGTGGACTCTTCCTTATGCCGTATCGTCCAACGAAAGCATATACCCCAGAAATACCAAACTTGTTTTCAAGGCCGGGGAGCACAGTATCCAGGTTACGATGGAACAGGGAGTTCCCGACCCCCTGACCCTGAACAAGGTTCCCGGTTTCTATGGAGTTGAAGGCGTCAATGTGCTTCCTACCGGAACACGCCAGTCGTCTTCCTTGCACTATGGCAATTACTGGACATACAGGATATTGGATCCGTCCTCACTTACGGTCCATGCCCTTGGCGGCATACCGTGGGACCTTGCTTCTGGCAGCCATATTTCCGTCAGCTACAAGACTGTGCGCCAGGGGATGGAGGAGTCTTACGAGCCCGCGGTGGACGTAGAAGTAGTCAGGGTTACCGGTACTCTTGTGTGGCTCAGGAAAAGCGAATCGGAATACTTCATTATTGAAAGATGACGCTCCGAAGGGTCATATTGTGCGTTGCCGCCATGCTCGCCGCAGCAGTGGCGAATGCCGGACCTGCCCGCCCCGGAGTGCATCGCTACCGCCAGCCTGACGGTACCTGGATAAGCGTAACTCTCCACGGAGACGAGTCCGGACACTGGGCTACCGATGCTTCCGGGGCAGTACTTGAGGTAGACCAAAAAGGCTTTTACAGGAAATCGTCGAACAGAAAGCCGTCATCCTTCAGTACCTCACGTCCCGCTCCGGCCAGGAAAGCCTACCTAACCACAGGGGAAAGGCATATCCCGGTTGTCCTGGTGGAGTTTGACGATGTTTTTTTCTCGTTTGACGACATTTCCCTGAGATTTGACGCGATGCTCAATCAGGAGGGCTACTCCGATGGCGGTGCCTCGGGATCGGTCCGGGATTATTACGTAGAGAATTCACACGGTCTGTTCACGCCCATATTCGACGTCCTGGAACCGGTGAGGCTGGATAAGAGCATGGCCGCCTACGGTGCCAATACTTCATCGGGGGTGGACAAGGCTCCCGAGATGGCCCTGTATGAGGCCTGTCTTCTCCTTGACGAGTCTACGGATTTCTCCCAATACGACCAGGACGGCGACGGCACTCTGGATATGGTCCTTTTCTACTTCGCCGGATATGACGAGTCGGAGAGCGGGCCCGCCGACGCCATCTGGTCCCATCAGGCAAACATCCAGGATCTGCAGAATACACTGGTCAAGAAGGCCTTGTTTGATGGAAAACTCCTTGGAAGGTACTTCTGCACGTCGGAACTTAACGGCAATACCGGCACCAGTTTCAAAGGCATAGGTTCCACCTGCCACGAGTTTGCCCACTCTCTTGGCCTTCCGGACTTCTATGACACGGACAACTCTGCCAACGGCATTGTTGGCGGCATGTACGGATTCTCCATAATGTCTTATGGCCTTTATAACGACGAAGGCCGCACACCTCCGTACTTCAATATGCTGGAAAGATACCTGCTTGGCTGGCTGGAAGAGGGTGAAATACCGCTTCTTCAGGAAGGAGACCAGCTCTGGCGTCCGGTGCAGGAGAACTCGGCATTCATGGTTCCGTCAGATGTGGAAGGGGAGTTTTTCATATGGGAATACAGGAACGGGCAGGGTTGGGATGCCCCGTTGCCGGAGGGGCTTCTGCTTTACCACATAGACCGTTCCCGGAATGCGGTACTGGACGGAAGGCCGGCCATCTATTACTGGAAGAACTGGGAGTCAATGAACTATCTTAATTCCCGGTCTTCCCATCCTTTGGCATACCTTATACCATCTGCCGCGCCTGCTTCTGTCAATTATATCGGAAAAATGGAGGGCGTCGTGTTCCCCGGGACATCCGGGCTCTTCAGTTTTGACCCTGTAGGCTGGAGCGGAAACGGCACTGATTACCAGGTAGTTGACATAAGGCTCACGGAAGATGGAGCAATGGCTAATGTACTTAAAGGCCATGGAGCCAATGTGAGCGGCCGGGTCATGACCTTGGACGGGCAGCCCGTCGCCGGGGCCGTCGTGGCCGTCAGCATCTCCGGAAACCGCACCCTTACCGGGAGTGACGGGCGGTTTGTCCTGGACCTGGAACCCCAGCCTGCCGGGACTCATTTCGTCCTTAGTGTTTCCGGGGAAGGATACCGCAGAACCCAGCTGGAAGGCATTATTGACTGGAGAAGTGCATACATGCCGGTTTCCCTCATGAAGGCAGGTGAGTCGTCCATGGTAACCCTTCAGAAATACGATGCCTCGCAGACAAAGATTTTCTATCCTCTGCCATCCAGGGACTTCGGCGACTGCATGGGAGCGGTCAGGTTCACCCCCTCCGAACTGTTCAGATATGCAGGCAGGAGAATAGAGAAAGTGTCCTTCTCTACGTATGGGGCCGGTCCTGCCGATGCGGTATATGTCATTATTGACTGTGGAGGGAAGAGAGTCCTGACCAGGGAAGTAGAGAATCCCGTCTACGGAGTTCACGAGCTTAACGAGGTGGATATCTCAGATGCCGACATCCGTATCCCCGACGGGGCGGATATATATGTGGGATACGGGCTCAAAGGGTCTTCACAGGTATACCCGCTCGGAGTTGCCATGCAGGGACATGAAGACAACAGTTTCTTTGCCAGGCTGAGTCTGGAGCAGTCTGAATGGGAGCCCATGAAGTCGGACCGTGTGGGCACCGGATACATGGACCTTCTTCTTACGGCGGGGGTACGCGAGGTCACGGATGCTTCTTCCCTTTCCGATATGGGATATGCCTTCATAGACCTTGGGGGAAAGACCTGGAGGGAAGGGGAGTCTCTCCCGCTGAAGGTTTCCGGAGGGGCTTTGGAACCGGAAAGCATCACCTGGCTCTATGACGGCGAGATAACCTTCGATCCGGGTATCGTCCTGTCAAAAGGGGTACACACAATCCAGGCCATTCTGGACTATGGCGATGGCAACAAGGAGACTCTGAGGGCGGTTATTACCTGCGACTGAGCGCAACTACATTTTCTACGTGCATTGTATGGGGGAACATGTCCACCGGCTGCACTGCGTCTATCTTATAATCCCTGCAGAGGATAGCAAGGTCCCTGGCCTGGGAGGCAGGGTTGCAGCTGACGTATACCATGCGCTGCGGGGCGGCCTTCAGGATGACATCGGCAACAGAAGGGTGGATACCTGCGCGGGGAGGGTCCAGGATAATGACGTCGGGCCTTCCATGCTTTTTGATAAACGCTTCATTCAGAACGTCTTTCATATCTCCTGCAAAGAATTCGCAGTTGCTTATCCCGTTGAATTCCGCATTGGCCCTGGCATCTTCTATCGCCTCAGGCACGTATTCTATGCCGATGACTTTGGACGCTTTCCCGCTCACGAACTGGGCAATGGTTCCGGTGCCGGTATAAAGGTCGTAGACAACCTCTTTGCCGGTAAGGGCTGCGAAATTGCGTGCGGTGCTGTAAAGGCGGTATGCCTGCAGGGAATTGGTCTGGTAGAAAGATTTGGGGCCTATCTTGAAACGCAGGCCTTCCATCTGTTCCTCAATGTAGGGAAGCCCTTTATAGAGGACAGGGGAGAGGTCTGCAATGGAATCGTTAAGCTTTTCGTTTACAATGTAATAGAGGCTTGAAATCTGCGTGAATTCCGCTGAAACGGCATCCAGGAGGGCCTGTATGCGGGGGGTATCGTCCTTTGCAAAGCAGACTATGAGCATGACGTCTCCGGCCTCATTGGTGCGGACGAACATATTGCGGAAGAAACCGTGGTTCTCACGTATGTTGTAGAACTCATATCCGTTGTCGATGCAGAACTTCTTGATAAAGAGGCGGATGGCATTGGAGGGCTCTGCCTGAAGGTGGCACTGCTTGATATCCAGCACTTTATCGAAGAATTTGCCCACGTGGAAGCCAAGGCCCATGCGGTCTGTTTCCGGGATTGCGTCAGGATCTTCTCCGGAGAGCACCCACCTCCGGCATGAAGCGCTGAATTCCAGCTTGTTACGGTATTCTCTGGTCTTTTCAGAGGGGAGTGTAGGCCTTATTTCAGGGACTTCAAGATGCCCGATTCTTACCAGCTGGTCTTCTACCTGCTGCCGTTTGGCTTCAAGCTGCATTGAATACGGCAGCGGCTGCCAGCGGCAGCCTCCGCATACGCCAAAATGACGGCAGAATGGCTCAAGACGGTCTTTGGAAGGCTTTACGATTCGTTTTATGAAGCCTTCCATGTAGTTTTTTTTCTTTTTTGTGACCTGGATGTCTACGATGTCTCCGGGAACTGCGAAGTCCACGAATACCACCATTCCGTCTACGTGGGCAAGAGCCTTGCCCTCGGCCGCAACATTTTCTATCTGAACGTTCTCCAGGAGGAGATCAACTCTGCGTCTTGACATTTGTCCATTTTTTAGTGTATGCAAAGGTAGGGGAATAATTCCATATCCACAACTTAACATAATATAAATCGGAACGTTCTTATTTTGATTATTATCAGAACCAAAAGGAAATAGGAACTCAATTTGATCAGTATTCTTATAACCAGCATTCTGATGTTGTAAATTTACGAAATATTCGATATATCCCTGTAAAAAAAGTTCCTATTTCTTTTCCAAAATCCAAAGAAGTTTCAGGCTTATAGCTGTGACTCCCCTCTGTAAGCGTTCGGTAAAAGCGCATTGACTTTTGGATCCTTGATGAGTAGCTTCGCGCGATTATCAACAAAGACGAAGCTATGTCCTCCCCAAAA
>JAEEGI010004270.1_pt1 | contig 33587 bp, 28 predicted proteins | sample 8958751 | NCBI WGS metagenome assembly JAEEGI01 (sample SAMN16246545, study PRJNA631951) | gut metagenome | biome: gut microbiome; feature: rumen; material: KS-attached | host: Bos | place: Iran: Karaj | collected 2018-10
TTTCTCCCTCTCAGCTATCATCCCTGTAGGTTACCTTACCAAGTGCCCTAACACCTGCCAAATCCTTAAGACAAATATCCTTTGAACAAACACCAACTAAAGCTGGTGCAAGCTTAGTAACCTTCATTTTGAATTTATTAGCCATCTTATATCCAAACTTTGATGAACCTAATGTTGCAGCCGAAAGACCACCAGATGCTACACAAACCTGCTTTGCATTAATGGTTGTGCGGTGAGTAGTAACAGTAAATAAATCGCCTTTTGTAATATCAGTAACGCGATTATCTAAAAGCACATCAATCCCAAGTGCATTTATCTCATTTTCAAGGGCATCTCTTACTGTCTTAGCCTGATTTGTAATTGGATAATAATAACCATCAAATTCACGCTCTATAACACCAAGCTCACGAAGGAATCCGATTAAATCAAGATGATTGTCCTCTATAAAATCAAGAGAATGATTACTGTAATAATAGGCGCTTCCCATTCTACTGTTTGTGAAATTGCATCGACCATTTCCAGTAGATAAAATTCTTCTACCTACAACTCTGTTAAGCTCAGCTAAACAGACCAAAAGACCTGCCCTTGCAAGCTTAATTGCAAGAACAAGTCCTGAGAACCCAGCGCCAACTATACAGACATCATAAATCTTTTCGTTGTTATCCATATAATTACCTCAATAAATGTAAGCCTATAGCAATACTACAAAGCTTAGCTCCACCAGGGAATTTCATTAAAGTCTCCTCATCGATACCCTTAAATAGAAGCATCGAAACAAAGTAAACAATAACTCCAATCACAATAGAGAAAAAGCAAGCAATGAAGTTTGCCATGTTAGATGATGCACTGATAGAAATCAAACCATATAGTAATCTGTAAATAAGATAAACGATAACTCCCATTAGTGCACTTGCTTCAAGTGGAGCAAGAAATACTTTTTTAATATCAATTCTGGCACCTGAATATTTCAGTACAGCAGATTGATTGAGGAAGCACATAAGCAATGCATAAAACGCATTTGCGATAATTACCGCATAGATATGTAAATCGAATACCTCCATAAGTACAAGCAAAAACAGCACATGTGCAACCAATGCAATAAGTGCATTTTTAACAGGAATATTCATCTTATCTAAGCCCTGTAATATACCGTTTGAAAGGGTGGACATAGAATAAAAAATAATAGAACATCCACCAATCATCAGCATAAGTCCAGAAGATTTTTCTGTATCATTAAATAAAAGCTGCATAATAGGAGAAGCAAGAACCATCATTCCAATACAACAAGGGAATGCGATAACCATAACAAAACGATTGGCCATATTAATCTGTTTTTTAACTAGCTCTTTGTCTCCAGAATTAAAAGCTGCTGTAAGGCTAGGTACTGTTGATGCAGCCATTGCAGATGCAATAGCTAAAGGCACATTAATAAGGACCTTGTATTGGCCAGTAAATACACCCCAGCTTTCGCTGATAAGTGTTGCATCATGACCTTGTGCAAGGGCTAAATTCTTATAAATTCCCTGATCAATAATTGAGCTGATATTGTAAACCGTTGTACTCAAAAGTACCGGTATTATAGTCAAAATTAAAGCGGACATAATGTCGCCATAGCTCTCTTCTGTTCTGTGCTTATCTTTTTTAAGCATTTTCTTAAACACTTTTTTGAAGGTAAAGAAAATAAACAGTACAAACAAAAGAGCAAACGCTGCACCGGTGGATGTACCTAGTGTACCTCCTGCAGCACCATATGCTGAAGCGTATCCTTTAATATTTCCAAGAACACCTCCAACTTTTTTTCCATAACTAAAAAGTATACCTGCAGCTACAACGGAAACTATAGCATTAACAATCTGCTCTCCAATTTGAGAAATGGCACTAGGAATCATTGTTCCCAAGCCTTGGAAAAAGCCTCTGAATACACCAAGAATCGCTACAACCAATAAAGTTGGAGCAAGTATTTTAAGGGCAATAGCTGCAAGTGGAGTTTTTAGCATGCTGCCTGTGAAAAATTCCGCCCCGAAGAATACAACCAGTGACGCTATACCACCTGTTGTAAACGCAAAAAGAAGGGCGCCGTGCAATACCTTGTTTGCGTCCCTTACGTGTCCTTTCGCCATCCTTGCAGAAACCAGCTTTGACACTGCAAGCGGTATACTGTAAGAAGATATAAGCAATATTATGTTATAAATTTCATAAGCGGTACCATAGTAGTCATTTCCCATTTTACCAATAATAGCCTTAAGTGGGACTCTATACATGAGTCCCACAATACGGCTTATTATTGATGCCATTGCAAGGATAGAACCTTGCATAAGAAATTTAGTATCGCTACGTCTATTTCTTGTAGTCATAAAAATTTATTTTGCCTTACTAAAATCGTTTTTATCTGCGTAGTAAACGTTCTCGTCTGAATAATCGTGCTGGCAAGCCTGAATCCATGTTGTACCAATATTTAACTGGATTTCCTCTCCTGTTGCCAAATCATAGTAATGAGTAATATCGCTATCTCCGTCCTTAGACCAAACGATATCAATCATCTTACCATTAGAGATGTACTTACCTGTTCCTGTATTATATGACAATACATATCCTAAATACTCAGAGCCCTGGTAAATCCACCAAGCAACATCTTCGATAATGATATTCTTAGCAGTGAGCTGCTTTCCTGTAGTAGCATCAACCTGCTTCTGATTAAATTCATATCTGTAATAGAGGCCATCATCCTCATTGTAAATCCAATATGGCTTGTTTGTGTAATAGTACATCTGAACTGCCTGGCAATCTGTACCATTCTCAAGGGCATTACCATTTTCAGCAAACTTGAAATGTGGCTCGTAGTTTGCTGGAAGGCTCATATCATATCCCATCTTTTCAAGACCAATATCGATACCTTCTGAATTTGTATATAATGTATGCTCTGTTTTACCAGTTCTGAATGTAGCAGCACTACCCTTCTTACCCTCAAGCTTTAGAGCGTTAAGATTTTCTACAAGGCCACCATCGATAAGCTCAAATGCAGCAGGGTTACCACCAGCGTGCATATAAACAGCATCGTACTCGCTAGCAAAATATACATAATATGGTCTAGAACTACGAACATTACCAATCTGCTCAAGACCTGTATAATCATCAAAAATAGCCATCATACGTGTGATGCCACCCTCAACGACGCACTCGTAAATAACCTTGGCATTTCCAATACCATACTGAGGTAAACATGCCTTTGTGTTCTCAATCATGACAGCAACGGGACGTTGTCTACCATATTTAGGGTCGACCCACTCACCACTAAGATAGCTTCGAACTCTACCATCTTCTGCTACCTGATCCCAAAACGCAGCAGAATCATCGAGAACCTCTACTTCCTCCTGTTCTGTAACCTCAGCAGTATCATCCTCTGCCAAAGCTGCTTCATCTTTCTTACCACAACCTGCAAGTGACAAAGTCATTGTAAGAACGAGCATTGCGGATACTAACTTTCTCTTCATTGATTAGTCTCTCCTTTTCTTAGTCTCTGGAAATATTAAGTATATCTAATATTTCTCTTTGTTTTTGTTCCATAACAGAAGCGTCTGATTCTGTCATGTGGTCAAACCCAAATAAATGTAACATACTATGGGCTATAAGAAAAGCATACTCTCGGAGCACTGAATGTCCATATTCTTCTGCCTGTGACAGAATTCTAGGTACTGAAAGCACTATATCTCCAAGAATTACTTCCCCTGTCTCTGGATTAAATAAATCGTCATCATTTTCAATGTGATCAAACTCGCCAGGAGCTGGATAATCAATCATTGGAAACGACAACACGTCGGTAGGAGCATCTATATTTCTAAACTCCTTATTTATGGCCTGAATGCCATCATTATCAGTAATTGTAATGCTGATTTCTGCTTCAAAAGGAAATCCCAGGTGATCCATTGCTGTATTAACAACATCTTTTGCCACCTTTTCATAGTCAAAATCAAAGTCAAAATCGCATTCACTTTCAATAAAAATTGTCATGCTAAAATATCCTCATTAGCTAATATATTTCTAATAATTAAAAACTGGTTCATTGATAAACCTGAATTGTCATAAACACCTTTTTGCGATAGTTCATTAATGGTCTGATATATAACCATATTTTGATTCCAGGTACTGCTCATTGCATCTTTATCAAAAAGCTCTACCTTTGTAACAACAGAATCAACCATATGAACAATGGCAGATTCCTTAGAACTAGGCAAATATATAATGCCACCGTATTCTGCAAGAATCTGGGTGACATCATTAGGGAAACAATAATCATTGGCAAGCTTTAAAGCATTGTCAATCATTGGTTCTCCCTCGATTTTGCCAAGCCTGTAATAAAATCCACCGCAGGCTGCCAACTCAGAATTCGCATTTATGGCCTCAGCACATTTTCTTGATAAAATAGATACCCTACTGGCATGCTGATATTCAATAAATGAAAATTTTCTAATATCCTGTACCAGGGTGTATTCCTGGCTTAAGAACTCCTCGTAATTTGCTTTTTGTTCCTTAGTGACATACCTGAAATACAAAGGAACTATAGCAAGTGAAAATACAGAGGCTACAAAGCCATCCACCAATCCAAAAAACAGAATTGATAGATTGAGTTCCAAAAAACTAAAATAATAAAAAATAACTGATACTATAGTAGTTATGGCAAAAATAAGAACAAGAATATACAGTCTTTCCAGCCCTTCTTTTACCTTTATTAACTGAGAAAAAACATTACCAAATGCAACCAGTAGCACATAACACAATACAATAAAAATATTGTAATCCATACAGATGGATGTAATAACAACAAGATAAAGGCTAAGCGCATTTGAAATACTATTATCAAATACTGTGCTGCAAACAATTGGAAGTACTATAAACGGTGCAAAAAAATCTGGTGCAACCATAGCACAAAGGAAAGTAATAATCCATGTAAGTAAGAGAACAAAGGTTATTTTTCCATATGTAATGTAATTAAACTCTGGAAGCGCCCCTTCTAATCTTTTCCTAATGAGAAGTAAAACAAACATAAAGAAGAAGCACGCATTAATTGCCATTATGCAAATGAATTTATCAATAAGTACCTGATTCATCAAACAGAGTACCGTATTTGCGATAATGAAAATCAATGCCATTCCAACGGTATATCCTATCCTAATCGATGAAAACCTATTGGTATGTATCATTATTCTGCCCTTTAATTATTTTGTCCTTTTATTTTTATTCTCTAGCTTTTTCTCGTGAGTTTCATATGCATTAACGATCTTTTGTACCAGTGGGTGTCTCACTACGTCCTTTGAATCAAGGGTACAAATCTTTATATCATCAATGTTTTTAAGAACCTTCATAGCATCATCGAGACCTGATTTTTGCCCAGTAGGCAAATCCTTCTGAGTCTGATCACCGGTGATAACTGCTTTAGAACCAAAACCGATTCTAGTAAGGAACATTTTCATCTGTGCAGGTGTTGTATTCTGAGCCTCATCAAGAATTATGAAGGAATTATCAAGTGTTCTACCACGCATATAAGCAAGTGGTGCAACCTCAATAAGCCCCTTTTCCATGTTTCTCTGGAATGCCTCGGCACCCATAATTTGATATAAGGCATCATACAAAGGACGAAGATAAGGATCAACCTTGCTCTGTAGATCTCCAGGCAAAAATCCAAGCTTCTCTCCTGCTTCTATTGCAGGTCGAGTGAGAATAATTCTGGAAACCTCTTCATTCTTGAAGGCAGTAATAGCCTTTGCCATAGCAAGATATGTCTTTCCTGTACCTGCAGGACCAACACCAAATACAATCATATTATTTGTGATGGCATCAACATATTTTTTCTGTCCTAATGTTTTTGGAGCAACAGGCTTTCCTGTGGTGGTGTGACATATAATCTCGCCTCTGGCTTCAGAAACATCATGACTTTCTATTTTTTCTTTTTCAATTGACATAACGTAATTTACATCCTGTGCTGTAATAATATTTCCTTTTTCTGAAAGAGCCAAAAGCTCGTCGATGATAATCTTTCCATGTTCAACTCTGTCTTTATCACCTATAAGTTTTATTTCATCATCTCTAAGAATAAAGGAGACATTCATCCCATTTTCAATAGACTTAATATTTCTATCAAACTGACCAAAAATATTATCAATATGATCAGAGGGAATACTGATATTTAAAGTAAATTCATCCATACTATTCAACAATATCTATAATCAAATCCATGTGGTCACATTTCTCAGCAGAAATAACTGTAGCATTTCTAATCATTTCTTCAGCGTGAGCAGCCTTCTTCATATCATTAGCGTGAATATAGCAAAGAGGCTCACCCTTTTTAATTGTATCTCCAACCTTTTTATTTAATACAATACCAACAGCCATATCGATAACATCATCGAAGGTCTCTCTTCCGCCGCCTAATGACATAGAAGCAAGGCCAATTGCCTCAGCCTTAATAGCGTGAACATATCCATCTGTCTCAGCATTTACTGGAATGATATGTGCAGCTGGCTTAAACTTCTTGATATCCTTTGCGTAGGATGCATCGCCGCCCTGAGCCTGAATAAATTCAACAAACTTTTCAAAAGCCTTTCCAGAAGCAACTGCCTCTTTCATAAGCTCCTTTGCCTTTGCCTTATTTGTCTCAATACCTGAAAATACAATCATCTGTGAGCCAAGCTCATATACAACTGTCATTAAATCCTCAGGACCATTACCATTTAAAGCATCAATGGCCTCAATAACCTCTAAATCATTTCCTACTGCAAAGCCTAAAGGCTCATCCATGTTTGTAAGAACTGCAGCAATTTTCTTATTAGCACGCTTTCCAATATCAACCATTGATTTAGCAAGCTCCAAGGCAGATTCCTTGTTTTTCATGAAAGCACCATCGCCAACAGTAACATCAAGAACGATAGCATCTGTACCAGCAGCAAGCTTCTTAGACATAATAGAACCTGTGATAAGAGAAATCTCATCAACTGTAGCGGTAACATCTCTTAATGCATAAAGCTTTTTATCTGCAGGTGCAAGATTCTTGGACTGACCAGTAACTGCTATTTTGATATCGTTAACCTGATTGATAAACTCTTCATCTGCAAGCTCTGCATTAAATCCAGGAAATGCCTCTAATTTGTCGATAGTACCACCTGTATGTCCAAGTCCTCTACCACTCATCTTAGCAACTGGAACACCAATTGATGCAATGATAGGTCCAAGTACAAGTGTAACCTTATCCCCTACACCACCTGTTGAATGCTTGTCGATTTTAACTCCATCAATAGATGATAAATCAAGAATATCGCCTGAATCACGCATAGCCATTGTAAGATCATATCTTTCTCTTACATTCATACCATTAAAATAAATAGCCATAAGAAGGGCTGAAATCTGATAATCAGGAATCTCGCCGTTAGTATAGCCATCGATAATATGATAAATCTCTTCTGTTGAGAGCTCCTGACCTAATTTCTTTTTTTCAATCAAATCATACATTCTCATAATAAAAGTACCTCTTAAAAATTATTTATGATAAGGCTCGTTTTTCATAATACGCATAGCCCTATATATTTGCTCTGATAAAATAACTCTCATAAGCTGATGAGGAAATGTCATCTTGGAAAAAGAAATTTGAAAATCCGAACGTTTAAGGATTGTGTCAGATAACCCTAAAGAACCTCCAATGACGAATATAAGTGAGCTCTTCCCCTGAATTCCTAAGTCCTCAATAAATCTGGAAAAGACAACGGAATCCATCTGTTTTCCAAGGATTGCAAGAGCAATCACATAATCTCTATCGCTTATGTGTTTAAGTAAACGCTCTCCTTCCTTGTCCTTTACTATGGCTATCTCGTTATCGGATGCATTTTCTGAAGTCTTCTCATCCGGCACCTCAACAACACTTACAGAACAATATTTGGAAAGACGTTTTACATATTCATCTATAGCATCTCTATAGAATTTTTCTTTGATTTTTCCTACACAAAGAATCTTAATATTCATGTATTTCATTTTAGAACATTTAGTGTGAATTAACAATAGAATCACATAGATTTAGTGGTTTTAATTAGCTTTAATTTTTTCACCAAAATACCCTAAAAATAGACAAAAAAAGACACGCCTGCGGTGACGTGTCTTTTTAAAGGGAGAATAATGTTATGAAAAATGTATCTCTTTACGAGATAGGCTTATATTACTAATAATTTATGAATAAATAAAGTGTTATTTGTGAAAAAAACGTGAACTTTATTGAGGATTATAAATATAATCCCCATGATAAATAGGGCTGTTGTTCCCCTTACTATCAATAATCACCACAGACAAAACACTTGCCCCTTTTAGGATTGGGAAAGGCTGTGTGTATAATGTTCCAGATACAGATGGATCTGTACCATCCCAAGTATAATATGCCTTGCATCCTTCTGGAACTGTTATAGTAATATATTCCTGCTGGGTGTATGTACCTGCTGAAGGACTAACAACAGGTGTCTCTAAAGCTTTATAGGTAATATTGTATACCTCAGTAACTACTTCTGAATATTCTCCCGTTGAATTAAGTGATACTGCTTTAACTTCTGTGGTTCCCTCTTTCAAAATAATAGGTTTAGAAAAAAGCTTTCCTGAAATAGTAGGATTTTTTCCATTAAGGGTATAAAAAATCTGATTGCCATCGGAATTAGACAAGGTAAGCACCACATCCTCTTCATAGTCACCACCTGCCTCACTAAACTCAGGCGGATTGATAACATAATCACTAAACAGCTGTAAAATATCATCATTTGGAGCTGTTTCACGAAGGGCATAAATACTATCTAAATCCCCCAGGGCATAATATGACTCCAACAAATAGGAATAAATTTTTTTATTTGCAGGGTCAAAGGTAAGTGCTTTATTCAAAAACTCTATAGCATTTTCATACTCTTTAACCTTTAAATACATTCTTCCAAGGCCATAAATCGCCTCAAAAGAAGAATCATCTAAATTATATGCCTCTTCGTAAAAGCCTAATGCCTTGGCAAATTGCTCCTCAGATTCAGCATAAACTGCCTTATTCATAAGATTGTCATAGGAATGACTACCAAGTAAAGGAATGATGATAATCAATCCTAGGATTACTATACCAACAAAAACTCCAAGCTTTTTAATTAGATCTATTTGTTTTGTACTTGATGCTGTTGTAGAGGATTTCTTTTCAGTCTGCTTAGTGGAAGCCTTTGCTACCGGCTTGTATACACCAGTAGCAAAACGATTGTCCTTAGCTTTATCTTTATCTTCCACCACTCTTGAAAGAAGCTCTTCTTCTAAAACATCATAATTAGGCACAAGCTGAATAGACTCCCCACATTTTGGGCAGTACAAGAATCCCGATTCAATTTCAGCTCCGCATTTTTTACAAATCATTTTAGAAAAGTCCTGTAATTACTCCATCGTCTGTAACGTCGATATTATTTGCAGCAGGCTGCTTTGGAAGTCCTGGCATAGTCATTATGCTACCAGTAACTGCAACAACAAATCCTGCACCAGCAGAAGCGTAAACCTCTCTTACATTAACTGTAAAGCCTTCTGGTCTACCAAGCTTGCTGGCGTCATCAGAAAGAGAATACTGAGTCTTGGCCATACATACAGGGAAATCGCCCATTCCAAGCTCTTCTATTCTCTTAAGTTCCTTTTCAGCTGCTGGAGAATATGTTACATCGTCTGCACCATAAATCTCTGTAGCAACCGTCTTAATCTTATCCTTTAATGATAAAGAATCCTCATAAAGTGGCTTAAAATTGCTTTCCTTATTTTCAAGAACATAAAGCACCTTCTTAGCAAGCTCTACGCCACCTTCGCCACCTTTCTCCCAAACTTCTGAAAGAGCAAATTCGCATCCTCTTTCCTGACAGAAGTTTCTAACAAAATCTGTCTCAGCCTGAGTATCAGTAACAAAAGAATTAAGTGTAACAACAACAGGTACACCATACTTTTGTAAGTTTTCAATATGCTTTTCAAGGTTTACAATACCCTTCTTTAAAGCATCAAGATTTTCTGTAGTAAGCTCTGCCTTTGGAACTCCACCATTATATTTAAGAGCACGTACAGTAGCCACAAGAACAACGGCATCTGGCTTAAGGCCTGCCATTCTACACTTGATATCAAAGAATTTCTCTGCACCAAGATCTGCTCCGAAACCAGCCTCTGTAATAGTAATATCAGCAAGCTTCATAGCAGCCTTTGTAGCACGAACTGAATTACAACCGTGTGCAATATTAGCAAAAGGTCCGCCGTGAACAATTGCAGGTGTGTGCTCAAGTGTCTGTATAAGATTTGGCTTTAAGGCATCCTTTAAAAGAGCTGCCATAGCACCTGTAGCCTGTAAATCATCAGCTGTGATTGGCTTGCCTTCAAAAGAATAAGCAACAATAATTCTTCCAAGTCTCTTCTTTAAATCATGCATATCATCTGCAAGACAAAGAATTGCCATGATTTCTGATGCTACAGTGATAACGAAGTGATCCTCACGAACCATTCCATCCATCTTTGAGCCAAGTCCTACAACTATATTTCTAAGAGCTCTGTCATTCATATCCAGACATCTCTTCCACACAATCTGACGTGGGTCAATTCCAAGTGTATTTCCCTGCTGAATGTGATTATCAAGCATTGCTGCAAGCAGATTATTAGCTGATGTAATAGCGTGGAAATCACCAGTAAAATGAAGATTAAGATCCTCCATAGGAACTACCTGAGCGTATCCACCGCCAGCTGCTCCGCCCTTGATACCAAAACAAGGTCCTAAAGATGGCTCTCTAAGAGCGAGACAAGCCTTCTTTCCTAGAACACCCATTGCCTGGCCCAGACCAACTGATGTAGTAGTTTTTCCTTCACCAGCAGGTGTTGGATTGATAGCAGTTACAAGAACAAGCTTACCGTCCTTGTTGCTTTCAATTTTGCTTAACAGTTCATCAGAGAACTTAGCCTTATATTTGCCATAAAGCTCAAGGTCATCCTCCATAATATTTAAGGATGAAGCAACCTCCTTAATATGAACCATTTTTGCTTCCTGTGCGATTTGAATGTCTGACTTCATTTTCAAACTCCCTTTACTATGCATTTATTAGTTCTTCAAACTCTGATATTGCCATTCGAATTTCTCTAGGCTTTGTGCCCATTTCAGGACCTACAACACCTGCCTCAGCAAGCTGATCCATGATACGAGCCGCTCTATTAAAGCCAATCCTGAAATTTCTTTGCAGGTAGCCAATAGAACCCTTTTGATTTTCTATAACAAGACGTCCTGCCTCAGCAAACAATGGATCCCTGGAATTATCCGGTTCACCTGAAATGCTTACCGAGCCTGAACTTGTCTCAGAGTTTTGAATTTGAGCTTCGATTTCCGAATTATCGTCTGCAGGCTCATTGTTGTTTTTAAGGAAATCAACAACAGCACTGACTTCATCATCACTTACAAATGCGCCCTGAATTCTAACTGGTTTAGATAGATTCTGAGGGTAATAAAGCATATCACCATTTCCTAATAGATCCTCTGCGCCGTTCATATCAAGAATAACTCTTGAATCATTTCCGCTGGATACTGAAAAGGCAATTCTTGATGGAACGTTTGCCTTGATTAGACCTGTAATAACATTAACTGTAGGCTTCTGAGTGGCAATTATCAAATGAATACCTGCAGCACGGGCAAGCTGAGCAAGACGAACGATTGAATCCTCAACATCTGCAGCAGCAACCATCATAAGATCCGCTACCTCATCAAGGATAATTACAATCTTTGGAATCTTGTCACGTTTTGCCTCTGGAACCTCATCAGGCAATGTATTCGTCTCAACCTTTTCATTGAAGCCTTCGATATTTCTAACTCCTGCAAGGGCAAGAAGTTCATAACGATCTGTCATTTCCTTAACTGCCCAATGAAGGGCACCGGCAGCCTTTTTAGGGTCAGTAATAACAGGAAGTAACAGATGTGGAATACCATTGTATACTGATAACTCTACCATCTTTGGGTCAACCATTATCATCTTAACCTCATCCGGGCTGGCATGATAAAGCATACTCATGATGATTGTGTTGATGCAGACAGACTTACCCGAACCTGTAGCACCAGCAATAAGAAGGTGAGGCATCTTTTCGATATTTCCAACAATAACACTGCCTGCAATGTCTTTACCTACACAGAAAGCAATCTTTGATTTATCTTCCTTGAATTTCTTAGTAGATACAAGCTCCTTGAATCCAACCATTGATTTAACCTTATTAGGTACCTCGATTCCAATGGCAGATTTACCAGGAATAGGTGCTTCTATACGAACATCAGTAACAGCAAGGCTAAGCTTAATATCATCTGCAAGATTAACAACCTTTGATACACGTGTACCAACAGCAATTTCCAGCTCATATCTGGTAACAGATGGACCTAAAGTAACCTCTGTAACCTTGGCCTGAACACCAAAACTACTGAGAGCTGTTTCTAGCTTGTTTGCCATTTCAGCAAGATATTCTTTTGAATCTCCACCATTTTTCTTTGCATCCTTAAGCAAAGTAAGTGGTGGGAACTTGTATGGCTTTTTAGGCTTTTGTTTATCTGCATCAATAGATGCTCGAAGTGTTTCAGATGAATTTTCTATTTCATCAGCTGAAGACATAGATGGCTTTGGAGTGCGTGTAACTTCTGGCTCTGTCTTTGCATTTGCCTCCATCTCTTCCATAAGAGCTGCGCCCTTAAATGAAATACTGCTTGTTTTAGGAAGCGCTGGCTCTGGCTCTGGTACAACAGAAGCTGCCACTGGAGTAGCCACTGGAATATCATCAGCAGGAGAGGCTGTTTCCTTAAATGCATGGGCACTCTTAGATTTTCTATCACCAGATTTAAGACGATGTCTGCTAGTCTTAGTGATTTCCATATCCTCTTCCCCATCAGCCATATTAAAGCGTATTTCGTTAACATCTTCTGTTGATGCATTGGAGGTAGCCATATTAGGCATAAGTGTTGTATCTGAAGTGACACCAGAATACTTTCTATCTCTGCGATTTCCGTCATTTTGCATTCTCTGCTGACGTTCTAATTCTTTTTCTTTTTCAATTTTATCTATAATAGCCTGTCTGTCAGAATTAAATCTTGTTTGATTAGCTTCTCTTTCCATAAGTTGACGCTCTCTGCGGGCACGTCTCTTCTCTGCCGCTCTGTCAGCGTGATATCTGGAAGATTTCTGAACTTTATCAAAGGCAAATCTCTCGATGATAATTATAGTACATACAATCATAGCTATAAGAACTATGAGATAGGCTCCTAAAAGCCCAAAGCTGTCATTGATACCAAAAACAATACTGCCGCCAACAAGACCACCTCCGTAGTGTCTTTCCTTGGCGAATGAAAAAGCTTCCAACGGAACAAGAATGTTTTGTCCGTTGATAATCAATTCAACAAATGCACTGCCAAAAATAAGCAGAACAAAACCAGCTACAACCTTGGCAATTGCAACTTTATTTCCGTAATTTGAAATTATAAAAAATGCTGAAAAAGCTACCATGAATGGCAGGACATACTGAATAATGCCAAATACTCCAAATAAGAAATCAGCAACGGCATTACCAGCCACTCCACCTATTCCAAAGTTACTAATGCAAAGTAAAATACATAAAGCCAATGAAGACCAAAGAATAATCTCCTTGGAAGAATCCTCAAAAAATGGATCTTCAAACTCAACTTCATCCTTTACCCTTTTAGTAGTCTTTTTCTTAGTGGAAGCTCTCTTAGCAGAGCTACCTGACCTGGTATTAGATTTTTTTCTAGAATTATTCTTCCCTTTTGTTGCCAAATTAAAACCTCATTACATTATTCTTCATTACTAAATAATTTTTAGAATAATTACAAATCATCAAAAAGAGAATAGATAAACTATTCTCTTTTCAAGCATTTGATTTATTAACCAATTAAATAGTTATAAATATTTTCGTATTTTTCCTTTTGTACAGACCAAGAATAATTTTTGCTTAAGCCACGTTCCACCATCTTGTTCCACTGGGCCTTCTTATCAAAAAAGATATATTTGCTGTAATTTACAGTATTGAGAAGCTCGTCTCCATTATAATTTGCAAATGAGAAACCGTCTCCAGTCTTCATGTACTCATTATAAGCCTCTACTGTATCTTTTAAACCACCAGTCTCACGAACGATAGGTACAGTGCCATATCTAAATGAAATAAGCTGTGTCAAACCGCAAGGCTCGAAACGTGATGGCATTAAAAACGCATCAGCTGCAGCATATAATCTGTGAGCCATAGCATCATCATAACTGATATTAGCTGAAATCTTTTCAGGATATTTCCATGCATAATGTCTAAACATATTCTCATATTTAGACTCACCAGTTCCAATGACTACAAGCTGAGTAAAGTCATCAACAATACCTTCGATGCAGTAATTGATAAGATCTAATCCCTTTTGATCTGTAAGTCTTGAAATAAGACCTATCATATATTTCTTAGGATCAACATCAAGTCCCAGTTCCTGCTGGAGCTTTGTTTTGTTGATTTTCTTATTCTTTCTGAATGTAGAAATATCGTAATTCTTGTAAATCTTTTTATCTGTTGCCGGATCATAAATGCTATTATCGATACCATTTACGATACCCTGCATATCATAATGACGTGCACGAAGCAGTCCATCTAATCCTTCTCCATAGTATGGAGTCTGGATTTCATCACAGTAATTAGCTGAAACCGTGGTAATGTAATCTGCGTATACAAGACCACCCTTAAGCATATTTCCACATTTCTTATATTCCAATTTGTCCGGTGTAAATAAATCCACTGGAAGGCCAGAAATACCTGAAACGGTCTTGGTATCCCACATGCCTTGGAATTTAAGATTGTGAATTGTCATAACAGACTTCATTCCCCAGAAAAACTGGTCTCCCTGGAAATCAGTCTTTAAATATACTGGAATAAAGCCAGTCTGCCAGTCATGACAGTGAATAAGATTAGGCTGAAAACCAATAAGTGGAAGCATAGAAAGTACAGCCTTATCAAAGAAAATAAACTTTTCAAGGTCCCATCTATCCTCGGAATAAGGATAGAAACAATCGAAATAATCGTGATTGTCTATAAAGTAAAAAGTAACACCATCTAATTCATACTCAAAAACACCAACGTATCTGGTACCTACAAGTGGCCCCATGTTCATCTGAAAGCTTGTAAGATATTTGAAATCCTTTTTGTATTTCTCTGGAATAAATGTGTAGTATGGTAAAACCACTCTAACATCGAAATAATCCTTACAAAACTCCTTTGGCAATGCTCCGCATACATCTGCCAAACCACCTGTCTTTACGAAAGGTACGCACTCACTTGATGCAAACAAAATTTTGTTCATTTATTCAACCCCGCAATAATTTTTACTCATCCCAATTATGATATACATTCTGAACATCATCATCTTCATCAAGAAGATCAAGTATTTTATTAATTTTGTATAAATCCTGCTCATCTGTAAGCTCTACATATGTCTGAGGAATCATAGTAACCTCAGCATCTGCCATAGGAATATTCTCAGCCTCAAGAGCTTCTCTAACAGCAGAGAAATCTTCTGGTGTAGTGTAGATTTCGAAGCAATCATCTTCCTCTGCGAAATCTTCTGCTCCAGCATCTAAGGCGATCATCATTAAATCATCAGCCTCCATAGAGCAATCCTCTTTAGAAACGATGATCTGTCCTCTATTATCAAACATAAATGATACACAACCTGGAGTACCAATGCTTCCGCCACCCTTTGTGAAAGCATTACGTACATTTGCAGCTGTACGGTTACGATTGTCTGTAAGGCAATCTACGATGATTGCTGTACCATTTGGACCATATCCTTCATATGTAACTGACTCGTAATTTACAGCATCAGCATTACCTGCTGCCTTCTTAATACCACTTTCGATAGTAGCATTAGGAACGTTATTAGCCTTAGCCTTTGCAATAACATCACGAAGCTTTGAATTATTATTAGGGTCTGGACCGCCTTCCTTAACTGCTACGGCAATCTCACGACCGATAATTGTAAAAATCTTACCCTTTGCAGCATCATTCTTTTCTTTTTTGTGCTTAATATTAGCAAATTTTGAATGTCCTGACATATATTTATATACCTCTTTTCTTATTTTAAATCTCAAAAAATTATATCAAAAACACAAGTCTTATTCAACGTGACTTTTCCTACGAACATACACTTGTCCTATAACTTTTTCTGAGACATTTTTTACATAAAATATAAAGTTATCATCTTCTAGCTTGAAGGATGTGCCATCTTCTGGGATTTTTCCTAATAGAGAAATCAAATAGCCATTCAACGTCTCATAATCCTCAGACAGATTCATGCCAAGCATTTCCTCCACTTCCTCTAATGTCGTGCTGCCGTCCATCATAAAGGAATCCTCAGTTCGCACCTCTATAGAAGCCTCTTCCTCATCATGCTCATCCTCGATATTACCAACTATTTCTTCAAGTATATCCTCAAGTGAAAGAATACCTGATACCTGACCATATTCGTCCATAACAATGACCATATGGCGTTTCTTAGACTGCATCTTAGCAAAAAGTGTATTAATACCGTGAGTTTCAGGCACAAACTCCGGCGCAGACATTAAATCCTGCAAATCCTTTACCTTAACATCATCAACATCTTTATCAAAATACGTAAGAATATCTTTTATATGAAGAATACCGATGATATTGTCCAAATCTTCCAGATAAACAGGATAACGGCTCATATTATTATCATTTATAAATGAAATGGCCTCACGTAAAGTAAGCTCGCCATCAATAGCTACTATGTTTTTTCTGTGAGTCATAATATCTTTTACATCAGTATCAGAAAACTCAAAGATATTTTGAATCATAGCAGCCTCAGAAGCAAGAATATTACCATCTTCATGGCCCTCGTTAACAAGGGAGATTACATCCTCCTCAGTAACATTTTCCTGTTTGGATTTTCTATATAGGACAATTATTCCTATCAGCTCTCCAATAGCCAAAATTATTAAAAAAACAATTAAAATGTAGGGACTGGACCCGTCTTCCATTCTTTACTCCTTTCAGATAAAAAATTGTCTATATATCAAATATTGTATCATATCCCATGAAAAAAGACTAAACATTATGGTGTTTAGTCTCTAAAGTTCATATATTATTCAGATTCTGGAATATCCGAAGCCTCTGAAGCTTCTAAATCTGCCTCAGCCTCTTCTGAATCCTTGGTTTCCTTTGATACCGCATCCAAATCTACATCTTCTAAATTAACATTAGATAAATCAGCTACTTCATCATCTGTTTTCGACTTAGCTGTGGCATCATCAACCTTATCATTAGCAATTCCTATGTAGAAATCACCATTTTGCATATCAAAAAGATTAAGTACTTCCATACCAAAAACATCATGCATGTAAGAATATATCTCTTTGTTATTGATCTCACGATTATGCTTTCTAATGACATTCTTTTTAAGCTGGACTCTGATGTCCTTAATCCAGTTGGTGATTTCCTCTGCCTCGGTGGAATTAGTACGAAGCTTGTCGTAGCAATAATCCATTGTGGCCATCATAAGATCTCTATTAACCTGATCAGTCTCCTCAGGTAGATTTTTCTGTTCTTCCTCGGCAGCTGCAATCCTCTCTTTGCACTCTTCAAGTAAACGCTTATCATCATCAAGCTTTTTGGAAATCAGATCCGAGGTGCTGTCCATATTCTCCATAACTGAAGACATAAGACTCTCCTTAACCTTTTTCAAATCCTTAAGCTCTTTTTTCAGTTCCGCGTCTCGCTTTAGAAGCTCGCTTTCTTTTGCTTCAAGCTCTTTTACATCCTCAGGCTTTCCACCTAAAGCAAAAAGCCTGTGCCATTTCTGGTCTAATATAAGCATTGGAACCTTGATTTTAGAAATTGCATTTTGAAAATCATGTTCTGCCATAAAAATCACCTACTTATTCTGCTGGGTAATATTATATGATAGCTGCATTAAACTGTCAGAAAGATGAACATTTTCAATAACTACATCAGGAATATCATCCAAAGCTACGTGAGCAAAATTCCAGATAGCATGAACTCCTAAGGAAACAAGCTTTAATGCTGTAGATTTAGCATTTGCCTTTGGAAGTGTAAGAGCTGCTATTTCTACTTTATTATTTTTAATGAAATCTGGAAGTTCGTCCAACATCTGAATAGGTAAGTCCCTAACAAGCTTCCCTTTTAACTCTGGATTGGTATCGAAAAGGCCGATTATCTTAAAGCCAACACGTTCAAACTTAACGTATCCTGCAATAGCCTGTCCTAAATTACCTGCACCAATAACAATAACATTATGAGTCTCATTTACACCTAAAATATTACCAATTTCATCGTGTAAATAAGCAACATTATATCCATAACCCTGCTGACCGAAGCCACCAAAATTGTTTAAATCCTGTCGTATTTGAGATGCCGTAACGTGCATACGCTTACTTAAATCATTTGAAGAAATGCGTTCAACACCATCATCAAGAAGCTCGCCTAAATATCTGTAGTATCTAGGAAGTCTTCTGATTACTGCCTGAGAAATTTGTTTGTCCAATATAAACGCCTCCTAAATAAAGATATTTTTATTATAAAATCCTATAAAAAGTTTGTCAACAAATTAACAATTTCTACACTATAAACTACTGATTTCTTCCCACTGTTGATATAAGTCGTCTAGTTTAGCATTAATATCGTTTTGTTTCGCTGTTAATTCATTTAATTTTGCTGAATTTGTCATGTTCTCAGGCTTAACAAATTCCTCGTCAATAGCAGCTTTTTCTGCTTCTAACTTTTCAATTTCTTCTTCTATTTTTGAAATGCGATTCTGAAGCTTTCTCTTCTCAGCTTCGATACGCTTTTGTTCCTTAAAATCAAGCTTTGCAGCAGTAGCCTCTTGAGAAGCACTGGCATTCAATGAAGACGATGCAGGCCCTACGCCCAAAAGCTGCTCTTTTTTAGCAATATAATCATCATAATTTCCAAGATATTTTGTAAGTCCTCCAGCAGAAAGCTCAAGGATAGTATTTGCAGTTTTATTTACAAAATATCTGTCATGGCTAACATATAATAGAGTACCATCATATTCATTCAAAGCCTCTTCCAGCATCTGTTTCGAATCCATATCAAGGTGGTTTGTAGGCTCATCAAGAATAAGTAAATTTGACTTTGAAAGCATAAGCTTTGCAAGTGAAACTCTACCTCTTTCTCCACCAGACAAATCACTGATACGTTTGAACACATCATCCTCTGTGAACATAAAGGCAGCAAGAGTATTACGAACCTTTGTCTCTGTAAGGAATGGATAAGCATCGTGAAGCTCGCTAAAAATAGTATTAGATTCTGTCAGCCCCTGCTGTTCCTGATCATAGTAGCCAACTGTTACATTAGCCCCGAAGCAAATCTCTCCTGACTCAAAATCAGTAAGACCATTTATACATTTAAGGATTGTAGTCTTGCCAGTTCCATTATCGCCTAGAATTGCAATCCTATCACCCTTATAAACTTCAAAGGATAAATCTGTAAAGATATTTTTATCATCGTATGATTTGGTAACGTGAGAAAAATCTAATACATCCTTGCCGCTTTCCTTCTCGATTTCCAGGGTGAGTCGCATCTTTGGCATGTCCTTATCAGGAGCATCCATAACTTCCATCTTATCAAGTGTCTTCTTTCTACTTTCAGCACGCTTAATAGATTTTTCCCTATTAAAGGACTGGAGCTTTTCAATAACAGCCTTCTGATGCTCTATTTCCTTTTGCTGCTTTTCATAGGAGCGCTCATAGGAAAGCTGATTAAGCTCCTTTTGAGCAACAAAAGAAGAATAATTGCCTGTGTAAACCGTTGTCTTTCCATATGATAAATCAACTACATGATCTGCCATCTTATCGAGGAAATATCTATCATGGGCAACAATTACAACTGCCCCCTTATAAGATGCAAGATAGCCCTCTAACCACATAATAGAATTTAAATCCAAGTGGTTAATAGGCTCATCCAAAAGAAGTAAATCTGGTGTAGAAGCTAGAAGACGCCCAAGGCTGACACGAGTTTTCTGACCGCCAGACAGTTCGTTCATACTCTTTGTAAGGTCGTCTCCCTCAAAACCAAGTCCCTTAAGGATACCTACTGCCTCTGAACGGAATGTATAGCCACCCAGCAAATCAAACTGATGCTGAAGCTTGTGATAGCTTTCCATAAAGGCTTCCATTTCAGATTGATCTACTGAACTCATCTGAAGCTCCATGTCAGAAAGACGCTTTTCCATTGCAAGCAAATCTTCTCTAGCAGAAAGGACTGTGTCTAAAATATTGTTGCCAAAGGAATCCTCCTGGTACTGAGCCAAGTAACCCATGGTGGCATCCTTCTTTAGAGTAACCTCTCCCTCATCTGCAGGGAGCTCCCCAACAATGATTTTTAGAAGTGTGGACTTTCCTGTACCATTATTGCCGACAATAGCTACCTTTGAGCCCTCATCAACAGTAAATGTAGCATCTTTAATTATGGAATCCTCTCCAAAGGATTTATATATATGTGAAACATTTAATAACATAATATTTTCCTTAAAAAAAGCGCCCGACAAAATGCCAGGCGCATTTGATTCTAGTTAATTACTGAACATCCTTAATAGAGAAGCTGATACGTCCCATCTTGTCCTTGCCAAGGCAAACAACCTTAACAGTATCGCCAAGAGTAAGAACATCTTCTACTCTATCAATTCTCTCCTTAGCAATCTTAGAAATGTGAACCATTCCTTCCTTGCCAGGAGCAAACTCGATGAATGCACCGAATTCTTTGATGCTGACAACCTTACCTGTAAGAATCTGATCCTTTTCGAAATCTGTAGTAATGATTTCAATCATTCTCTTAGCTTCGTCCATCTTTGTAGCATCTGTACCGCAGATAGAAACATTGCCATCATCTGTAATATCAATCTTAACATCGCATCTTGCAATGATTTCGTTGATTGTCTTTCCACGCTGTCCTACAACATCACCAATCTTCTCTGGATCGATAGAAAGCTGGATAATCTTTGGAGCGTACTCTCCAACCTGTGGACGTGGCTCAGCAATAGCCTTGCTCATGCAGTTATCCATGATGAAGAATCTAGCCTCACGGCAACGAGCGATAGCACCCTCAACGATTGGACGTGTAAGACCGTGAATCTTAATATCCATCTGGATAGCTGTGATACCTTCCTTAGTACCAGTAACCTTGAAGTCCATATCTCCGAAGAAGTCCTCAAGACCCTGAATATCTGTAAGAAGTACAAAATCGTCATCTGTATCACCTGTAACAAGACCACAAGAGATACCAGCAACCATAGCCTTAATTGGAACACCTGCAGCCATAAGTGACATACAAGATGCACAAGTAGATGCCATTGATGTAGAACCGTTAGACTCGAATGTCTCTGATACAGCACGGATAGCATATGGGAACTCTTCTGGTGTAGGAAGTACAGGAAGAAGTGCTCTCTCTGCAAGTGCACCGTGACCAATTTCACGACGTCCTGGTCCACGTGATGGCTTTGTCTCACCTACTGAATATGCAGGGAAATTGTAGTGGTGCATATATCTCTTCTCAGTAACAAATGCATCTAATCCATCAATCTTCTGAGCCTCTGAAAGAGGAGCAAGTGTAACAACATCACAAATCTGTGTTTGACCACGAGTGAACATAGATGAACCATGAACACGTGGAATAATATCTACCTCAGCAGCAAGTGGACGAATCTGTGTAATCTCACGACCATCTGGACGCTTGTGATCCTTAAGAATCATCTTACGTACTGTCTTCTTTTCGTACTGGTAAATAGCCTCACCAAGAACTGCAAGCCATTCTTCGTTCTCTGCAAAAGCCTCTTCAAGACGCTCTGTAATCTGACGGATGTTCTCCTCGCGAACCTGCTTCTCGTCTGTGAATACAGCCTCTTCCATCTCTGCTGGAGGAACGATTTCCTTCATCTTAGCGAAGAGCTCTTCTGGGATAGCACAAGAAGTGTACTCGTGCTTTGGCTTACCGCATTCCTTAACCATCTCATCGATGAAAGCGATAACTGTCTGGTTAACATCGTGGCACTTGTAAATAGCCTCAATCATCTTGTCCTCAGGGATGATATTAGCACCAGCCTCGATCATAATAACCTTTTCTCTTGTAGAAGCAACTGTAAGCTTAAGGTCTCCCTTATCCCACTGCTCCTGTGATGGGTTAATAATGAACTCGCCATCAATCATACCCATCTGTGTCATAGCGCAAGGGCCATCAAATGGAATATCTGAAATACATGTAGCGATAGCAGCACCAAGCATAGCAACAAGCTCTGGACGGCACTGTGGATCTACAGCCATAACCATGTTGTTAAGTGTTACGTCATTACGATAATCCTTTGGGAAAAGTGGACGCATTGGTCTATCGATAACACGAGATGTAAGAACTGAATTCTCAGATGCCTTACCCTCTCTCTTATTGAATCCACCAGGGATTTTACCTACTGCGTATGTTTTCTCTTCGAACTCTACTGAAAGTGGGAAGAAATCGATGCCATCACGTGGCTTATCAGATGCTGTAGCAGTTGAAAGAACTGTTGTATCACCATACTGAATAAATGCTGCTCCATTAGCCTGAGCTGCAACTCTGCCGATATCTACACGAAGTGTTCTACCAGCCAAATCCATTGTAAATGTCTTCATGGTTTTCTCCTTATAAACTTAAATTATATTAAGCTCTAACCCGAAACTACTGAAAATGAAGCGAACTTCTATAACCTCTGGCTTATAAAAAAGCCTTTCGCTAACAAATTCAGTGGCTTCGGATTGGGCTCGAAAACTAATTCATAGAAAAATGAGCGGAGAATACACTCCGCTCGTATAGATTACTTTCTTAAGCCAAGACGCTCAATAATTGAACGATATCTCTCAATGTCTGTGTTCTTAAGGTATGCAAGAAGGTTTCTTCTCTTACCAACCATCTTCATCATACCACGACGTGAATGATGATCACCTGGGTTAGCCTTAAGGTGCTCTGTAAGCTCTGAAATACGAGCTGTAAGAACTGCGATCTGAACCTCTGGAGAACCTGTATCACCAGCTGTTCTAGCGTACTCATTGATAATAGCCTGCTTCTTTTCTTTTGTAATCATTTTAACTACCTCCTAATAAAACTGTAAATATGCCGTAACTAAGGCGAAGGTCGGAGTGTCCTAAACCTGAGTTACAGTAAAAAAGTACTTTAGTATAATATCACAGCCTACTAAATATGTAAACATCGAAAAATCCCATAGATTATAGCTATAGCAAATCCTGAACGCCGTATTCACAAAGCTTGCCTAATTTACCACCATTTACGTATACTGTCGTAAAGTCATAATTAACTGCAAAATAGACCTTGCCAGTAGCCTCATCTATATTACCCACAGAAATAATAATATAATTATCATTATCCTCCCCAAGAGTAAATGTCTTGGAATCCTGGCTAAGACCATATTTGCTACCATCAGCATTTTCTATAATCTCAACACTTCTTATGTCTGAGAGATAATTTAAAATCTTATCTATTCTTTCTTGATTAATATTCATATCAGGGTCGTCAGTATATACCCATTTGTCATCTATATATTCAAATCCTAACACAATACCATTGGAATCAGTCATGGAGAATTTATATATTTCATCTTTGGAAATATAAATAATTTGTTCACCTTTTTCTTTATCAAGACTTGCCTCATCTAAAAGAGCTGCTTTTGAAGTATTTTCTTTTGTACTGACATCTTTATGTGCCTCAAAGCCCCCATCTACTCCCACCTTATAATTAAAAATTGAGTAGAAAATAATAAAGCCCAGTAGAATCAAAACCAAAATAAGCAAAAAAATCTTTAATCCCTTAGATTGAAGAAATTTATCCATAACCCCTCCTTAAAACAAAAAGAATTGCTTTACAACTAATATTGTAAAGCAATTCTGACTGATTATCTATAAATAATATCCTCTCTGCCTGGGCCATTTGAAACCATTGTGATTGGGAATCCAATTTCCTTTTCAATGAATTCAATGTAATTACGGCAGTTTTCAGGAAGATCTTCGTATTTTTTGATTCCACGAATATCTGTCTTCCATCCTGGAAGTGTCCTAAGAACTGGTTTAGCCTTTTCAAGCTTTGATGTAACAGGGAAGTCTGTAGTAACTTCGCCATCTATTTCATAACCAACGCATACAGGAATTTCATCAAGATAGCCAAGTACATCGACTACAGTAAAGGCTACATCTGTTGTGCCCTGCATTCTGCAGCCATATTTTGAAGCGACGCAATCGAACCAGCCCATACGACGTGGACGACCTGTTGTAGCGCCAAACTCTCCGCCATCTCCACCGCGACGTCTAAGCTCATCTGCCTCATCACCAAAAATCTCTGAAACAAAAGCACCAGCGCCTACAGCTGATGAGTATGCCTTACATACTGTAACCACCTGCTTAAGTTCCTGTGCAGGAATACCAGCACCAATGCATCCATAAGGAGCAAGTGTAGATGAAGATGTAACCATAGGGTAAATACCATGATCTGGGTCCTTAAGTGTACCAAGCTGTCCCTCAAGAAGAATAGTCTTATTCTCTTTGATTGCATTCCAAAGAAATGCTGAAGTATCACATACATATGGTGCAATCATATCTCTATACTGGTGAAGAGTATCAAGAAGCTCCTCTGGAGTAAGAAGTGGCTTGTGATAAAGATGCTCTAAAAGAACATTTTTCTGATCGCATGTACGAACTACCTTTTCCTTTAAAAGCTCTTCATCAAAAAGCTCCTGAACCTGGTAGCCAATCTTTGCATATTTATCTGAGTAGAAAGGAGCAATGCCGCTCTTAGTAGAACCAAAAGAAGCCTTTCCAAGTCGCTCCTCCTCATACTGATCAAAAAGGATATGATATGGCATAACAATCTGTGCTCTGTCAGATACTAAAATCTTAGGTGCAGGTACGCCTTTATCAACAATTGATTTAATCTCATTTATAAGGATAGGAATATTAAGAGCTACACCATTTCCAATAATGCTGGTAGTGTGACTATAAAATACTCCAGAAGGTAATGTGTGAAGAGCGAACTTACCATAATTATTAACTATGGTGTGACCAGCATTAGCTCCTCCCTGAAAACGAACAATAATGTCTGCATTCGCAGCCATCATGTCAGTAATCTTGCCTTTTCCTTCGTCGCCCCAATTGGCGCCTACAACTGCTTTAACCATAACAATCCTCCTAAAATATTACCTTTTTATTCTATATCAATCAGCTTCTTTGTAACTGTGCAGGCTAATGCGCCTGGTCCTATATGACAAGAAACTGATAATGATAGCGGATCTATCCAAATATTTTTAACAGGGAATTCTTGTAAAAGCTCGTCTCTGAACTTTTCAGCTGCTTCCTGATTCTGTGTATGAGCAACAGAAATCATTACATCATCGAAATTATCTGTATGAAGAACATCTTTCATGTCCTTTTTTAATGCTTCTATCATAGTCTGCTTTGCAGCCTTCATAGTACGTGCCATACTATATTTATCAAGCTTCTCTCCGTAGATAGAAAGAACAGGCTTGATCTTAAGTAATGAACCAATAGCTGCAACTGCTGGAGTAAGTCTTCCACCCTTTTTCAGATATTCAAGTGTGTCTACTGTAATGTATATGGTAGACTCGGATTTAACTGCCATAAGTGCATCGCAGATTTCCTTTGCGCTCTTTCCCATATCTGCAAGCTTTTTAGCCTCCAGGGCTGAAAGCTTTTGTGTAACGGAAATACGCTGATTATCTACTACTACAACTCTTCCATCGTAATCCTCTGATAACATCTTAGCTGTAGCGCAAGATGATGAAAGACCAGATGACATAGGAATGTAAACCAATTCATCATAATCCTTTAAAATCCTATCCCAGTTATCCATAAGATTTCCAGTGATAGGCATTGAAGTAGTAATCTCTCCGCCCTTGGTAAGTTTTTCGTAAAACTCCTCCTGGGTAAGATCTATATCCTCGTAATATAATTGTCCATCAATATAAAAAGGCATTGGCTCAACGAAGATTCCTAACTGCTTAGACTCTTCCTGAGTAATGCCACTATTGCTATCTGTAAGTATTGCTACTTTACTCATAATTCACCTCGAATATTGTATTGCTCTAAAATAAAAGCACCGCTGATTATGATACCATAATCAGCGGTGAAAGTGAACCAATTTATCTAAATTAATACATTCCCATTCCTGCACCACCAGCAGCGGCTGCAGCAGCTACATCAGCAGCAGGATCTTTAATATCGGCAACAACTGACTCTGTAGTAAGAAGTGTTGAAGCTACAGAAGCAGCATTCTGAAGAGCTGTACGTGTAACCTTAACTGGATCAAGGATACCAGACTTAACCATGTTTACATACTCTTCCTTGTATGCATCAAAACCTACGCCGTCATCTGACTCGCGTACCTTATTAATGATAACTGATCCCTCAAGACCAGCATTTGCTGCGATATAGAAAAGTGGAGCTTCAAGAGCCTTAACGATTACGTTAGCACCTGTCTTCTCATCACCAGAAAGCTTCTCAGCAAGCTCAGCAACCTTCTTCTGAACGTGGATATAAGCAGATCCACCACCTGCAATGATACCTTCCTCAACAGCTGCACGAGTTGCGTTAAGAGCATCCTCCATACGAAGCTTAGCTTCCTTCATCTCTGTCTCTGTAGCAGCACCTACACGGATAACTGCAACACCACCAGCAAGCTTAGCAAGTCTTTCCTGAAGCTTTTCTTTATCAAACTCTGATGTAGTCTCATCAATCTGAGTACGAATCTGAGCTACGCGAGCCTCGATAGCGTCCTTATCGCCTACACCATCAACGATTGTTGTGTTTTCCTTGTTAACCTTAACTGACTTAGCACGTCCAAGCTGAGCAAGTGTTGTATCCTTAAGCTCAAGACCAACCTCCTCAGAAATAACCTGTCCGCCTGTAAGAATAGCGATATCCTGAAGCATTTCCTTACGTCTGTCACCATAACCTGGTGCCTTAACAGCTACTACATTGAATGTACCACGAAGCTTGTTAAGAATAAGTGTTGTAAGAGCCTCGCCCTCAATATCCTCAGCAATGATAAGAAGTCTAGCACCAGACTGAACAATCTGCTCAAGAACTGGAAGAAGATCTTGGATGTTAGAAATCTTTTTATCTGTAATAAGGATATATGGATCATCAAGATTAGCTTCCATCTTATCCATATCTGTGCACATATATGCTGAAATATATCCTCTGTCGAACTGCATACCTTCTACAAGGTCAAGTTCTGTCTGCATAGTCTTAGATTCCTCGATTGTGATAACACCATCATTAGAAACCTTTTCCATAGCGTCTGCTACCATCTGACCTACTTCGTCATCACCAGCAGAAATAGCTGCAACTCTTGCAATCTGCTCCTTGCCATCAACAGCCTTTGACATAGCTGAAATAGCCTCAACTGCCTGGTCAACAGCCTTCTTCATACCCTTTCTAAGAACGATTGGGTTTGCACCAGCAGCAAGGTTCTTCATACCTTCCTTTACCATAGCCTGTGCAAGAACTGTAGCTGTAGTTGTACCATCACCAGCAACATCATTTGTCTTTGTAGCAACTTCCTTTACAAGCTGAGCGCCCATGTTCTCAAATGGATCATCAAGCTCTACATCCTTAGCGATAGTAACACCATCGTTTGTGATAAGTGGAGCGCCATAAGGCTTTGCAAGAACTACATTGCGACCCTTAGGTCCGATTGTAACTCTAACTGTATTTGCTAATTTATCAACGCCTGCTTCTAAAGCCTGTCTAGCTTCAGCACCGTACTTAATTTCCTTTGCCATATTATTCTACCTCTTTTCTGTCTTTTAAAATCTTATTATTCAACAACTGCAAGAATGTCATTCTGACGAACAATAATATATTCTTCGCCCTCAAGCTTAACCTCTGTACCAGCGTACTTAGAGTAGATAACCTTCTGGCCTTCTTTTACCTGCATAGTAATTTCTTTACCATCTACAACCCCACCTGGACCAACAGCAATAACAAGAGCCTCCTGTGGCTTCTCCTGAGCTGCTGATGCAAGAATAATTCCTGACTTTGTAGTCTCCTCTGCCTCGCACTGTTTTAATACAACGCGATCTGTTAATGGAACCAACTTCATTTTATATTACCTCCTAATATTAATAATCAAATTTATTTGTTAGCACTCTTTTAATCCGAGTGCTAACCACAAAAAGTATAATAGGATTCTATTGAAAAACTTTCAACTAAATCCGGTTGCAGAAATTCAATAGAATCCTATCAAAAGCTCTCTATATCTCTCGTTTACTCTTTTTTTCTCATTATTACATTTTTTGGCAGCATAGAAAGTATTGAACTCTTTAGATTATCGCCGCCTACAGTCATAAGATGTTTGAAGACATCGATAACAATAGCCTGGTTTTCTGGATCAAGAGATTGTATCTCTTTTGTTACTGCAGCTATTGATTTCACCTTATTTCCTGTGATGTGGGACATCTTTGTAGCCCCAGAATTAGCCAACAACGTAAAAAAAGCATCACCAAAAGCTGCTTTGGTCTCGTAATCAAAGGTCTCTGACCACTCTTTCACCACCTCATCAACTTTAAGGGAAAAATTAGAAACGCAATCTACGGTAGAAAACCTGTTACGGGTTACCTGCCAGCTGAATAAATCATGTTGATTGATTCCCTTTGTATTGGACTGTACAACAGTGGTTTTTGCCTTAGTGTACATCATCATTCCAATAATAGATTCATTAGGAATTATTTTATGTACTCTTTTGATGACTGATTTGTATTCGCTGGTTTTAAGAATCTCCGGGATGAAACCCGGACCATCATTATTGTATATTTCAATAATATTATCCTTAATATGAGGCTTGCAAAAGGCTGATCCATATAAAGCAAAGCTTCCACCCTTGGAATGGCCTCCAATTCTAAGTGGCTTCATTGTGCGAGAGAAATTCTTATTCAAATATTCTACTGCTTTAAGCTGGCCTCCTGTGCCTGGTGAAAAGCACATATTAAAATCTTCTTTCCAGCCTATAAGAGAGTCATCTGTACCTCTAAAGGCAACATATATGGTGCCATCTGGCAAATAAAATGTACAAGCCGCAAACTGAGACTGGGTTTCACCATCGATTTCATTCACGAAACCTGCAAGCTTTATTCCACCAAATCTCTTAGACCCTGCCATATTGCGCAACAAAAAAGGAGCGCGCTTAGTAAGTGAAGACTTTTCTAAAAGCTCCTCCTCTGTATATTTTGCAAAAAACAAATTGCAAACATCTTCTATTGACATTTTTTCTTTTAAACCTGGTCCTGGAACGATATTATCGAAGGCTGAATATACAAGTTCTGAAAAAATAGCATTATCCACTTCGTTAAAAGGATCGATATCAAGGGGAACGTCACCTCTCCAAACCAGATAATCTTCAATATTTGCCATTTTAACCTATTAATCCTCAAATAAAGAATCAGAGGATGTATCAGCATAATCAGAACTATACATCTCAGATTCAGGTTCATCTTCAAAAATCGAATCATCTAATGAAGAAGGAGCATCTGCAACATTTCGATTATAATTTCTGTTCGAATCCTTTCTATGGTCGCGAAGACCGATAGCCATAAGCAATAAGGAAAATAGCGATAAACCACCAACAGCAATCATAAATGAGCAGGTAAGTATATTTCTTTCAAAGAATTTATGTGGTGTTATAAGGAAATAAATGCTAGCTCCAACTGTTGCGATACCAAATATCAAAGAAAGGAACCAGGTACCTCTTTCGATATGGAAAAGAGCAAATGATTGCTGAAGCATAACTGCACCAAGAACGATTCCAATCAAACAAACCAAAGAATCAATAAATGCAGAAATATAATTAGCCTGGAAAATGAAAATAGCACCGATAATAACAAGGATTACGCCCATTGTGAAGCCGTAATTTGATATACGGTTATACTCGTGATTAAAAAAGTATTTAATCATATACCAGGCACCAAACGCTATAAAAAGAATGCCAACGGCAAGTACAGAAAAAGAATAAACTATTGTAGAAATCATATTTGCATCAAGAGTCAAAAGACAGATTCCTAGTGCAAGAAAAACCATCGATGAAACAATGTGTGCCACAAGAGCCACCTTTGAATCTTTTATTTCTTCATTTCTAGCCATAATTATCCTTACCTCCTCAAGTAAAAATTCTAGCTAAATAATATTGCAATAAGATTAATCAAACCATGGGCGATTATGCACATTGATAGCCTTTTATTTTTAACATACATAATACCAAGAATTGCCCCAATCAAAACTGCATATATAAATTGTACTATATTATTATGTATAATACCAAAACAAATTGTAGATAAAAACACAGCTTGCACAGGGCCGTACCATAAACAAAGCTGCCCAGCTATAATTCCACGCATCAAAAGCTCTTCTAAGATAGGAATAATAAGGGCATTGCACAATATTTTTATTAAAATATCTCCATCTGTAAGGGTATTCTGAGCCTGAGAAAAGCTCTGAGAGCGAGTTATAAGGCCACTATGAGTAAGAATGATATTTGAAATCACTCCCACAGCTACCACAGCAAAAACCCATATAAAATATTTAATCAATTCGCTTTTTTCTTTAATGGAAGCAGGTATAAGCTTAGGAACACTTTTGTAAATAATCCACATAGGAACCAAACAAAATAATGCTGCAAACAGCAGGCATAAAAGCCTGCCATATTTTGCAGCATATAAATCCATAAGCAATGCTCCTCCCAACTGATATACAATAAAATATACCAGTAATGGATATGTAATTGATATTACACGATTAGTTTTAATGCGACTCAATGTAATCTAACACCTCTTCAGGAAAATCAAAAACATCAATTGCTCCATGTTCTATCATCTCTTCTTTCGACCCAAAGCCCCAGGAAACACCGATGCAGTCTATACCATAAGCACTAGCACCTTCTGCATCAAATTTAGTATCGCCAATGAGAAGAGTTTCTTCTTTTTTGTGCCAAGGAGCTCTACTAAAGCAAAGCTTTATAACCTGCTCCTTAGTATCGATTTTAGCATCCATGGTAGCACCACATATTTCTGTAAAGTACTTATCAATGCCAAGTGAACTTAAAATCTTTTTAGCTGTAGGCTCTGGCTTTGAAGTGCAAACAAACAGACAATAGCCTCTTTTTACAAGAGCCGCAAGCAGCCCTTCTACGCCTTCAAAAACATCAACATTAAGGCAACCATTTTCTTTGTCGTAGTAATTACGATATGTGGCAACAGCACCTGCGAAATCTTCCTGCTTAATACCTAAGTAATTAGGAAAAGAATATGTAAATGGAGGGCCTACACATTTTCTAAGAGTGGCATAATCTGGGATATCATAGCCATATTTTTCAAGAGTGATTTTTAAACCAGTGATAATACTGGGAGCAGAATCTATTAACGTACCATCTAAATCAAAATATATATTCTTTATCATTTCTTAACTCCCTTAGTATCACGAGTACCTATATGAAGTCTGTTTAGAGCCACCTCTTTATCCTTTACCTTGACCTCGATTGAATCGCCTTCAGCAAGAACATAGATATTTGTTAGTTCATCGCCCTTTGCAAGCTTAATTCCGCGAACACCGGCGGCAGTCTTCTTCTTTTCAGGGATAGTATCTCCTTCGATTCTAAGGAACATATCCTTAGCTGATTGCATAACAACTGTATCACCAGGATTAATAATCTTTACGCAGATTACCTCGTCCTTATCATTTAATTTTGTAGCAGCAATAGTTTTTCTGGAAACATCAAACTCTGAGCCATCTACAAGCTTAATCATAGCCTGCTTTGTACCAAAGATAAGCTTTTTATCCTTGATATTTTCCATGGCATCTGCAAAGATCAGATTTTCCTTTGTAAGGTCAATCTTTGAACCCTTTTCTGCTGTATCAATAGGCTGGCCCTTATCTCTAAACTTTCCAAAAGGAAGACTGAGAACCTTTATAGTGTGCATATCTCCTTTTTCTGTAAAGAGACAAATCTTGTCTGTATTCTTGCAGAATACAATCTTCTTTGATTCGGTTTCAGCTGCTTCCTTGTTACGCTCATAGGTAGGCATATCAACAACACGAGCGTAAGCGAATCTATCAATAAGAACCGCAACATCTATAACCTCGATGGGCTTTTCTTCAACTACAGCCTCTTCTACGTTATCAATAACTGTGCGACGTTCTCTAGCATATTCCTTTTTAATAGCCTGAAGGTCCTTGATAATAACCTTTGCCATCTCAGCGCGAGAGCCAAGAATCTTTGTATATTTTGCAATTTTATCTAAAGTCTCGGCATAATCTCCACGTAATGCCTCAATTTCCAAACCAATTAAGCGATGAAGACGCATATCAAGAATAGCCTGAGCCTGTCTTTCAGTAAAGTGAAGCTGCTCCGCATCCGCCTTTGACTTTTGAGATTTGAATTTGATTCCTGCTGTAATTCCATCAACAAGACATGCCTTCGCCTGCTTAACATCCTTAGATCCACGAAGAATCTCAATAATCAAATCGATAACATCACAAGCCTTTATTAAGCCTTCCTGAATCTCCTTCTTTTCCTGTTCCTTTCCAAGGAGATGATTGTATTTTCGAGTACATAATTCATACTGAAAATCCACATGATGTCTGATGATAGGAACTATTCCAAGTGTCTCTGGCTTACCATCAGCAACAGCAAGCATATTTACACCAAATGTATCCTCAAGTCTTGTCTTCTTATAAAGGAGGTTAAGGACATTTTGAGCATCGGCGCCCTTTCTGAGCTCTACGATAATTCTCATTTGCTCGCCCTTAGACTGGTTTGAAATATCAACAATATCATTAGTCTTCTTTGTCTCAACAAGGCTATAAATATCATTAAGAAACTTTCCGATATTTGCACCAATCATAGGATATGGAATCTCTGTAATGACAATCTGTTCCTTACCACCCTTAAGCTTTTCGATTTCGGCCTTTCCACGGATTTTGATTTTACCTAAACCGGTAGAGTAAATCTCTAAAAGGTCATCCTTATTTGTAACAATACCGCCAGTAGGGAAATCAGGACCTGGAATAATCTGCATCATTTCAGGTGTGCTGATATCAGGATTTTTCATGTAAGCGATAACACCATCTACTACCTCCCCAAGATTGTGCTGAGGAATAGAGGTAACCATACCTACTGCAATACCATCAGAACCATTGATAAGAAGATTAGGAACACGAACAGGAAGCACCTCTGGCTCCTTTTCTGTCTCATCATAGTTTGGAATAAAATCTACGACATTTTTATCAAGGTCTCCAAGGTAAACCTCCTGTGCAACCTTAGCAAGGCGGGCCTCAGTATATCGCATAGCAGCAGCTCCATCTCCTTCGATAGAGCCAAAGTTACCATGGCCATCAACAAGGGGAAGGCTCTTTTTGAAATCCTGGCTCATTACAACCAAAGCTTCGTAAATAGAGCTATCACCATGTGGATGATAT
>JAEEGI010004273.1_pt1 | contig 33580 bp, 25 predicted proteins | sample 8958751 | NCBI WGS metagenome assembly JAEEGI01 (sample SAMN16246545, study PRJNA631951) | gut metagenome | biome: gut microbiome; feature: rumen; material: KS-attached | host: Bos | place: Iran: Karaj | collected 2018-10
GACGACACTGAAAGCGGCTGGGCTTCTTCAAGCTTCACCACCATTGCCGAAGGTTTCAAGACTTTCATCACTGCTGGCGCTTGGAATGTGGCTGACAACTGGTTCCCGGCTGGCGTTCCCACCATCGAAGACGAAGTGAGCATCGAAGCCGCTGCCACCATTCCTGCTGGTGTGGTTGCCACAGCCAAGAGAGTTGACCTCAATGGAGGTTCCATCCTCATCAAGGACGGTGGCCAACTGAAACAAGGTGCCGCCACCCTGAGAGTGACCGTGGAAAAGGAAATCACTGCCTACGGCAACAATAAAGGCTACTACTATTTCATCTCCAGCCCGTTCAGCGGCCGTACCCTGTATGAAGAATCTGGCACTTGGAGCCGCGTGGACAATCTGTTCGACGGTGAATATGACTTCTATGCCTTCGATCCTACAAACACAGGCACTAATGAGGCCGGCGAAACCGTATCATTGGAATGGGTCAACTACAAAAACAACCCCACTCACATATCCTTCCAGTCAGACAACGGCAATGCTGGCTTGATGTATGGCGAAGGTTACCTCTATGCCAACCAACAGGGTACCACACTGCAATTTGTAGGTACCACTGGAAAGAGCATCAACTATAGCGAAACCGTGGACTACTCCTTCAACAGCGAATCAACCGATGATTACAACGGCTGGAAACTTGTGGGCAACTACTTCTCCTGCAATGCTTATATCAACTATGTCGATGCCAATGGTCAAGTGCTGGATGCTGACTTCTACACCCTGAACAGCGATAACACCTACAGCCTGATGTCATCCAACCAACCACTGCCTCCTTGCACTGGCGCTATGATGAATGTCAGCGCCACGGGTAAAGTTCAATACTCCACTGAACCCATCAACAGCAAGAGTGGCATGCTCAACATGACCGTGAGCGAAGGCCGCAGCACTGTTGACCAAGCCCGCGTCCGCTTCGGCGAAGGACACAACCTCAAGCACATGAGCTTCAACGACCATAACGCCAAACTCTATATCCCGCAGGATAACAAAGACTACGCAGTGGTCTATGCTGAAGCCATGGGCGAAATGCCTGTCAACTTCAAAGCTGAAAAGAACGGCAGCTACACCATCAGCTTCAACAACGACAACGTTGAGTTCAGCTACCTCCACCTCATCGACAACCTCACTGGCAACGATGTGGATCTGCTTGAGAACCCGAACTACAACTTCGACGCCTGTTACACCGACTACGCACAGCGCTTCAAACTGGTCTATACCACTGGCACCACCGCTGACAACGACGAATTCGGCTTCATCAGCAACAACCACCTGATGATCCTCGGCGTCGATGGCCAAGCCACCCTCAAGGTCATGGATGTCACCGGTCGTACCCTCAGCACCGAGACCTTCAGCGGTAACTATGACAAAGCCCTCAACCTCAGCAGCGGAGTCTATATGCTCCAGCTCATCCAGGGCAACAACGTCAAGACCCAGAAGATTGTCGTGAAGTAAAACAGATGACTGAAGTCGAAAGACTGAAGTCTGAATCAAAAAGTCGGCATCGAAATTCGATGCCGACTTTTTTTATTGTCGAAGTAACCTCCACCTAAAACAATTCGTTCTCATAGAATAGAAATCTACCATAAAATCATAAAATTATACTATCTTTGTTGAAAAAATTAATCAACATGATTGACCCCCACGAATTAGGAAAAATCGGTGAGGAATACGCCGTCAACTATCTGGTAAACAAAGGCTACCAGATTCTCGAACGCAACTGGCGCTCGGGGCACAAAGAAATCGATATTGTTGCCATGGATGGCGACACCCTAGTAGCTATCGAGGTGAAAACCCGGAAATCCAATACCTTCGGTGAACCCGACATCGCCGTCGGCGTGATGAAACAACGCATGCTCACTTGGGCTGCCGACGCCTACGTGCGTTATCATAACCTAGATGTGGACGTGCGCTTCGACATCATCGACATCATCTTCACCGATAAAGAATCCCATATCGAGCACATCGAGGACGCGTTTATCGCATCATGGTAACCGAGATTAATTCCAATTCTCAATTATCCCACCGAGCATCCCGCAGCAACCAAATCGCTGGGGGTGAGCAACACGAGACGACCGTCTTTATCCTCGGCGGAGAGAATCATGCCTTCGCTGACCACGCCTTTCAGCTTGCGTGGCTCGAAGTTGGCAATGAAGCAGACCTGCTTGCCCACCAGCTTCTCGGGCTCAGTGTAGTATTTCGCGATGCCGCTCACGATGGTACGTTTGTTCATGCCATCGTCGATGAGGAACTGGAGCAGCTTGTCGGCCTTCGGCACCTTGCAGCATTCGAGGATGGTACCCACACGGATATCCACCTTCATGAAGTCGTCGAAGCTGACAACCGGCTTCACCTCGTTGGGTTTCCAGGCATTCAGCTGGTTGGCTTTCTTGGTGTCTTCAAGCTTCTGTAGCTGGGCTGCCACCACGCTGTCCTCCACCTTCTCGAAGAGCAGCTCAGGCTGGTTGATGACATGACCCTCAGGAAGCAAGACGGTGTTTTGGGCATCGTTCCAACCTTTCACTTCCAAGCCAATCATCTGCTGGAGCTTCTTGGCGCTGAAAGGCAGGAAAGGCTCACTCAGGATGGCGAGATGTGCCACAATCTGCAAGGAGACTGCCATCACGGTCTTCACACGCTCAGGGTCAGTCTTGATCTGCTTCCACGGCTCATTGTCGGTGAGGTATTTGTTGCCAAGACGAGCCAGGTTCATCAATTCCGAGAGAGCCTCACGGAACTTATAGGTGTCGAGCAGATGGCCTATCTTCTCGGGATAGGCGTTCATCTCTTCGATGGCCGCTTGGTCCGTGTCGTTCAACCCACCCAAAGCCGGAACGACACCTTCATAATATTTATGGGTCAGCACGAGGGTGCGGTTGACGAAGTTGCCGAAGATGGCCAGCAGCTCGTTGTTGTTACGATCCTGATAGTCCTTCCAGGTGAAGTTGTTGTCCTTGGTCTCAGGGGCATTGGCGGTAAGCACATAACGCAGCACATCCTGTTTGCCTGGGAACTCCTGGAGATATTCATGGAGCCACACGGCCCAGTTGCGTGAAGTCGAGATCTTGTCGTTCTCGAGGTTGAGGAACTCATTGGCGGGGACGTTCTCGGGGACGATATAGCCGCCGTAGGCTTTCAACATGCAGGGGAAGATGATGCAGTGGAACACGATGTTGTCCTTGCCGATGAAATGCACCAGCTTGGTCTCAGGGTCTTTCCACCATTTCTCCCAGTCCTCGCCACGGGCTTCACAGATCTCCTTGGTGTTGGAGATATAGCCGATAGGCGCATCGAACCAGACGTATAGCACTTTTCCGTCGGCACCCTCAATCGGCACCGGCACACCCCAGTCGAGGTCACGGGTGACGGCACGAGGTTGCAAGCCGCCGTCGAGCCAGCTCTTCACCTGGCCATAGACGTTGGATTTCCATTCTTTATGGCCTTCGAGGATCCACTCACGGAGCCAAGGCTCGTATTGGTCAAGAGGCAGATACCAGTGTTTGGTGGGCTTCTTCACCAGGGCGGCACCGCTGAGTTGCGAGTGCGGATTAATCAGCTCGTCAGGGCTGAGCGAGCTGCCGCATTTCTCACATTGGTCACCGTAAGCACCCTCTGCGCCACATTTCGGGCAGGTACCCACAATATAACGGTCGGAAAGGAACTTCTGACGTTCCGGGTCGAAGTATTGCTCCGTCTCCTTCTCGATGAATTTCCCTTCTTCATAGAGCTTCTTGAAAAACTCCTGTGCTGTGGCACGATGCATCTTGGAAGAAGTGCGCGAGTAGATGTCGTAGCTGATGCCCAACTCCTCGAACGACTTCTTGATGATGCCATGATAGCGGTCCACGATGTCTTGCGGCGTGCAGCCTTCTTTCTCCGCTTTGATGGTGATCGGCACGCCATGCTCGTCGGAACCACCAACAAACAAGACTTCCTCGCCACGCATCCGCAGATAACGGACGTAGGTGTCGGCAGGGATATAGACGCCAGCTAAGTGGCCGATGTGCACTGGGCCGTTGGCGTATGGCAAGGCTGTGGTTACCGTGTAACGCTTGAAATGTTTGTTCGATGATTCCATAGTATTGTTATTTGAAAAACGAGTGCAAAATTAAAAATTTTATTTCTATTTTTGCCATACTAATTCCAAGAATAAACCATATATTTGCAACTGAACAACTGAACAACTGAATAATTAACAACTAAACAAATGGATCTTAACAGTATCTTAGGTGCGTTGACCGCAGGTAGCGCTGTCAACGACATGGGTAAACAATTCAATTTAAACAACAACCAGGTAAGCTCAATCATCAGCGGGGCGCTTCCCACTTTGATTGGCGCCATGCAAAAAAACGCCGCCACGGAAAGCGGTGCATCATCTTTGGCGGGGGCTTTGGCCAGCCACATCGGTGACTCGTCGGTCAACTTAAGCAGCGACAGCTTGCTTGACGGCAACAAGATTTTGGGTCACATCCTGGGTGGCAGCTCCAACAACGTGATTTCGGCATTAGCCCAGAAGAACGGTGCCAACAGCAACCAAGTCAGCGGTATCCTCTCTGCCATTGCTCCTATGCTCCTTGGCCTTCTCGGCAAGAAGCAGCAAAGCTCCAACACGGGCATCGGCGGCTTAGGCGGCCTTCTCGGTGGTCTTCTCGGCGGCGGCAGCAGCAATGCCTCGAGTGGTCTTGGCGGCCTCGGCAGTCTCCTCGGCGGCGCTATGGGCGACAAGAACAACAACGGCGTGCCTGATATCATCGAAGGCTTTATGAAGTAAGGCTCTTTTCCCCTGAAGTTTAAAATTTAAAATTTAGATTTTAGAGGGAGCTACCCCGTTAGAGTTAGAAAGAGAATTTAGAATTTAGAATTTAGAGGGAGCTACCCCGTTAGGGGTTAAATCTCGGTAGAAAAACCCCGGGTAGAACACTCTCCCTCTCCTCGGGAGAGGGGGTCGGGGGGAGAGGCCTTGGGTTTAACCTCGGTAGAAAAACCCCGGGTAGAACACTCCCCCTCTCCACAGTGGAGAGGGGGTCGGGGGGTGAGGTTAGATTTGAGAATTGTTTGAAAAAATTATATATTTTAGTATAGTATTATTAATTTAAAACCATCTCATTCCGCGGCAGCTCCGTCCCCCTCTCCCTCGGGGAGAGGGGGACGGAGGGTAAGGGCCTGGAATGCGTGCAAAAAAATAAATTATGGATATTGTCATTGCCGGTGACGGTGAAGTGGGATTACATCTGGCGGAAGCCTTGGTGCGCGACAATCATAACATCACCATTGTTGACCCCCATGAAGAACTCCTGAAGATGATGGAGTCACATGCTGATTTGATGACCATCACAGGTGACTCTACCTCCACGTCGGTGCTACGAAGAGCCAACGTCGCCAAGTCAGACCTCGTCATCGCCGTCCTTCACGACGAACACATCAACTTGCTGACAGGCATCATCGCCAAGAAACTCGGCGCCAAGAAAGTCATCGCCCGTGTCAACACCATGGAGAACCTGAGTCCTGAGGTGTGGCGTATGTACCAAGACCTGGGCATCGACGGGTTGCTCTCGCCTGAGGATATTGCCGCGCAGGAGATCATCTCACTGCTGAAGCAAAACGCCTCATTAGAGACATACGATTTCTCCGGAGGCAAGCTGCAGCTGTTCATGGTGAAGCTGGAGTCTGAAGCCGAGATCATCGGAAAGACGGTGGAGGAAGTCACGGAACAATATCAGCATATCGACTTCCGTATCGCCGCCATCCACCGCAGACAGAACACCTTCATCCCACAAGATGACACGGTGTTTCAGATTGCCGACATGGTGTATGTGGTCACCAAACCTCATGCCATCAAGGACATCATCAAGCTCAGCGGAAAGAAACACATCAACATCCATAACGTCATGATCATCGGAGGAGGTCGTGTGGGAAGAATCACCGCCAAACGCTTGGAGAACGACCTCAACATCAAGATTTTGGAGAAGAGCAAGGAACGTTGCATGGACCTCACCAACTACCTCTCCAAAGCCTTGGTGGTGAACGCCGACGCACGTAACCTCGACATGTTGGAAGAAGAAGACATCGCCAACATGGATGCTTTCATCGCCGTCACCGACAATACCGAGACCAACATCCTGACCTGCCTGCAAGCCAAGGCCTTCGGTGTGAAGAAGACCATCGCCTTGGTGGAGAACATCGACTATATCGACATCTCACAGAACATCGGCATCGACAGCATCATCAACAAGAAACTCATCGCGGCATCTTACATGGTGCGATACACCTTGGGAGCCAAGGTCTCCTCGATGAAATGCCTCAGTGGCATCGACGCCGACATCGTGGAGTTCGAGGTACGTCAAGGCTCCGCGGTGACCCGCAAGATGATTGGCAAGCTACCCATGCCCACCGACGCCATCATCTGTGGCATCGTCCGCGACGGGGACAGCTTCATCGCCACCGAGGACTTCGAGATTCAAACCGATGACCGTGTCGTGGTGCTGGCCCTGCCCAACGCCATCCCGGCAGTGGAACGTTTATTTCATTAATCATACCCTGCCATGAGCGCAAACAAAAAAATAGACCTCCTTGTGTTGCTTCGTGTCCAAGGATACTTGTTGCTCATCGAAGGACTGTTTATGATGACCGTGGTGCCAGTGACTTACTTCCATCACGGCATCAATGCGTTCAGCATCCCTTTCTCCGACCTCATCACCCTGTTGACCGGTTTCATCCTCTGTTTCTCCACGAGGAAAAGAAAAAACCAGAAAATCACCCCACACGAGGGCGTGATCACCATCTCCCTGTCATGGGTGGTTGCCTCCGTTTTTGGGGGACTTCCTTTCCTGCTCAGCAGGAGTGTGCCTAACTTCACCGATGCCTTTTTCGAGGCCCTCTCGGGGTTCACCACCACCGGAGCCTCCATTCTCACACAAATCGAAGCGGTGCCGAAAGACATCCTGCTATGGCGAAGCATGACCCAATGGCTGGGCGGATTGGTCATCATCGTCTTCGCTGTCGTCTTGCTTCCTTTCCTGAGTGTCGGCGGCATGCAGCTCTTCATGACCGAGATGAACGGCATCAACTACGACAAGCTACATCCACGCACCATGCACACCGCCTGGAGACTGTGGGGACTCTATCTGTTCTTCACCCTGCTTGAGATTGTATTGCTCCATGCGGGCGACATGGACTGGTTCGACGCCACCTGCCACTCCATGACCACCATCTCATCAGGAGGCTTCTCCACCCGAAGCAGCAGCCTTGCAGGATTCTCCAGCTACTCGCAAATCGTCGTGCTTTTCTTCATGATCCTCTCCGGATGTAACTTCACCCTGCTACTGATCGCCCTCGTCAGAAACCCAATGGCACTGTTCAAAAACGAGGAATTCAAACACTTCATCATCCTCATCCTTGTCATGAGCATCACCCTTGCCTTGGCCTTGACCTTCGGCTTAAAAACCGACGTGAGCAACGCATTGCGTTCATCGTTCTTCAACGTGGCCTCCATGCTCACCACCACAGGATTCTTCGTATGTGACTATACACTCTGGCCCGCAGGCTATTGGACCCTGCTGTTCCTGCTCATGTTCATCGGCGCTTGTTCAGGCTCCACCGCGGGAGGCATCAAGATTATCCGACATCTCATCTTCGTCAAGAATGCCTTCCTCGACTTGAAACGCATCATCCATCCCAATGCCGTCATCCCTGTGAAAATCAACAAGAAATCACTCTCGAAAAGCGTGATTTTCAAGACGATGACCTTCATCTTCGTCTATTTCCTCATCTTCATCATCGGAACCTGCATCCTCCTCACGGTAGGCATCGACTTCAACACCTCCATCGGAGCTTCCCTTGCCACATTGAGCAATCTGGGAACCGGTGTCGGTGGCGTGGGCCCTTACGGCACCTACGCCTTCTTACCCCAAGGAGTTAAATGGGTGCTCTGTATTTTCATGCTCCTCGGACGTGTGGAACTGTTCACACTTATCACAGTGTTTTCAAGGAATTTCTGGAAATAACCAGATAATTGCTTATATTTGCACCATTAATTATTAATACCATGAAAAACGCCCTTCTTCTTGCCCTCTTTATGTTTGTCGGCTTGAACCTGGCTTTTGGCCAATGGACAAGCCCTGGAAACGGAACCGTTTATACGATGCATGACCTCTTAGAAGCCAGCCAAGGATGTGTGACCTACGAGGACACACTATCCGCATACCTCATCCATTCCAATCTGACCATCGCGGCAAACGACTGCCTGAAAGTGACAGAGACCGACTGTCTGAACACTAACTGTGACGCCATCGGAATCTACAGTGTTGGCAATATTCTGATTACCATCCAAGGGTCCATCAACATCGACAACGAGAATTTGCGCGTTTATTTCCTACCCTTTACCGAATCCAACCATCTGCGCTTTGCGATGGAAAACAGCACCACACCCAGCTTCTTCAAAAACACTACTTTTTATGAGACCAGCGGCATCCAAATCAACGAGAGTGCTGTGCGTTTCGACAGCTGCTATTTCCAAAACACAAGCATGGGGTACCAACGAGGAGCCATCACCTACAAAAACTGTGACCCCGTCCTCAACGACTGCATCTTTCAAGGCAACTACGGTCCCGCCCTCTACTCCGACGGTGAGTCAAAGGGGTCACCACAAATCACCCGATGTGAATTCCGCTACAATGTGCTGTCAAAAGAAAACATGCCCCAATTGGACCTTGGACCCGGAGGTGAGGACACCATCCGCATTGTCAACAGCCGCGTCCTGGGGCTCTATCCCCTCGTGGGTGGCATCCGTATCGCTGACACGATGCAGGCGGGCGACACCAAAATACTGCTGAAAGGAAATTTCATCGGCGACAACCGCTACGGATTCCTCCAACAAGGATATGCCATCGAGTCTTTCATCACCGACAACGAAATCATCTGCAGCAACATGTATGAATCCGATCCGATGACCGGCGGATGGGGCATCAACATCATCGGGGCCACTAACGACTGCAAAGCAATCATCAGACATAACTTAATCAAAAACAACTTGTGGGGAATCACCATACACGACAACGCAGTGGCAGACCTGGGTACCGAAGAGAACCACGGCGACAACAGAATCTTCAACAACCATAACAACTGCGACAGCACAGACCGTCATTATGCCCTCTATGTTTATGGGGTCAACGATGTGAGCGCCATCGGTAACTATTGGGGAGGCACCACTGAGGCCTTTGCCGAGAGCGTCATCTATCACCGTCCCGACCTGGGCGAAGACATCGGTCTCGTCACCTACTCACCCATCCTCATCGTCAATGACTGGGCTGTGACCGCCTATAAGAACTTCGAATCCACCGCCTTCCCCAATCCCACCAACGGCCTCGTCACACTGCGCGTCAACCAAGCCGAAGGCTTCACCTACGAGGTGTTCAACATGATGGGTCAACAGGTGATGAACGGCCACGCCAACGGACAAGAAACCGTTATCGACTTAGGGCCGTTCTCCACAGGAATCTATGCGGTCGCCATCAAAGCAGATCACGAGAAAACTTTTTCATTTCTACGAATTATTAGATAATACATAAACACTTATATAGTATGATATTTTACTTCTCAGGATGTGGTAACAGCCTTCATGCAGCAGAGATGTTGGCGGAACACCTTCATGACACCATGGTTTTCATCCCAGAAGCCACAAGGAACCATCAATACCGTTACACGCTAGGAGACGATGAGCCGCTTGGGTTTGTGTTCCCCATTTATTCCTGGGCGCCGCCTCGTTTGGTACTCGACTTTGTGAAGCAGCTTCAGCTCACCACCAAACCAGAATACGTGTATTTCGTCTGCACCTGTGGCGACCAGTGCGGCCACACTGAGAAGATTTTCAGAAAAGCCATCGAAGAGAAAGGCTGGAAGCTATCGGCTTGTTTCAGCTTAATCATGCCCGAGACCTACATCGGGATGCCTGGTTTCAAGCTCGACACCGAGGAGAATGCCAAAAAGAAAATCGAAGCTGCCGACGCCTGCCTCACTCGCAACATGCCTCGTTTGAAAAAAAGAGAACACTTTTCAGAAATCACAGTGGGTAATTTTGCTTGGATAAAGAGTTATTTTATCAACGCAAGTTTCAACAAATATGCTAACGACGACCGAAAATACTGTTCCAACGAAAAATGCATCCATTGCGGTCAATGTGTGAAGGCTTGTCCTTTGCAGAACATCACGATGGAAGATGGCCGGCCCCATTGGAATGGCCATTGCACGATATGTATGGCCTGCTACCACCACTGTCCTGTGAACGCCATCCAATATGGCAAGGCAACGGAGGGGAAAGGACAGTACTACTTTGGGAGGTTAGAGATAAAAGGTTAGAGATGAGACAACAACATTAATTAACTAAATAAATATAAGCTATGAAAAACAAACATTTATTACTCTTCACGCTCTTTTTAATGATGTGTTGCCTAAGCAATACGTTTGCACAATGTGTTATTCCTATCACTAACGACCAGCCCTATATCGAGGGGTTCGAGGACGGCGGCTTTGACTGCTGGTCCGTAGAGTCAAATGGTGGATCATGGTCAGCCATTGCTGGTTCTGAATCCACTGTGGCTTATTTCACATACCATAATACAGGTGATGAAGCCCGACTGATTTCTCCTATTCTCGACATGTCGGCGGTGGCATCGGTCACCTTCAGCTTCTCCTTCGCCATGATTGGACTATACCAAAACGATGAATTGGTGGTAAGCTACCGTTCCTCTGAGACCGACGAATGGCACGACTTGGGTTCTTTCAGTTACAGTAATTACTCCATGGTTTATGAGGAGACCTATACGCTGGAAGACCTCACTCCCACCTACCAAGTCTCTTTTTTGGGACGCGGGCTTGGAGGTCTGTACATGATGGTCGATAATATTGAGATTGCTTCCGCTGGCGGCTGTGTCCGTCCCTTGAACCTGCAAGTTCTTGAGACAGATGCACACTCCGCTTTGCTTGAATGGTCAACAACGGGCTCTGAAGAGAGCTGGGTATTAGAGGTGAATGGCCATCCCCAGACCATCGATGTTGTGCCGTTTTTATTAGAAGGATTAGAGCCTGAAACGCAATACACGTTTCGTGTGAAAGCCAACTGCGGTGAGGGCGAAGAGTCGGAATGGTCCGTTGCCATGTCCTTCAAAACACTCTGTGACGTAATCACCGTGACCGACTATGTGCCTTTCTTTGATAACTTTGAAGCCTCGGAGGAGTTCTTATGCTGGAACAACGAAATCATCTCAGGTTCTGACAGTTGGGTGATTGACCCCGGGTATCTGATTCTCAATAACACCGCTTTCTTCATCTGGTTAGGAGGCGAGGCGAGACTCATCTCAGCACCGTTGGACATCACCTCAGTCACCAACCCTGGCCTGATCTTCAACCACAAGCAACCTCATGGCAATGCAGGAACTGACTCGGATGACCTCTCGGTGTGGTACCGCACCTCGCTCAACGACGAATGGCATTTCCTTGGAGAATTCACCAACGTCGCTGACAACTGGGAAGGTGCTACCTTCACGCTTCCCGAACCTTCGTCCACGTATTACATCAGTTTCAAGGCTAAGGCCAACAACGCCAACGGCGTGTATGTGGATGATGTGTGGGTAGGTAAATTAACAGGCGAGGGTGTCGAAGAGACTCGTACCGTCAATGCCGTCGTCAACCCCAATCCCGCCAAGGACAGAGCGATGATATCAGCCAATACCGCTGAAGGCATGGTGGAGGTGTTTGACTTATCAGGAAGAATGATGACCACCACCAAGCTTCAAAACGGAAATGTAGAAATCGATATGAGTGGTTTCGCCCAAGGCGTGTATATGGTGCGCGTTTCAAATGCTGAAGGCACAAGCACAATAAGGTTGGTAAAAGAATAAACCATGAAACACAAATCGCTGTTAGCAGCATTCCTTTTGTTGCCTTTCATCCTGAATGCGCAAAACACCTATGACTATACCCGATTCGTAAACCCTTTCATCGGAACGCAAACCGATGAGACAGGGGCTTTGAGCGGCAGCACCTTCCCTGGAGCCACCATACCTCAGGGGATGGTGCAGCTGAGTCCCGAGACGGAGCTGATGGTCACTTGGGACCCTTGTTCGGGCTACGACTACAACAAAGAGGTCATCTATGGCTTCACCCACACCCACCTCAGCGGCACGGGATGCACCGACCTCATCGATGTGAGCCTGATGCCTTTGAGCCGGACTGTGACCCCCGAGCAACTATCAGCAGCCGACTTCGGACAGCATTACAGTCATGAAAATGAGTCGGCAAAACCCGGGTATTATCAAGTGATGCTGCAAGAAAGCGGCGTGAATGTGGAGCTATCAGCCACGGTTAGAACGGGCATTCATCGTTATACCTTCCCCGAAGGAAAACCGCAGACCATCGTCCTCGACCTCGACCGTGGCACTTTCAGAGGAGAAGCCTATTACTCCAAACGACGCACCTACGATGTGATACAAGCCCAAATCCGTCTCGTCGATGACCATACCATAGAAGGGTATCGTGTCGTCACAGGTTGGGCCAAAATGCGCAAGGTGTATTTCAGAGCCGAGTTCTCCAAGCCCTTTAGCCAGCATCTTCTGATGAATGGAGGTTTGAATGTCGGAAACAGTGACGTGGTAAACGGACGCACCCTTCGGGCAGCCTTGAGCTTTGACCCATCTGACAGTCGTGAGCTAACCGTGAAAGTCGCCATCTCCCCTGTCGATAACGAAGGGGCAAGAAAGAACATGCAAGCCGAGGCTAAAAGCTGGAACTTCGATGACTATGTTCAAGCCGCTCACGACATCTGGAAAAAAGAACTCAGCCGTATCGACATCGAAGGCGATGACGAGCAGAAAACCATTTTCTACACTGGCTTGTACCACGTTTTGATACAACCTAACACCATGAGCGATGTGGATGGCCGCTATATGGATACCAACTTCGAGATCAAGCAGATGCCCAAGGGACAGGTGTATCACAGCACTTTCAGCCTTTGGGACACCTTCCGTGCCGCGCACCCTCTCTATACCCTCATCGCCCCTGACCTTGCCGCGCAGTTTGTGAGAGACATGGTGTTGCACCACAAGACCTACGGTTACTTGCCCATCTGGGATCTCTGGGGGCAGGACAACTACTGTATGATTGGCAACCACGCCATCCCCGTACTTGCCGATGCCATCCTTGCAGAGCTGCCCGGCCTCGACGTGGAAGAAGCCTATCAAGCCATGGTTGAAAGCAGCACCAGAAGCCACTATAATTCTCCTTTCGAAGTGTGGGAACAATACGGTTACATGCCACAGACCATGCAGGACGAGAGTGTGAGCATCACCATGGAGCAGGCCTTCGATGACGCTTGTGTGGCTTTGGTGGCCAAGAAACTGGGCAAAGTCAAGGATTATGAACGTTTCTATCGCCGCAGCATGTTCTATAAGAACCTCTTTGACCCTGAGACCGGGTTTTTTCGTCCTAAAGACGAGAAAGGCTCTTGGATCAAGGGCTTCGACCCATTGTCATACGAGCAGCCTTGTTTTGTGGAGGGCAATGCCTGGCAATATATGTGGTTTGTCCCGCAGGACCCGCAGGGGCTTATCGACCTCTTCGGTGGCAAGAAAGCCTTCCTGAAGAAACTCGACGAGAACTTCAGCCTTACCGCCACCAGCGGCGAAGTCAACGGCAACGCCAGCGGCTTCATCGGACAATATGCTCACGGCAACGAACCCAGCCATCACACTGTCTATCTCTACAACTTCGCGGGTAAACCCGAACACACCCAGGAGCTGGTGGATCAAGTGAGAAGCGAGTTCTACCGCGCCACACCTTGCGGCTATGCCGGCAACGACGACTGCGGACAGATGTCTGCCTGGTACATCTTCTCAAGTCTCGGTTTCTATCCTTTCCACGCTGGATACGCTGAATATGTCATCGGAACGCCGTTGTTCACCAAGGCCACCTTGCATCTTGAAAATGGAAAAGACTTTGTGATTTCAGCACCTAACAAGACATCCAAGCGCGTCCATGTCAAAAGCGTGAAGCTGAATGGCCAAACGATTAAAGATTACAAGATCACGCATCAGCAAATCCTGGAAGGTGGCACCTTATTTTTCCAATTTTAGGAGCCACCGTTTGATGCCGAGGCCAGAGGCATAACCTGTTAGAGAACCGTCTGCACCGATGACGCGATGGCAGGGGATGATGATGGCGATAGGGTTGCGATGCACGGCTTGGCCGATGGCTTGAGCCGAACGGCAGCCGATGCGTCGGGCAATCTCACCATAACTCACCGTCTGTCCGTATGCGATGGTCAGCAGTTCATCCCAAACTTTTTGTTGGAACGGCGTGCCTTGTGGTTTTAGCGGAGGAATGAAGTCCGGTTTTTGTCCACTGAAGTAGCAGTCCAACCATCGACGTGTCTCGGCAAAAGCTAAAAGATTGTGCTGTTCCTTGGTGAAAAGATGATTTGACAAACCTTCTGGAGGCACCGTGTCTTCCCATTTCGGCAAGTGCAAGGCGGTCAGCGATGTGCCATCACCTACCAAAGTGATGGTTCCAAGAGGTGAGTCATACAGTTCTTTTATCGACATAGCCTTCAACGTTTCCAAGCGCCAATCACTTCGCCGATATAAACGGTATGGATTCCAGCCTCAAAGCCATCGTACCATTCTTTGGGTGTGGCGTTGCGGAAATCGTTCTCCGTCTGATGCCAGGCTGTCATAATCTCGCATTCAATCACCGTTTTGGCTTCTTCATAATAAGGTGTTCCATGTTCCGTATAGGCCACATGCAGACCGAGGGCAGCGGCTTTGTCCCCGTCGCGACCACTGTAACGTCCCATATACTGCCACACCTCCTCGTTGTCGAACAACATAATGGTAAAACGAGGATGACGTTCCATGAATTGGTAGGTATAGCGTGCAGGAGCCACATACACCGTCACCACCGGGCGGTTGTGTCCGAGGTAGTTGCCGATGCCACCCCATCCGATGGTCATGGCATTGCTCTCAGTAGTATCGCCAGAGCATAAGACTGGGTTTTGGGTGAAGAAGGTAAAGCCATTGTCGGCAAAGTCCTTTTGCACATCAAAAGGTTTCAATTCGGTATTCATAGTCGATTCTTGTTGTTCTTGTTTGGTGTTTTGTTGTTCTTGATTGGTATTTTGCTGTTGTTTTCCACCGCAGCTAACCAGCAGTGCGGCGACAAGAATGATAAGTGGTACTTGCTTGAATTTCATAATATTAAATTTTATATTTTTATGGTAGATAACTATATATTATAACTTGATTCTTCAGCAGCTATGGGCACTTCGCTATCTTGTTGATAAAGGATGGGCTTACGATTGTGAGTGTGGAGTTGCAGGAAAAAGTCGTTGAGTTGGAGTTCCACACGATTCATGGTTTCCTCCATGCGTTTTGGCTTGAGTTCGCATTCCCATACAACAAGGACTTGCCATCCATTTTCGTGCAGCACCTGGTAATTTCTCTGGTCACGCTCTTGATTTCGACGGATCTTATTCACCCAAAACTCCCTATTCGTCTCTGGAATCCTACAGCATTCCGAGTTCTCAAAGCCCTCTTCTCCATTAGGAGAGGAGTTGGGGGTGAGGCCATGTCCATGCCAGAAGCATCCATTCACGAAGATGGCCGTATGATATTTCCGCATGACGATATCCGGTTTTCCTGGCACCGACTTCACATTGAGGCGGTAGCGATAGCCATGATGCCACAGCCATTGCCTGACCTTCAGCTCAGGTTTGGTGTTGCGGCTTCTGATTTGCGACATACAATAATGCCGCTGAGCAGGATTCATGATATCGGTCATGACAGAACGTGTAATTTATAAGAGGAGTAATCACTTTACGGTCTTGAGTGCAACAGAAGCGGCATCAAGCAAGGGTTGTGTTGACACTTCGCTGCCCACGGCGTGACGCATCCAGTGTTTCGGGGTCAGACGACCCACAGGATAGATACGCTCAATCTCGGCGGCCACCGACTTACCTTTCATCTGTTGTTCCAGCTGGAATTCGATGATATGACCGTATGGGTAGTTGGCCAGGTAGAGTGGCGAATCAATCATGTGACTATAGATGGCCAGAATGGGTGAGTCTTTTTCGCCAAGATATTGAGCATAGTATTTGTTCCAGACCTCTTGTGCTGTGCGGATGACCTGTTCCTTGAGCTGAGCCACTGTGGCATCAGGATGTTCATAGAGCCAACGCCAGCTGTACATATCGACAAGTGCCACTCCCATAATCTCGTAGCAACCCCAAAAGATGTCGAGTGTCTCCATAGCCTCGCGGGTCGGGTCATCGTTTTTGTAGCCCAAGAAGTCAAGGTCACGCACCTGGAACACGAAAGCGAGTGCTTCGGTAAAGGCAGTATTGGGAACACCTTTCATGATATAGTGATCCACATCGTGCAGGGTGATGGTTTGCTCGACGTTATGGCCGAATTCATGCACAGCGATGTTATAGCCTTTGTAATCCATGCCGTCCATGCCGATGCGGGTACGCAGACGGGCGTTGTCGGAACGCATGTTCGATTCCCAGGCATGACCAGCCCCTCGTGACGGGTCAACGGTGATATGCGAGCAGATGAAGTCGTTCTTCTCCTGACTGAAACCCAACTGTTTCAAGATCGAGGGCATCCCTTTAGTGGCGAAAGCCTCGCGGTTAGGATAGAGTTTACGGGTCTGTGCCGAGAGGTCATCCTCGTTCAAGGTGCTGCGGCTCTTGAATCCGTCGTACCAGATATCGAACGGCTCCAGCTTGCGTCCCATGCGCTGCTCGATAAGCTGAGCCACCTCACCTACCTGCGGAGAACTGCAAAAGGCATCAAACAGTTTCTCAATCTCGTCGAAACTCACCTCCATGTCCTCATCGAAGGCACGGGCGATGGCGGTAGGATACCCTGGATTGTAGCGGTCAACCTGCTGCATGGCGTGGAAATTATCGAGGAAATAGTGATAGCGTGTGTCGGGTTCCGCCTTCACGCTGACCTCTTTACCATCTTTGGTGACCGTGTTGTCATAAGGATTCCAGTCATAGTCGGGGTTGTTGATGACACATTCAGGGATGCTTTGGTCGATGATACGGCGCATCACCTGATAGATCATACGTTGTTTGGCCAGTCCTTCCTCGCCTTTGTTGTAGTGGGTTTTCAGCTCATCGCGAAGTCCCCAGTGGGTGATCAGCGAGAGGTCGGGAAAGAGACGTTCGCCCTTTTCGTTCAGCAGATGACCCATCTGGATGTTGTAGTTCGAGATGTAGTTATCGGCCGCTGAAAGCTGTGCCGACAGTGTCTGTTGGCATTCGGCGGGCATACGCGACGTGAAGACATCGCCCAGTCGGGCGTATGCCCATTGCTGGCGGCTCCAGTCCGCACCCAGGGTGTTCTTTTCTTCCAAGGTGTAGAAGGGGAAGTTCAACACCACAATGAACGCTATCTTCTGTTCGAACATGTCGTCGGTGAAATGTGCCGAGGGGCTATAGGCGCCAAACAACTCATCGAGTGGAGTCGGTTCGGGACCATCCACATGGATGGGGAGGTTAAGATCCACATTCATCTTGTTAAAGCATCCCCACAAGCTCTCGAAATTCCTTTCCAGCTGTGCCGCCATGCGCGCCCTTTCATCCGGGTCAGCCACGAAATTCTCCACACAGAAAGCCTCGAATTCAGCCGGAGTACCGTCGGCTTCCGTCCAGAAGGCCGCAGCCTGCTCCACGCCGCGTTTGATACGGTCTTTGACACCGTCCACGTCGGCATACTTGTCGCAGAGGGTTTTTATCGTTTTATCGACACCATTTTGATCGATACGGTTCATCGATGTCTCATGATTCTTGTTACAGCAAGCCGTCAGGCAAACTATCGTCGCTGCCAGCAATAAAGTCATCTGTTTTTTCATTTGTTTATGATTGTAAAATGATTTCATCGTGTTCTTAATGGATTCAAATCTCTTAAAAAATCTTTCTAACTTTCAATAGTTCTTTTTTACGTATAGAATATCATCACGAACCTCTTGATTACCAGATAAAAGGCAAAACCTTGTATTTCACCCGTTGTTTGTATTCGCTGTAGCCTTCCAGTCCTTGTTCCAAGACCGCTTCCTCGTTACGGATACGTTTGGCTATCAATGGGATATATAGCAACATGATGGCAAAAGAGATGGGTGAAGCCAGCACTAAGGGCATCATCAGGAAGAGGACGGTGGTAGCCATATACATCGGGTGACGAACCACACCATAGAGGCCTGTGTCGATGACTTTTTGGTGTTCCTGCACCTCGATGGTGCGTGAGAGGTAGGTGTTTTCGCGCAAGACTTCAGCATAAAGACCATAGCATAGCAGGAAGAGCGCGGCAGCCACCCAAACCACCCAATGGGGAAGCACACACCATTGGAAACGCCAGTTGAAGCCAGCCACGACAAAAGCTGCGATAAACAGCAAACCTGATAAGGCAACAACCGTCTTTTGTTCCTTCTCTTGTTCTTTGGCGTTCAGCCGTTTACGAAGCAGTTCCGGGTTTTTGACCATCATGACAAGACCAGCGATGAACATAGGGATAAACAGGACGCCCATCAATAGCCAGCCCTGCCAATAGTGGAATGACCCGGCGGGAAGAAAGACCAGCGTTCCCAACAGGATGACCCCAAGAAAAAACTTGGTGAAAGCTTGAAAGAGTAAGTTTGATTTCATTCAGATGAGAATTGATGACACAAATTTATAAAATAAATCATCATCGACACCTTATTGCCATACAATAAAGTGCCTCGATTCTCGTTATCTATCTATGAAACAACTTGTTACTTCTGTATTTCTGGCCATATTTGGGATATTGTTCCTAATGGGTTGCCAATCTCAAAAAGCGATTATTCGGGGACCTGAGGGCAAGATTGCTTACAAAATCACCTTGCCTGATGGATTCGACACAACGACAGAACAATGTCCGATGGTGATTTTGATGCACGGCATTTTTTCCAGCAAGGACTATGGTCACATGCCACAGTTGGCGAAAGGCCTTGCTGAAGCCGGCATTGCCTCTATCCGTTTCGATTTCAACGGACACGGCAAGAGTGACGGACGCAAGCAGGACATGACCATTGAGAAGGAGCTGGCTGACGCGAAGGCTGTTTGGAACTATGTGCAGCGCTTGCCATACGTGAATGGAGTAGGTTTGTTAGGCCGCTCGCAAGGCGGTGTCATCGCTTCGATGGCCGCTGGAAGGCTATCCGCGGAAAGCTTCGCATCGTTTGGTGAGAACAAAAAGTCAGCTGGTGAGAACAAAGCCCTGGCCAATAAGAACGAGACACCGTTAGGCGTGGTGTTGATCGCTCCGGGTTCAGTCATCAAGGAAGCCTGTCAAGGCGGCAAGTTCTTCAATGCCACCTTCGACCCCAAGGATCCGCCAGAGTACATCCGCTGTTGGGGGCTCTATAAGCTGGGAAGAGAATACCTCGTCACTACCCAGCAGCTCGACATCTTTGGCACTTCTGCCGCGTACAAGGGTCCAGTGCTCCTCCTCCACGGCGACCGTGACGGCATCGTGCCGATGTGGTGCAGCGAGCGATATTTAGAGGCTTACGGTTCCCATGCCACACTAAAAGTGATTGAAGGCGAGAACCACACCATCACCCGGCGCAGGAAACAGGTTGTTGGTGCGACGGTGGAGTTCTTCAAGGAAGTGTTTCAGAAAACCTAACAATGCTTTTGCCCTTTCAGGGCGTTGCCTTTAAACACCTTTTGATATCCAGGGCGTTGCCCTGGACAATTAGCTGGTTGCCCCTTCGGGGCGGCACTTGGGAGATTGATTATTACTAAGAGCAACCAGATGCTTCAAGATAGGCATTCAAAAACCGCTCGGCGAGGCTATTGGGGCGGATGTTCTGCTGCGCTGCTTCCAGCGTGAACCATTGGTAAGAATCGATTTCCGTGTTGGGAGAAAGCTCACTGGCATCTTTCACAAAGGCCGTGAAGTTACACATCAGCGTGTTCGATGGCTCGAAGAAGCTGGTGCGGTTGAACTTGATATGACTCACCGTCATCCCAGTCTCTTCTTTGATCTCGCGACCCACGGCGTGTTCCAGAGGTTCACCACGGTTCACGTAACCTGCCACAAGGATGAAGAAGGGGCGGCCATACTGTTTGATCAGCAGGATCTCCCCTGTTTGTTCGTTGATGACAATCATGCTCACCGCCACGTTATACATGGGAAAACGGAACTCCTGGCATTGAGGGCAGAAAGGCACGATGCCCTCCCCTTCCAGTTCCTTCTCTATAAGCGGTGCTCCGCATTCAAAGCAATGTTTTTGGATCATAGTGTTATCTTTTGATTGTGGCAGGAACACGAAAAACGGGTGACACGTAAATAAATAATTATTATATTTATATAGTTAATGTTTTTATAAAACTCATAAACAAGGGATGAGGTTGAAGTACTGTGCTGGAGTACTCTGGGTGGAACTGGGTGCCGATAAACCAGCGATGTGTTGGAATCTCTACAATCTCCACCAAGTCACTCTCGGGGTTGGTACCAACGCACATCATACCGTTTTGCTCGTATTGATCTTTATATTGGTTGTTAAATTCATAACGATGGCGGTGACGTTCGCTAATCTGTGATGTGCCATAGATGTCGGCAACGCGGCTGCCTTCACGCAACTGACAGCTATAGGCACCCAGACGCATGGTGCCGCCTAAGTTGGTCACCGATTTTTGTTCTTCCATAAGGTCAATCACGTTATGCGGGGTATGGGCATCCATCTCACTTGAGTTAGCGTCATGATAGCCCAACACGTTTCGGGCGAATTCGATGACCATCATCTGCATTCCAAGGCATACCCCGAAGGCAGGCAAGTTGTGAGTCCTTGCATATTCCACGGCGAGAATCTTACCTTCGATGCCACGTTGTCCGAATCCTGGGCAAATCAAGATCCCTGCTACCCCTGACAGTTTTTCAGCAATGTTTTCTTTGGTGATATGCTCACTATTGATAAAGTCAATCTTCACTTTCACGTGGTTATAAATACCAGCTAAAATCAGGCTCTCACGGATGCTCTTGTAGGCATCTTGAAGGTCGTATTTACCCACCAGTCCCACATGAACCTCTTTAGTGGCGGTACGTTGTAGTTCAAGGAAGTGGTGCCAACCCTCCATCTTTGGCGTTTCGCCAACAGGAATTCCGAACTTGCGCAACAACGCGGCATCGAGTCCCTGACGTTGCATGTTGACAGGTACTTCGTAGATGCTTGGCAGATCTTCGCTTTGCACCACACATTCGAGGTCAACGTTACAGAACGAGGCCACCTTTTGGCGGATGCTGTCGGAGAGGTGTTTCTCCGTACGCAGCACCAACACGTCAGGCTGAATACCAGCGCTTTGCATTTCCTTTACGGAATGCTGTGTGGGTTTAGTCTTGAGTTCGTCAGCGGCTCTCAGGTAAGGCACGTAAGTGAGATGCACGCTAACGGCGCGGTTGCCCAGCTCCCATTTCAGTTGTCGGATGGCTTCCAGAAACGGGGCCGACTCGATATCGCCAATAGTGCCACCAATCTCAGAGATGACGAAATCGACCGGGTCGTCATGCATGATACGACGTTTGATTTCATCGGTGATATGCGGCACCACTTGGATGGTTTTGCCGAGATAATCGCCATGTCGTTCCTTGTCGATAACCGCCTTGTATATTTTTCCGGTAGTCACGGAGTTAGCTCGGGTAGTACGGATGCCAGTGAAACGTTCATAGTGGCCCAAGTCGAGGTCGGTTTCCATCCCGTCAACGGTCACGTAGCACTCGCCGTGCTCGTAAGGGTTGAGTGTGCCTGGGTCGATGTTGATATAAGGGTCAAATTTCTGGATGGTGATGGTATAGCCGCGCGCTTGCAGCAACTTTCCGATACTGGCTGAGATAATGCCTTTACCCAAGGAGGAAACCACGCCTCCTGTCACAAAGATATAGCGAGTCATAATCATTTAATTACGTGGCAAATATAAAAAAAATTAATCCGCCACCATCTGTTTGATTAGAAAATACCACCCTTCAAACTAGTAATGCCATTTTTCCAGCCTCTGTCATCAGTCCTTGGCGTTCCAGTTCCTGGCAACGGAGGATGTTACGTTCTGTCTGATGATTTTCTTCCAGCCAGGGGCGTAGAGCCTTGCGGTCATCAGATGTCATAAGTCGTTGTATCTCCATGTCAAAATTCTCCTTTGCGAATAGTGGCAACCAACTCATCGCTGATGTTATTGCCCAGTTGGCGACAGACATCCTGGCTCCATTGCTGGGCCACCATGATTAGGTGAGCGGTTAAAGGGAAGAGGTTAGAAGTTAAAGGTGAGAAGTTAGCGGTTGAAGCTGAGAAGTTAGCGGTTGGCAGAGGGGATTGTGACGCGATGATTTTTGCATAGATATAACCCGCGTTGAAGTTGTCACCTGCACCGACCGTGCTGACGGTCTCGATGGGCTGAACAGGATACGTCTCACAGCCATTGGGCGTATAGACCCGAATGGGGAGGGCACCATTGGTAAGGATCAGTGTGTGAGGGCTGGGATTGGAAGTGTTGTGAGGCCAATGACTACTCACTCTTTGGTAGATGTCGTCAGCGTCGTGGAGACCGTACAGGTATTCGAAATCCTCCATCGACCCACGCACCACATCCGCCAGACTCATGTTCTCCTCGATGTTCGGCATCACCTCAGGCAGGTCGGCGATATGGTTCTTACGGAAGTTGACATCGTAATAAAGCCAGGCACCCGCTTCGTGCGCCTTACGCAGCAAGCCACCCACCACAGGTCGGATGACAGGGTTGATGGCGAAGAACGAGCCGAAGAGCACCACATCATCCTTATTAAACTCGGGCAGAGGGCCATCCAGCGACACCGAGGCGTGATCCTTATAGAACACATATTGCGCATCGTTGTTTTCATCCAGGAACGCCAACGACAGATGCGACTTGACCTGCTCATGACGGCAGACATATTCCGATGACACGCCATTTTCTTTCAGATAGTTACATATCATATCACCCACTCGGTCGCCTCCCACTTCTGTCACCATGGCGCAGGGTATGCCAGCCCGTCCAAGCGAGACGATGCTATTGAACGTGGAGCCGCCAGGGACCGCTTTTAGGGGTTGGTCGTTTTTGAAGAGGATATCGAGGACGGTTTCTCCGATGCCGAGGACGCGATTTTTTGTCATATTACACTTTGTTAAGTTCTTCCAATAAAGCTCTACGTTGGGGATAGGTTCTACGGAGCTTATCTATCAAGTCATTAGCAACTTGTCTTTCTCCCAACTTGATGATTTTCCGTATGAAACGGCAAGCTGTTTGATAATGGTCACGACCCATATTGTGACTCATATATTCTAAGATGCGTTTTGCATACAGTTCGGCCAATTGATCGGGATGCCGTTGGGTGAAATAGGATTCATAATATTCAACGGATTGTAAAAACGGCAACCCAGAAACCAACTCCCATAGTTGGTCCCAACGCTCCTCTTTGATAAGAATCTTTGCCACCAAGTCAGAATGATATCCATGACCTTTAGCTTCAATATCATGAATTAGCTGGTCAACAAAGTCGTTCCATTGATCAGGTTCGACATGTTGTTTTAGAATTTGATAATAGTCTTGCTGTGGTTGGTAATAATTTATCAGCAAATAACGAGCATATTCAATGATTTTTGGGGTATCCTTTTGGGCCAATGCGATTATCAACAACCAGTCATACCATTCCATGGCAAGTCCTGGATATTGTTTCATATCCTTTTTCACCCCATCCATGGCTAGCTTGATGGCCGAATCGAACTCTTTCTGCATTATGGCTTTTTCGATGGCTACTCTTCGGAGTTCTGGATTGTCCAACTTTTGCTGTACATAAGCATCAGCTGCTTCGTCTCCACTTGTTAATACAAGTAGCCTATATTTGACTAGTTGCAGTTGTCTTTCTTCGAATTCTTCCGAATAGCCTTTGGGCTCGTGATTTTGTTCTTGCTCAACAAGTGACAACAAAGCATCATACTCTTTTTCGGTACGAGCAGTTGCCATGGCGAGCCACATAATATCGATATGCCAGTCCCACCCTTTGAAGGTATGTTTCTCAAAATGATTGAGGCAGAAGTCGAAGATTTCTTTGCGAATCGGTTCAGGAGCGTCATCGTCGCTGCCCATGTCGCGCAGCAAATCATAAGCCATGATGATGCAGTCGCCGAGCACCCCGCTGCTATCGTCGATCTCATTAAGTGCCGGGATTAGCACTTCCATTGCAGCAAAAAAGACATATAAAGCATTTTGATAGTTATGATGTTCGCATGCTCTATAAGCGGCGTCCAACATCTGTTCAATGGATTGTCCCATAACCCGGGCGCTTTGCCAATCCACAAAGCCATACCTGCCTTTTGCCGATTTCAGAATAGCTTTCATCTGTTTGGCATAGAAATCCTTGGAAATGTTGTCATTATATTGTTCCAATGCCATCATGATACGATTTCGAAAGGCCGTATTGTTAGACGCTTCTTCTTGAATCAGGGTAACAAGTTCCTCTTTTGAGGCTTTGGTCAACATTTCATTGATTTGTTCCGCAATGGTTTTGCGTTTTTTCCCCGTTGTTGTTTTTGATGCTGCTTTGGATTTGGTTTTTGTTTGTTTTGGGTTCAGTTGCAGCTGGTCTTCTTGCAGTTTAAAGATGACAGCGGCCACATGTTTGCAAACAGGACCTTGGTCGTATGGGCAGTCGCACACATATTCCGTTACCACATTGTTTTTGACGGTCAGTTGAACCGTATAATCCTCAGTTCCTTCCACCACAGCCTCGTAGGTATTGGGCGCCACTTCGTCCAGCTGTTGAACGAGGCCTTTTTTGTAATAGGAAAGTCCACGTTTGAGGATTTTCTCATCAATGACTTGTTCGAATTGGTCAAGGGGGATTTGCATGGGGGGATTTTTATAATGATTTGACTTTATATTTCATTAACTCAGCCATTGTAATTCCTTCTGGTGCAGCACTCTGATGGCCTCCTTTGATAATGCCGTCTTTAATCATTTTACCAATATCCCAAGTAACATCTTTGTACTCTTCATCAGGTTCTATATTGGCGATATCAAAAACAACATAATAAGGCTTTGATGGCTTATATAATGAGGCATAGGGCAGTTTCGACAAGGATTCATTCGACATTACCCTTGGTCCTTTGTCACTAAGTCGCAGTAAAAGCTGCTTCTTTGCTTTGTGAAGCAAGAGATATTTCGCAGATGAAATCTCCTGCTTTAGCCGGATAGAACCGTTTCTTGTGTCGGTTCTGGTATTGTAAAGTTGATTATGTAAAATCCACTGAAGGTGTTTTTCGTCATGGAAGGAGCCTATCAGCACGTATGTCTCTTCAGGTATTAAACTACGATTGATACCATAAGGTTCAGGCATGGATTCACAAACCACCGATGGTTCGCTGTTGTATATCTCGTATGTGTGATACGACATGCGTTCGCGTTGGGAAGCTCTGTTAAGCATGTGCTCTAAAATGTCGTGCAGGAAGTGCTCAATCTCTTTCGAATCTTTTTCTATGCTGTTTGGCGAAAGACAAAAGGCTCCCAAACCAGGCAATACCTCATGAAAACCTATAAGTTTTTTGTTTTCCGAGCCTGGATAGAGAATGTATGCTCCGCTTGTACGGCGGATTGCATCTTTATAGGCGTGCATTTTCAACAAATCTACCCGTTTGTAGATGCCTTTTTCTTCTTCCCGCTTTTCTTGGTTCATCAGCATATCTTCTTCCGGAAGGTCTGCGTCCTCGTCTTCAAAAGTATGTGTTTCGTCTGGCTCTTTTTCATTGAGTAGGATTCGGTTCAGTTTGTATTTTGCATCAAAATGGATATGAACAATCAGGTCTTGCTCCTCTGCTTCGTCTTCCTCGATGTTTCCTGGCCAAATCGACAAAGTGTAATCGGGACGCATGGCGGTGGTCCAAGAACCGCTTTTGTCCAATTGGTCGGATGTACTGAAAGTTCTGTTGTAATACAAGCGCACATTCAAAGTTCGAGAGGCTTCATGGAATTGCCCGCCAATCATTTTAGTATGGCCTTGTTTGAGTTCTAAGTTGATTTTGTCCTTGTCGGTTTTGACAAGTTTTCTTTCGTCTTCTTCCGTCAGTTCCAGATGGAAGGTTTCTTTGACGATGTCAAGCAACTTGAAGAACACCCAGTATTCGTAGAGTGCTGCCACATTCCGTTTGCCGGCTTGATATACGTTGTCACCGCCTTTCCAAGTGATTTGCGCCGCCAATTTCGACATCATCCAGGCTTGCAGCACTTCACGATAACCTTCTTTGCGTTGCAGGGCGGGACTGTTCAAAGTCATGGTCTGCAAGTTGGAAACATCAAGGAAAAAGTCGCGGCTCAGCCATCCCGTCAGTTTATTTGCCGTCAGTTCAGCCTCGATTTTCAGTCTTGGATTGGCGTTTTTGCATTGCTGAATGGTACTGCAAAATGAAGAAAATGACTGTAATACAAACTTCACGAAACGGTTTTCTGCCACATCGACAGTGTTTTTCTTGTAGGAAACCGACAAACGTCTCGGCACGCTAGTAACATCGTCACCAATGCTTTTGCCTTCGCCTAAGGGCAGCCGATTCTTACAGGAGGCAACCTGTTTTAATTCCTGACGCCCCAGTCTCTTTACGGAACAAATGTCTTTCTCTATGATCGTTCCTGTCCATTTGTGGATAGGGTTGTAAAGAATCTTGTTCAAGGCTTCTTCAAACTCTTCGCTGTCCACCAACGATTTCATGAATGCAAATTGCTGGTAAAGCGTGTTGCTGTTTTCGTTAGGGTCAATTTCAAATCGTTGGGGGACGGGCGCACCTTGCATCATCACCAATTCCGTGAAGTGACTGGTAATGTCGTGGAGCATTGTCTTGTAATCCGTTCGGTAATCCATTTTGACGGAACGCACCTCAAAACTGACCTCGGCTTCAAAACCTGCATCGTTGGTGACGGTCAGTGTCAAGCAACCGACATAAATGCCTGTTTTGATCCAACCTCGTGAGTGTGAGCTTTTTGATGGACAGACTAATTCGTGTTCTTTGAAACGAAACCTATTATCACTAAATTCATACTCATAATCCTCGCCCTCAACCAGTTGCCATCTCGACTCACCATCCTGCGGATCCACCTCATCAAACACCTGTGCATTCGAGGACGAAGGATATACCCGCAGCATTACTTCGTGCACTACATCGATCGATATTTTGAGAGGCTTTGTCATATTAAGACACTTTTTGTACTATTGGTTGTTCTGTTACTATTCCTTCTCCTTGGCAAATTACCAGCAAATTAGATTGTAAATTACATAATGTTGGTTATCAGTGTTTTATTATACAAATAGCAAGTTCTTCTATTCATCTTGGCAAATTACCAGCAAATTAAATTGCAGCCCATACAGGAACATATCGCATATATCTTTTGGCAGTATTGGGATCAATGGGTTTGATTTTTTGTATTGCAACAGCTTCTTTTATGAGTCTTGAAACACTGCCAGCCGATGACTCTTTAAGTCCAAATCTATCTCTCAATGAAGTGTTTGTTAAAGCATCTCCTTGAATATACATTAGGCAAGAATGAAGATAGCACGACCACAGCTTATCATCGGCGGGGATATTCTTGAACGCCATTTCAGAGAACAATGTAACCTTTGTTGATTCCTCAAAAATCTCGATTCTTGGTGCGGGAAGAAATTGCAATTCGCAAGCAAGGACCATTCTGTCCCATCCGCGCCCCAATTCCTCACACATCTTCATTCGGCGCATTAAGGATGCCAATTTCTCGTTTCTTGATTTTGGTGGATTATCAATAATTCTCATTATGTCCACCAATGGTGTACCAGGATTGGTTACTTCGATTCTGTTCTCAAAAACTTCCACTACGGGACCGGCTCCTGTGATATATAAGTCTTGGTGGATTAAACTATTGGCTATAGCCTCTCTTACAGATGGCATGGGATATTTGCTTTTTGTGGTCAATGCCACCGTGGCAATATCTTCGTTGCTTGGCAAAAGGGCGTTGACATATCTTACAATATCCTCAAAGCATATAGCATATCCCGATTTAAAAGTTTCTTCCTTTTGGATAATCAACCTGTTTTTTCCTTGGTATTGAACCACGCGCATGGCTTTACGGCCCAATCTGGGAAAGGCATTCAAGTCTTTGGAAAACAAGATTGCCCCTAAATTCGTAATTCCATATAGACCATTGTCAAGTTTGATAGCAACTCCGTCTTCCATAAGGTAGTGCATCACCTCTTTCTCTTCTGTAGGTTGAGGGAGGTTTAACATAGAGAAGTATGCCCCACAATCGATCATTTGTAGCACTTCCGCATACCTTAAATCTTTAATAGAACACACATCTTCAAATCGACTGTTGCGAAGTTTATCCCAAAGTTGAGCCATTAGTTCGGGATAATCATTCAATTTCTTGGTGTAGCTTCCACTGCGGATATATTCGCTTTTTTCAAAGGCGACGGGAATATGCAATGCTTTGTGGATTCTGATGATTTCGATATGATTGACGTCTATCTTCGTTTTCAAGAATTCAAAATTGGCATTTCTTGACAATTGGTGTCTCAGCCAGTTTTCTAGCTCTTCTTGTCCTTTCTTCTGTAACGCAAGCCGAACAGACGTACCTATAATATCGTGTGTGGCATCGTCAACCCCAAAAATCATATAGGCAAAGTCTCTGTCTTTCAAAGTTGCCGTATTTGCAAGAGCACAGATATCCTCCCCAATCATTTTTGGGTCGTCATTATTATGCTTAAACTCCACCCAGCCAGTTTCTTTGGGTAATTTACAGAGTTCCCTTACAAGTATGTCATAGTTCCCTTCCATAAGTTCTTTATTATACGTCTCTCAACTATTTCTCTACGCCTCCGCAAAACTCGTAAACCCATTGTCCACCACGGCATGGTACATCCGCTGAATCTTCTCGGCCGATTCGGGATATTTGAATTCTGTTGCCTTGAACTCGGCATCAATTTCTTTGGCAACGCCATCGTTCAGGCAGAGCTTCCATAATGAAGAAAGCACTGGCACAAGTTTCTTGCGGGAGCCGTGCAGCTTGGGCAACAGTTTTTGTAGGATGGCGGTGTCTATAGCTGAATCAGCAGTCAATTCTCCATCGGAAAAATGTAGGTAACGGCTGATTTCGTTCACGGTGCGGTAGCCAAATTCGGCATTGACCTCTTTCAACTTTTTGAAGAATGAAAGCAGAACATCCTTGTTCTTCTCGTCTTTCTCAACTTGACTATTGGCTTTGTTTACAAAATCGATGGCCATATCGGCACAAGCAGAATAGGCACTTTCAAGGTTGATGTTTACTTTTTTACCCAAATAGTCCTCCATTTCATCAGCTGCAATCTTGAACTCAATCACATTGGCGCGGTCAAGCACCTTGGGACTGAACATATAGGTGGTTTCGTCCACATTGATGGTACCGATGATGAAGACATTCTTGGGCAAGTGTATCTCTTTGGGGACAAATTTATTCTCGTCTTCTTCGCTTTCATTCCCATCCCAAAGTTTAATAGGTTCGCCCGACTCCATAGCACTGAGGAAATCGGCGAAATAGCGTTCCACCACGCTGAGATTCATTTCATCGAGAATCAGGAAATAGGGTTTGTCTCGGTCTTCGTTGGCCCGCATCAAGAGTTGCAGTACGCCGCTTTCTGGTTTCACATATTCGTCTTTGTTTAAAGCGTTTGGATAACCTAGTAGCGGCTCTCGGTTGGTCCAATCCGCCCCGATGGAGACTGAGCATATTTGCTTATCAAACTTGTTGTTCTCATTTTCGCTCAAGCACTTGGCAAAAGCCAACGCTAGTTGTGTCTTTCCCGAACCCGCAAGCCCGCTGAGGATGACGAAAGGCTTGGCCATCAGCGAATAGGCGAGGCGTTTGATGAGGGAGGGGGAATAGATGAGGCCGGTGGAGAGTATAGCTTTAACTATAGAGCGAACGTCAAATTGTTGTGCATTGATTCTATTACTTGAAAAATGGATTTTGCTAGAATCTGCTTCGAAATTGGTCAGATTGTCAAATCCTATTAGCCAAAAAGCAGCGTATTCGTTGTTTCTGTTCTTGAACAAAGAAATCTTATACGAAGAATTTGGAAGCAGTATTCTTCTAATGACTTTAGTAAATACTCCATCACTGTCAAACTGTTTAAAATAAGGCCTTAATTTATTAGATCCAGTTGACAATTTAAAAAGTGAGTGAGTGGTCATCAATCCATTTTCTGTTTTAGTTTTGGCTAAATATGGTAAAATAGATTCGATTTGGTCATTGACATTTTCATGATGTTCATAACAATACTGACAAATATAACCCAGCATGCTTATGACATTGCTTTTAAGAAAAAAATGTTTAATGTTGACAGCATGGATAGAAGGGTCTTCTCCGTTGTCAACTGCAGAATAGTACGGAGTAAATTCTTTACGGAGTTCATTGTCTGCGGCACCAAGAAAGATGTGAATTGTACCGTTTCCTGAGCCTGTTTTTCGTTCTGAAATTAGTATTTCATCTTTTACATGTTCCCAATTTACAAAGATGTCACATACAAGTTGGTCAAATCCCAACTCTTTCATTTTATTATAATACACTTGTTCCATAATTTGTAATGTCCATTTGTTTTAATATGGCAATAAGCACATCGACGACAATACTGTTGCCTGCTTGTTGGTACATTGCTGTGTCCGAAACTACAATCTTAAATGTGTCTTTAAATCCCATTAAGCGTAAACACTCTCGAGGAGTAAGTTTTCTTATCCTTCCTTTATGAGTAACATAATTATCGACACCAGCTCTATGCATTTTATGCATGGATTGTAGTAAAGGCCTTGCAATATCTAAATCTGTCTCTGTTGAAGTCTTGAAATTCTTTGTGCCTCCTGCTAATACATATTTTGCAACCTTTTCTGAAAGATAGTATTTCTCTTCAACATCTCTCACATCAAAAATGAATTCATCAAAAGCTTCATCTGTGGGTGTCAATTCAGAATCTGGATGATAAACAAAATCCCCATGCCAATTAAACTGTTGGTTCCTTTTTTGGCACAATTGAATATCGCCATTGATTTGTGTATAACTTTTTTCTCTGTTTTTGTGGCTGGTGACAAATTTCACACCTTTTTCTTTGAGAAAGTATTTACTATCAATGTAATCCTCTAAAAAATCATACATTTTATACTCTAGCTCAATCGGTGCAGGATATAAAAAGTTTGTCTTTTTCTTGAATCCTAAACAGTAAACACGTTCACGATGTTGAGGTATTCCATAGTCACAGCTATTAAGAACTCTAAACTTAACATCATATCCCAATTCTTCAAAAATATCATGCATTACATGCCAAGTCCTTCCTTTATCGTGATTTAAGAGTCCGCGAACGTTTTCAAAGAGGAATACTTTTGGTTTGGTTTCTTTAACCACTCTAGCAAATTCATAGAACAGCGTTCCTCTTGCATCCTCGAAACCTAATCTATGTCCAACCATGGAAAAGGCTTGACAGGGTGCCCCCCCAACTATGAAATCAACTTGGCCTTTATATTTACGCGCATCAAAATCTCTAATATCATCAAACCAATCTTCTTCTTTTATTTCATAATTTGCAAAATAACTTTTTTTACAATTTGGTTCAATGTCTCCAGCAAACACAATTTTATGCTTTAGTCCTAACCTTTGGAAAGCGTGTTCAATTGCTCCAATACCACTAAAAAGAGTACCCAAACGAACCGTGTTTTCGGGATGAGAAAACTCTATATCTTTCCAACAAACATCTTCTGCTATTGGCGTTTCCTCTAAATCCTTATATTCAAGTTCTTCAATGCGTTTCTTAACTATACGTTTGACTTTGGTGATTTTTTGGGAAGTTTCGTTTATGTCTTTTTCTACTGTAGCCATAATATAAATTTGCAAAAATAATCGTTTTCATAAATGTAGAACACCGCCGTTCGGAAGTTGTTAATATTGGGAAAAGGTATTTTTGTGTTTTGCATATCTAATTATTTGAATAAAAAACCAAATTACCCTTCGCTTGTATTGTTTTCAAAACATTAACATCTAAAATATTTGGTTTGAAAGAATATGTTGTGTCTTTTTGATTGGTATGAGGCAATATGACAGAGGAATAATTGTCCCAGTAATCAAAATCTTTATCGATTTCTATTGTTCCGGAAAGATTACCAAAAACAATAATTAGACCTTCAGAATCTATCAGTTCTTTATTTGGTTCTTCAATATCAACAAATACTAATTCTGAAGCTTTCGCACTATTCCCAATTTTTATAGTATGACCTAAATAGAAATGATAATGTTTTAGACGAATTAACCTCAAAATTAATTGTGTCCAAAAATCATGAATATCATTATCATCTTTTAGAGAGTTTTTTTCTATGTCTAGATTTCTTTTCCCATCATTTAAATGCTTGGTACTATATAATATTGGTGGTTTTAATCCATATTGTTTAAAAACAGGAATAATATCGGTCCTGTTTTTGTTAAAAGAAGATACATACTGATCATCATTACTTAATAAAACACAAAAATCCAATATTTCATCAGGCATAGGTTTGGGATATACACATGAAATCGTAACCATACTATCCTCTCGTGAAATTTTTGAAGCTAAACATAAATCTCTCGTCGGATAGATCAACTTGTTATGAAGAACATGGTCATCGAAGATAGTCCCCAAATTACTCTCTATCATCTCAAAATCAGCAATGACAAGTTTTGTTATTTCATCTTTATAATCCTCATATTTTTTGCCATCTATGCACCAATTATGTTTTATCTTAGTTAATTTATCCTTCTTTAAAGGGTAAGCCCCCTTCACTTTAAAATAAAACAAACGTTTTTTTCTTACTTCTGCCATTTCATACTCAACATAGTGAGAAGAACGAAGAATAACAAAAGGACAATTTGATAAATATTCCAAACTCTTATTGAGCAAAGTGTTGTTTTGTTCAACGTAATCAACTAAAATATTTGTATCCAAATAAACATGTATCTTATACCTATCATCTACTAGCGCATTCATAATTCTTCTACTTAAGTTTTTCGGAAAGATATTTCATAACAAACGCCTGGTCTATGGTTTGGCCTTCATTCAGTTCTTCCGCTGCACGTTGCAATAATAAGTAACAACTTTGAATAATAAACCGAGGAGACCCTTGCAGTGTTTGTTCTTTTGTGTTCAATAAAGACACAATTGCGGAATTATCGAATGGGTACAAAGACAATGGGGTTGTTTGGTCAACTCTAGCTATTGCAAGATAATGCTGAATCATTGCAATGCACGACGATTCATCTAATGGTTTTAAATCGATAATTCTATCCCCCATACGACTTGCCAACGGCGGTGACATTTTTTCGATTTTTTTGTACGCAGCACCGTTCATGGCAAATACGGCACACCAGTTTTTCTCTTTATCAATAAGAGAACGTAAATTCCGCAAATAGTTGTCCAAATCAGCATCTTTTAATCGTCCGATGGCGATTTCTTCA
>JAEEGI010004274.1_pt1 | contig 33578 bp, 12 predicted proteins | sample 8958751 | NCBI WGS metagenome assembly JAEEGI01 (sample SAMN16246545, study PRJNA631951) | gut metagenome | biome: gut microbiome; feature: rumen; material: KS-attached | host: Bos | place: Iran: Karaj | collected 2018-10
GCCACAATGCCATCAACGTGTAACAGGGGGACGGTTCTTTTGTTACATCGCTGGTGTAACAAAAGAACCGTCCCCCTGTTACACTCGTCAACGCTCTATATTCCGTGATCGCGCGCTTGCCATGCTCAAAGTCGACCACCTGAAGCGGCCGGTTCAGTGGATCACTACTCAACGGCAGGTCAATGACGCCATGCTCATGCTGAGGCACGCCCTCCACCACGGCGAGGTATTTCTTCTTCACAGTCCGTGCCTCAAACTGCGCCTGCAGATGATGGTAGGCCTCCTCAGTCTTTGCCACCAACAAAAGACCCGACGTCTGCATATCCAACCGGTGCACGAGTATTGCTCCCGGCCATCGCTCCTGTGCCCACGTCGCCACAGAATACTCTCCGATCTTCCCCGGCATACTCAGCATCCCGGATGGTTTGTCAACCACTGCCATCACCTCGTCTTCCCAAACGATATTGGGCACCAGATGCTGATACCTTATCTCCTCAGGATTGGGGTCGACATCCAACCCCTGCAACATCCACGCCAGCACGGGTTTACATTTCCCACTACAGGCCGGATAGAACTGCCCATGATGACGGATCAGGCTCTTTGGGCTATCTCCCCACCAGAACTCCGCCATGCAGACGGGCTTCAGACCTTGGCTGTAAGCATACTGTAACAGCTTCGGTGCACAACAATCACCCGTACCTCCAGGTGGTAAAGGATATTTATCCCGGATACGGGGCGAACTATGATAATCCTGCCAGATCTCCACCAAATCCTTCGTTTCGCCTCTGGCATTCATTAGCCGGTACTGTTGGAAGAGCCATAACTGCAAGTCCTGAGACATCTGCTTATGACCCTCAGCTTGCATTATCTCACGCTCTTTGGTCTTGAAATAGCCATCCGGCTGCTGGGCATCAAACACCGGTGGCACAAAGTACTCCCAATCGTTCCTGCCCTCCAACAAGCCTGAATACGCCGCCAGGAACCCTAACTTTTCACTTCTCTCTTCTCTCTTTTCACTTCCTTCCACTACCAGCACCCCGAACATCTTTCCCTCTTTAGGGCCAATCCGTTCAATCTCTTGCTTCACCTCCTCCGCTGCCATCAGACACAATGGATGAGGATCATAGCAGAACGGGTAGGTAAACCGCTCCGGCCTGGGAATATCAGATGACAGCGGATGAATCCTCACTATTCACTATTCATTTATCACTATTCACTACAATAGGTCGAGACACTTCTCCACAGGAATGCCCCTGTTCTTATCCTTTGTATCACGGTAACGGTCAATCATACGGAAGACGGTATCCATCGCCGTGCGGGTGGAAACCTTCAGCGACTCACCGTTCAACAAATGACCGATGAGCACGGCCGAAAAGATATCACCTGTACCATGGAAAAGACCAGGAATCTCATGATACTCCAGATGGAAATAGCTGTTATCGAAATGGTTATAGGCTGCCACAGCGTTCTGACCGTCTATCTTGCAACTTGTGATGATGACCGACTGGCAACCTATCCCACGCAGCTTGTCGAGCAGCACCTTGGTCTCTTCCCATGTGATACCCTCCATATGGATCGGAGTTTCTGTCAGATAACAGGCCTCGGTATAGTTCGGGAAAGTAAGATGTGCCACACTGACCATCTCACGCATCAACTCCACCTGCCGCTGCGTGACACCATTATAGAGACGACCGCCATCACCAAGGATAGGGTCTACGAAAACGATCGTACCCAAGGCACTCTGCTCCTTGCAGTAGCCAGCCACCAGCTTCGCCTGTTCGTCGCTGAACATCAGTCCCGTACAGATAGCATCAAACGAGAAACCGAGTTCTTTCCACACAGGCAGCGTACCACGGATATACTCGGTAGTATCCTGAATGTTGAATTTCCCGTAGTCTAGTGTGTTGGACACGAGTGCCGTAGGCAGACTATAGGTGGGAACACCCAGATAAGAGAGGATAGGCAGCATCGCCACCATACCTACCTTACTATAGCCCACCACGTCGTTGATCAATAATATCTGTTTCATATTGCGTGCAAAGTTAATGCTTTTTTTGCAATTCACAAAAAAAAACATTAACTTTGCACGCAATTATGACGACGGCAATACAGGCACTCCAACAACAGCGGCTGTTACTCCAGATGGAGTATGCGGCCGAGAAGGAAACCTACCGCAAACAGACCGAGGAAATGGGTCTGCAGCGGAAGGTGAAACGCGGCGATGCCTGGTATCCCCTGAAAACTGGCAAGAGTTACTATAACTCACTGAACCAGTTGGTGATTGAGGTGTTCCGTCAGAGCGATGACAACGATATTGAGCATAATTTCGAATTCGGCCGGCCAGTGGCCTTCTTTTCTAGCCAGACAAGTCCAGCTAGCCTGACGAGGGATTCTAGAATTTCCTATTTCCCCTTCACCGCCACGGTGAGCTACGTTGATGGCGACCGCATGGTCGTCGCCCTCCCCGACAACGCCCCTCTCATCGACCTCCAGACTGCCGAGAACCTCGGCATCCAACTCTTCTTCGATGAGACCTCCTATCGCACGATGTTCGAGGCCCTCGACCGCGTCATCCGGGCCAAAGGCCGCCTGGGCTCTCTCCGCGACCTCTTCTATACCCCGGCCATGAAGTCGGAGTCCTTCACCTTTTCCCCACTCCACTTCCCCTATCTGAACCACACCCAGGAAGATGCTGTCAACAAGGTCCTGCGCGCCAAGGATGTGGCCATCGTCCACGGTCCTCCTGGCACCGGCAAGACCACGACCCTTGTCGAAGCCATCTACGAGACGCTTCGACGGGAGAATCAGGTACTGGTCTGTGCCCAAAGCAACATGGCCGTCGACTGGATCTCGGAAAAACTTGTCGACCGCGGCATCAATGTCCTGCGCATCGGCAATCCCACCCGCGTCAACGACAAGATGCTCTCCTTTACCTACGAGCGGCGCTTTGAGGCGCACCCCGATTACACGCTCCTTTGGTCTATCCGGAAAGCCATCCGCGACCTCCGCTCCCACCGCAAACGGGGCAGCGACAGCTACCACCAGAAACTGGAACGTCTCAAGGAACGCGCCACCGAGCTGGAGGTCCGCATCAATGCCCAGCTCTTCGGCGAGGCCCGTGTTATCGCCTGTACCCTTGTGGGCTCCGCCAACCGCCTGCTTGAGGGTCAGAAATTCGGCACCCTCTTCATCGACGAGGCGGCCCAGGCCCTCGAAGCCGCCTGCTGGATTCCCATCCGCCGCGTGTCAAGGGTCATCTTCGCCGGCGATCATTGTCAGTTGCCCCCCACCATCAAGAGCTTCGCAGCCCTGAAAGCGGGTCTCGGCAAAACCCTCATGGAACGCATCGTGGAAAACCACCCCGAGACCGTGACCCTACTGAAGGTACAATACCGCATGAACGAGGAGATCATGCGCTTCTCCAGCGATTGGTTCTATGGTAACCAAGTCGAGAGCGCCCCCGAGGTGAAATACCGCAGCATCCTCGACCTCGACATCCCCATGACCTGGATTGACACATCAGAGTTTATGAACGAAGAATTAAGAACGAAGAGTTATGATTACTCTGCTGCGGATCATTCTCGTCTTGAAGGTAATCATAACTCTTCACTCTTATCTCATAATTCTTCACTCTTCAAAGAAGAATTCGTCGGCGAATCCTTCGGCCGCATCAACAAGGCCGAGGCCGAACTCACGCTCCTCGCCCTGGAGCAATACTTCACTAAAATCGGCAAGACCCGCATCCTTGATGAACGCCTCGATGTCGGTGTCATCTCACCCTATCGCGCCCAAGTACAATACCTCCGTCGTCTTTTCAAGAAACGCGAGTTCTTCAAGCCCTACCGTCACCTTATCAGCGTGAACACCGTCGACGGTTTCCAGGGTCAGGAACGCGACATCATCCTCATCTCCCTTGTCCGTGCCAACGACGAAGGACAAATCGGCTTCTTACGCGACCTGCGACGTATGAATGTGGCCATCACCCGCGCCAGAATGAAGCTCATCATTCTCGGTGATGCCTCTACCATGACCCGCCATCCTTTCTACAAAAAACTCTACGAATACATCGATGCTCTATAAATAATCGTTAAAATGCAAAGAAAACTGAACATAATCCCAACAATTTTCGTAAATTTGCACCAATGATCAAGATTAAACGCGTTGAAACGAAACGGGAACTGAAACAGTTCATTCAGTTTTACTACGACCTCTATCGCAATAACGATTGTGCCGTACCTTTCCTCTATTCCGACGAGATGGCAACCCTCCGTCGCGATAAGAATCCTTCTTTCGAATGTTGCGAGGCAGAGTATTTCCTTGCCTACAAAAACGGACAGATCGCAGGTCGTGTAGCGGCCATCATCAACCGCCGGGCCAATGAGCGCTGGGACCGGAAGGCCGTCCGCTTCGGATGGTTTGACTTCATCGATGATCCAGAAGTATCTACCGCCCTGTTGAAGGCCGTGGAAGACTGGGGACGGGCGAAGGGCATGAACGAGATAGCCGGACCGCTGGGATTCATCGACACCGACCGCGAAGGCATGCTCATTGAGGGTTTCGATCAGCTCTCCACCATGTATGTCAACTACAACCACCCCTACTACCCCTGGCACATGGAGCAGATGGAAGGTTTTCAGAAAGACAACGACTATGTGGAGTGTAAGGTGAAAGTACCGGATGCCGTGCCCGAGAAGTTTGCCAAACTGACGGAGATGGTACGCAAGCGCTACAACCTGCGGGTTCATAAGTTCACCCGCCACGAACTGATCCAGGAAGGCTATGGCCAGCGCGTCTTCGACCTGTTGAATGCCACTTATAAGGACCTCTACGGTTTCAGCCAGCTCTCACAGAAACAGATCGACAAACTGGTCAACGACTATATCAAGATAGCCGACCTCAACCTCGTCACTGCCATCATGGACGGTGACAAGATGGTGGGCTTCGGCATCACTTTCCCATCGTTCTCACAGGCATTGCAGAAGACCAACGATGGACATTTCCTGCCCTTCGGCTGGTGGCATCTTCTGAAAATCCTGAAATGGCACAAGACCGACACCGTCGACCTGTTGCTCATTGGCGTATTACCCGAATACCGCAGCAAGGGAGCCAACGCCCTGATCTTCGACGACCTCATCCGCCAGTTCCAGGCCTATGGCTTCAAATGGGCGGAAACTGGCCCTCAGATGGAGTCCAACGAGGGTGTTCTCTCTCAGTGGCAGTATCTGGAATACACCATCCACCGCCGCCACCGTTGCTACACAAAAAGAATTAGTGAATAGTTAATAGTGAATAGTTATGGATATGACTTGGGATTTTATCTTGCGCATCTTCGTGGCAGCCCTGCTTGGCGGTGCCATCGGACTGGAGCGCGAGTATAGGGCCAAGGAAGCCGGTATGCGTACCCACTTCCTTGTAGCTTTAGGCTCTGCCTTGTTTATGATTGTCTCTGCCTACGGCTTCGAAGGCGCCATGCATACCCCGGAACACCGTTGGGATGTGTCGCGTGTAGCCGCTCAGGTAGTATCAGGCATCGGTTTCATCGGTGCAGGAACCATCATCTTCCACAAAAGTGAGAATGTCGTTCGTGGACTGACCACAGCCGCCGGTCTCTGGGTGACAGCAGCCATCGGTCTGGCATGCGGAGGAGGTATGTACATCCTGGCCTCAGCAGCCACCTTCCTCGTTCTCGTAGGTCTTGAAGCCTTCAACTACTTCCTCAAAAGATTCGACAAGCACCGTACCGCTTCTTAGGCTATGAAGAAAATCATGCTAACGTTATGGGCACTGGTTCTGGCTTTTGCGGTTCAGGCCCAGATGGTGGATCCCGTCCACTTTACATCACAATTGAAGACCGGCAAAGGCGCTGAGGCGGAGATCATCTTCCACGCCACCATCGACCCAGGCTGGCATGTCTATTCCACGGATATTGGTGAGAACGGCCCTATCGAAGCCACCTTCAACGTGGTGAAGATGGAGGGCGCAGAGCTCGTCGGCAAACTGACCCCGAAGGGCAACGTCATCAAGAAGATGGACAAGATGTTCAATATGGAGTTGAGGTACTTCGAGAATGAAGCCGCCTTCGTCCAGAAGATCCGTTTCACCAAACCGGAATACGACATCGACTGCTATCTGGAATATGGCACCTGCAACGACGAGAGCTGTCTGCCGCCCACTGAGGTCACTCTGAAGCAAAGCGGCAAAAGCCCGGCCCAAGAAGGGAAGATGGAAGATGGAAGAAGTAAGATGGAAGAGGCCGAAAAAGAAGCAACGCCCCCTACTTCTCCCGAAGAAACCACCGCTTCCCCCTCCGACACCACCGCCTCTGACTCCACGGCGTCAGCCGACAACTCTTCACTATTCACTAATCACTATTCACTATCCGATTCCGCCCTTTGGTCCCCCGTCACCTCCGAACTCTCCGCTCTCAGTTCTGGCGAGGATCTGGCTAATCAGTCCTTGCTCTGGCTCCTGCTCATGGGCTTCGTAGCGGGTCTGCTCGCTGTCTGCATGCCCTGCATCTGGCCCATCATCCCCATGACAGTCAGTTTCTTCCTGAAGCGCGCCAAGGACGATAAGAAAAGAGGCATCCGCGAGGCCTTCACCTACGGTCTCTCCATCATCGTCATCTATCTGGGTTTGGGTCTGCTCGTCACAGCCCTCTTCGGCTCCGACACCCTGAATGCCATGTCGACGAATGCCGTGTTCAACATCTTTATATTCCTGTTGCTCATCGTCTTCGCCCTCTCCTTCTTCGGTTGGTTTGAAATCCGCCTGCCCGACTCCTGGGCCAACAAGGTAGACCAAAAGAGCGAAGAACTAAGAATTAAAAGTGAAGAATTAAGAACTAAGAGTTATGATAACTCTGCTGCGGATAATTCTCGTCTTGAAGGTAATCATACCTCTTCACTCTTCACTCTTAACTCTTTACTCTCCATCTTCCTGATGGCTTTTACTCTCGTGCTCGTCTCTTTCTCCTGCACCGGCCCCATCATCGGCATGCTCCTCGTAGAGACCACCACATCCGGCAACTGGCTGGCACCTGCCGTCGGTATGTTCGGTTTTGCCCTGGCCCTGGCCCTGCCATTCACCCTCTTCGCCATGTTCCCCTCATGGCTGAAGTCCGCTCCTAAGTCAGGTTCCTGGATGAACACCCTGAAGGTTGTCCTCGGCTTCATCGAACTGGCCTTCGCCTTGAAATTCCTCTCCGTAGCCGATCTGGCATACGGCTGGCATATCCTCGACCGCGAGGTCTTCCTCTCTCTCTGGATTGTCATCTTCGCCCTTCTTGGCGCTTACCTCTGCGGCTGGCTGAAGTTCCAGAGCGATGGAATAATGGTCAATGGTCCGCTCGGCCAAAGGACGCTTGCTACCGGAGGGACGCAAGAATGGTCAATGGTCAATGGCCCCCGTCCCATGCCCGTTGTGTGTATCATGGGCGGACTCATCTCCCTGGCCTTTGCCATCTATATGGTGCCCGGTTTGTGGGGCGCTCCCTGTAAGGCCGTCAGCGCCTTCGCACCCCCGATGAGCACCCAGGACTTCAACCTCAACCCGAATGTAGTCGAAGCCGAATATAATGACTATGAAGCCGGTATGGCTGCCGCCCGTGCCCAGGGCAAGCCCGTCTTTATCGACTTCACCGGCTTCGGCTGCGTCAACTGTCGTAAGATGGAAGCCTCTGTATGGAACGATGCCCGCGTGGCCGACATCCTGAAAAAAGACTATGTGCTGATCTCGCTCTACGTGGATGACAAGACCCCACTACAAGAGCCGATGGTCATCACCGATGCCCAGGGCCAGCAGAAGACCCTGCGCACCGTAGGCGCCAAATGGAGTTATCTGCAGAGTCATAAGTTCGGAGCCAACGCCCAACCCTTCTACGTCGCCCTCGACCCTGCCACTGGCAAGCCCCTCACTGGCAGCCGCGGCTTCAGCGAAGACATCCCCGCCTACCTCGACTTCCTGAATCAAGGCTTAAAGAACTACAAGAAATAGACTAGTCACCTTTCATTCGTTCAGATAGTCTTAACAACTCGTTCAGATAGTTCCTTACCCCCCTAAGGGATTATCTGAACGACTCGAAAGGATTATCCGGACAACTTGAAGAGATTATCTGAACAAGTCAAAGGTGACCCCTGAACAAATCAGGCCCTTTTTCGCTTCACCAGATACTCGGAATTACTGCTGGTCACACGCTTTTTCAGTCCGGGGATGTTGGACAACCTACGTCCGAAGGCAGCCACATTCGCAGGTTTCAGTAGACTGATGCCCACTTTCTCCTTCAGGAAACTGAAAATGGCCGAGGCGCTCATCCACACCCCTTCCGATTCATCAACAGCCGGCTCAAAATAATCGAGGAAGAACTGCTCGCCAGCCGTCTTCACACTAAACTGACTGTTCCACTCCATGATCTGCTGCGTCTCTGCAGGTCCGAAATAATACGGCTCATGCTGATGCAAGGCACGCATGGCCTGGGCATAGAGCTGTTCGTAGTTCGGAGGCGTGCTCACATCAATGGGTCCCGTCAGTTCCACACTCAGGAAACGGCGACAGCCTGAGGGATCCGCCAGCACATCTGCCTGATTCGTGGTGGCTATAAACGAGGCACGACGCGGGAAGTCCTCTACATGATGGCCATACGGACGCTTGATCTTCACCGACGAGAGGGTGATGATATTCTTCAGGAACCCCTGCTGCGTATGCGGGGATATCTGGTTGAACTCATCAAGGTTGATGAGCAGCATCTGTGCTATCTGCTGGAGCACCTGCTTCTTGTTGTCCAACTGAAGATTACCCGTATAACCGAAGCTCAGCTCCGGTGGCAACAGCTGTTCGCAGAAAGTGGTCTTGTTCCAGCCCTGTGTAGAGATGAGCAACGGCACAGCCTGATTGCCATATTTGGCGAGGTTCGTCACCTGCCACTGACGCACCATACCGAGAAACCACGTATAGAACCAGTCCTCCCAGTGCGGGTTCTTTGTGGGCACGGTCCTGGCAAGCTTGCGGATATGATCCTTGCCATCCCATTTGTAATACTGTGCCCACAGATAATCGGCGATGGGATCATGGGGTTTGATCATATTCGACTGTACATAGCGTCGCACGTCATTATCACGGGCATCGATGCCGCCCAGCCGCACCTTCATCGTCATACCCTTCAGCGTACGGTCATCCACAGGCATCCACTCCATGTAATGGTAATCGTTGTCCTTATACTCCGTATAGCCCATAATCGTGTTATAGCGGAACTTGTAATGCGCATTCAGAAAGTCCATAAGTTGCTTCGTCTTCCGGCTCACCTCCTGGGAATCCTCGTCCGAATCCGAAAGAGAGACCATGTGATTATCATCTCCAACCCTGTCATCAGGTTCTTCTGATTTCGGCTGTCCACTCACAGGCAACGCCAAAGCCTTGGGATTGTAATAAGGCGTTTCGTCCAACGGCATGCGGAAACAGCTTCTGACAGATACAGCTTCCTGACGTATGGCTTTCGGCAGAACGCCCTGATAGATGGCAGCTGCCAGACGATGACCCTCCCGACAGAGCGCATCAGCTTCATCCTCCGTCAGATAAGGGGTACTTATTTCTGAATAAGGACGGGTTATTGCGCAATAAGGCTGGGTTATTTCCGAATAAGTACCGCTTATGGCGGAAGGAGTGCCGTCCGTTTTTTCTATCTTTACCAATATGATGACTTCCTTTCCTGAAGGTCCGACAAAAGCCGCCAGTGTATAATGCAGAATCTGGGCCGCCCGTTTCACGGCATCGATCTCCGTCTGATTCTCCAACCCGTCGACAGTCAGCGCCACCACACCGTTGAAGGTCTTCATACGGAGGTTATCGTTATCGTCCTTCTCGAACTCTGCCGAAGGATAGATCAAGTGCGAAGGATACTGGCGGTCAAAACCGTCGGTATATTCCCCCATACTCAGCTGCCTACGACGACGGGCCACAGCACCATCCTTGGTGTCGGTCTTAATGCGCTCCATAAACCTCTCCAATGTCTTTGTCGAGAGTTTCAGCGCATTTTCCTTGTTTCTTAGTACGAATGTCAGTTTCATGCCACAAAGTTACTAAAAAACCACCGCATTTCCAAACTTTTTGGCTAAAATCTGTCATTTACTACCATACTTTCACCATTCTACCACCACACACAAATTGCCCTTAAATAAAGGGCTTTTTAGATTTTTGTGGTAGAATGGTAGCAATTTTAAAAAGTAAAGGCATAAAAAGAAAGGATGATAAAGATATTCCCACTCGGGTCATTCGATCGGTTGAGCCGGGAGAATGGATTAAATGACTCGGGTGAATCGATCGATTCACCCGAGTGCATATTTTAGCCATATTAATTATGGCGAAATCGCCACAATAAGGATTATTCTCGGCGGATGACGTAGACGCCGTCGGGCAGATGTTTCTGGCCGATGTCAGAGACAGGACCGCTATACATCAGCGCACCTCCGGCAGTATAGACGTTGATCTGATCGCTGCTGCTGAAGCCTCGGAGAGGAATCCTACCATTACGGGCTGCCACCTTTATGATTGGCGATGCCACCTTTTCAACCATCATCTGCTCTTCCTGAAGGCCACCGAAGCGCAGTTTCAGACGATTGCTGAAGTCACCAGCCTCTGAAACCGTCAGCACATAGCTGCCCTCTTTCAGATTCACCTTCTGACCTGTCTGTTGATCAATAAGCCAAACCTCGGCATAGTCACCATATGCCTCTGGCTCAGGCAAACTGATTACATAGTTTCCTGCCCCAGGCACCTTCACACCCAAGTCGATGTCTGTCTCTACAGGAGCAGCCGAGACAAGTGAGAGGCGTGTGCCCACAGCATTCTGAACATAAATTTGAGCCACATGTTCATTGAAGGCCATCCATTTAAGACCATCAGACCCAAGTTTATAACTCATTTCTGTATCAGCCTCAACTTTTGGATAAACATCCACAAAATCCTCGTACAATTTCATTTCTTCACCACGAGTTCCAGCCTTTTGGCGCGTGATACCAACCCGCTGTCGGGCTCCGCTTCCACCGCCAGAACTGTAGACGGGCAACTTAAAGGTCAACGTTTCTGTCTCACCCAAAACAGCTGTCTGCGTAAAGAATCCTTCACCTGGGGACAAAGATGAGCCTGCAATCCAAGATTGTTTTGTATAGAATTGTCCATTGGCCAAAACATCTGGCTTACCATCATTATCTGCATCAATTGAATTATACAATGTATTGGACAGATCACTATAGAATATATGTGGTACGTTCATGGCATATGTACCATCAGCAATTGTATTAGTCATATAATTACTCACCAACCAGGGCAGACCTACTAGGTTCCATCCCATGTTCTCCTCCTTCGTAAAGTGGGCTGAGCCATCATCAGAAAGATTGTTATACTGTGTCAACGTCACTGTCTTATCGCTACCATCCTCAGTATAAATATAGTCCAACTGAGCCTCACCCCAACCTGTGAATCGATAGGTGGTGGGAGTTTCTGGAGCCGCACTAAGCGACAACAGCCATCCCGTGTTGGCAGGGACAAAGTCGCTCTGAGGCTTCCAACAGTCAGAATTCTCTACCTTGTAATGATAATCCCACTTCGAACGCTGCTCGCCATCGTAGGTGGAACCTGTCAAACCAGAGGGACTAGTCTGGGTGACGATACCGTTACCTAAATCATAAGTGATGACAACTGTACTATTTGGATCGCACTTATAAGGCACCGACACAAGCGAATACTGATTGCTGATAGTCTTATCAACAGCCACGTAAGTAGCCGTCACATAGTTGCCCTGCCCATAAAGCGAACCGCCCTCCTCTATCAGCAGGTAGCCAGGCACCAAAGGATTATCCTCTCCAAACATCGGATCAGAGCCAATCTTGTCTAATACCAGGTTGGCATTGTTTTCGATATAAACCACACTACCTGCATGAGGATAGAAATTGCCGCCAAAGTTATCTTTCCAATAATCCCCTGGAGCAACCATCGTACTACCATCATAACCCTCAGCACCTTCAGCTACATCTGAGACAAACTTTGTCAAGGATGCCTTGGGATTCGTTCCAATCTCGGTTCTAATAGTTGTACCCTCTTTTACAAGCCACGTTTCGAAGCAGCCATTATCCACCGCACCATTGATGATTCTCGGATTACCCAACAAGTCACAATCGTGCTCGATATCAACATAATGGTCATAGTTGATATGATATGTCACATCACCACTCCCTTCCGCTACTGTCGTAGTCTTTTCAGGCAACCAGCCATTGACCTCTTCATTGTTGTTCAGTGTCGCAGCATCTATTTCCGTGCTCTTCTCATGCAGTTGATATCCATACGGCTGATGGCTGGTCAGATGACTGGCAGGTGTATAAATGTTGGCTCCCTCCTGCAAATAAGGTGCAAACATCTTCTTCGAGGCCCCCTCATTCACAGCAATGGTATTTTTGACATGACCGTCATAGGAACCAGATTCTCCTGAATATGTGACTGCTATCTGTCGCTTGTCTTCGGCAATGACAGTACAATTCAGCACATAACCATTCTCACCGACTTTCACCACATCGCCACCAAAACCATTATAGACAAGAGAGTTATAAAGCAGGCCACCCGCCAGATTCACAATAGGTTGAGGATTTCCATCCTTATCATTCCCCACTCGATTGTGAATGATAATACAATTGCGTATAGCAACCTTAGCATCATCAGCAATATCCACCACGGGATGTTCAGCAGTATTGCTGATACCATTATTGATCATCAGACCATCGAAGACCGAACCAAGTTTATAATCACCCATAGACACCAAACCACTACAGTAGGTCGGTGTGAAAGATTCCGTCTTTAGACTCTTATATACAATACCCGAACGCTCAGCCTTCACGTGGTTGACATATGCCTTCAGTTCGTTTTCTGTATATTCTAACATTTCTCCAGTGCTGTTCGGATTTGTGGGAACGGCTTCAATGGTGATGGGAGCCGTACCATAGACTTCCACACCATCACGAATGGTGATCTCACCCTCGTTATATACGTTGTCACCACGAACGAAGACGTAAGCCTTCTTTGAGGAACCGTTGTTTCTGACATAGACAGCAGCCGCATCAATAGCCCGCTGCAAGTTTCCACGGCCTAAAGCATCTTCCCAAGTGCTACCCGACTCCAGACCCGTACCAAACTTCTCCGGATTCACATAAATCACCCGCTGACCACGACCCGTACACTCGTATGCACCACGGTCGATTATATTATTCAACATACGAGTGTTGAAGGCACGATCCAAATCCTTATCACGCAAATAACCTCTATATGTAATGACAGTTACAGAGTTCCCTTCACGAATCTTCGTCGTAAATTCCTGTTCCACTGTCTGGTCATCATGCGAATTACGCATCAGTTTCATATAGTCGGATGGATCTTGATAAGTTGGCCATACAAACTTTGCATAGGTGGCATTATCACCCTGATCCAGCAGTTTCAGACTTGGTCGGATACGGAAGTCACGTTTTTCTGGATCGGGATCGTTTGGATTCATAAACAGGAAGTTCGGTCCTTCCTCCAAGTCATTGTTCGTGTCCGACAACGGCTCATTGCCTTTGACATCCTTTCCCTTCGGCAATCCCGAGATGGCGTTGAATGTCATCTTTTCGGTCATCACGGGGGTTGTTCCAGAATAAGCACACATGCCCTCTGGTACTTCAAACTGCTGTTTGCCAGAAGCAGCCCTCTGGTCATCCTGCCAGATAACACTGTTGTGCAATTCTGAATCATCACCAGTCAGCGTGATGTGTCCACCATTCATAGCCGACGTACAGTTCAGCACAACAGTATTCACAGCATCCACAGGTTTACCCTTATTGCTATGGAACACCGAATTGACAACAAGCGCCATACCACCACCCTCTTCGATTCGAACAGCCGAAGCAGGTGTCTCAATAGCACTCACCTCCTTGCCATTCTGCGAGAATGTACAGTTACGGATAGTAATTTTAGGCGATCCGTCTTCTGGAGCCTCTAACGGGTTTTCCTCATCAAGTTCAAACACTTTATAGTTAGGATCATCAGGATCTTCACTCTTCCTCTTATGCTTATACTGCGTCTTGTAACTGATGGCTGCCCCACCCTTGTTGGTCTCACTCTCTGCCTGAGCATATGCATTTTCGAAAGTGATACCCTCAACGATGACAGGAATGGCCTTTCCTGTTGCTTCAGAAGTTGTAATAAATTTACTGATTACATACGTACTATTCTCATAATCATATACCCATTGCGGTGTCACGGTTGTCTTAAACTGCTCAATGTCGGCAATATTAAGAATATGGTTCAAGGCCCCTTCCTTCACACCTGTACGGGGTTCCATGGAGAATACCACCTGATTCTTCTGGTAATTATATCCGTTCTCATCAGGTATCTCTTTGTCATAACCACCTCGCAAGTTGATATATCTCACACCATAAGCTTTTGCTTCTTCCGATGAATCATAAGTATCAACAAACGGTGTATATACACCATCATTATAGGCACTGGTCTGAAGCGTATAGCCCAAATTATCACCTACCACCGTCACAGGCTTGTAGCTGCCCGCGATGATGTTCAATCGCTTACCATGGTCATTGCGACTCTTCAGCAGTGTCTCGATGGCCACCTGCACGTTACTGGTTGCCGTTTCCCATGTGTAACCATCGTTACCCTTTTCAGGATCCTCCGTATCCGTAATCCAGATGACGTCGATCTCACTACCCTGATTGATCTTCAGGGTACGGTGCTGGTATTCATAGACGCCTATGTCGATATAGGCCTCATATTCATCACGCGACAACGGATTCGATGAGATGCGCTGCATAAAGCTCTGACCGCCTGTTCCCATCTGGTCAGTCATACCCGACCCCTTAAACTTCATGTAATAGTTACGCGGACGATCCTCATCAGAAAGATCAACACTTCCTAAAGGCATCAAGTTCAGATGGAAACGATCATTCACCTTGTAAGAATTATAGTTGAACACACCGCCGGAGTTTGAATCGTCAGGTTCAATCTCGAAGGCCTTAGATCCAGTAGTTAATGTCTCAACCTTGAATTTCATCTCATCATCCTCGTTTGGAGCCACTGTCAGATACGACCAGCCATTATCTGTCAGTTTATTCACGCGGCTGGCCATCCAGTTGGCATCAGCACTATAGCCGTCACGACCAGGACCGGTAGAGGGTCTTAGGAAGTTAGGACCATCCACGCCTTCGTTCTCCGAGGTAATAATGACATTGTTGTTATAATAAACATCACCTTTCTTAAAACTATTTCTAATACCACTTTTATCCCCACTATAAGGCACTGCATGAGGCTCATATTCTATGCCACCATAGGTGATATTCTCAGCAGCCTTCATGTCTTGCGGTCCCTTACCTTCCTCGTAAGCACAGAAGTAAAGTGTCTCAACACCCGGAGGAGTCACTAAACTTCTCTTTTCAGACATCGTACGGAATTTTACCACGTCGTCGCTGATTTCTGTGATTCTCGAGAAAGTACCGCTAAGATTCGATGGCACTCCTGTAGCCTTATTGCCCCAGAATACCGTATTCACACAGAAGTGATGCATGTTGCTGCTCGTATTGGGCGACATCAGATAGATACCAGGATAACTGACTGCCTGATTATTCACCAAGTTACAGTTCAGCAAGTTAACGCTGGAATTTGTTCCACCCCAGATGACACCACCAAAGCCCTGTTTTTCAAAGCCACTTCTTGAATGCTCTTCTGTCAACAAGTCTTGTGTATCGCCTAACATCGCCTCGTTGTTGGCAAAGATGGTGTTCACACAGAGCAGATCGGCTGTGGTTGCAATAGCACCACCACCCACATACTGGATAGTCCCAAGCGCTGTTGTACGATCTGCCGAGGCTTGCTTAACATTGTTTACAGGCCCACGAGCCATATTCTGCACAAACGAACTGCTGAACACGTTCAGCGTACCATTGGTAAAGATAGCACCTCCCTGAATGGCATTGTTGTCTTGGAACAGACTACTGGAAATGACAAGCGGGATGTCACGGATGCCCTTGGCATCTGCATTTGTCTCCCCGCTATTATTTTCTGCATCCGTCCAACTACCATCAACCATGATGCCACCACCACGGTAGAACATTTGGATGTTCCTGACAGTTCCATATTCATAGTCACGAGCATTACCCTCCTTGATAGTCACACCGTCGAGGATAATCATACGCTTACGCAGCGATCCCTCAGTTTCATTGCCACCCTCAATCGTCTGAGACGGCAATGTTCCCACATGCTTAGGATCTGCAAAGCAGGTGAACACGTGGAACACGTTGTCTTCGTTTTCATTGCCTCGCGGCGTATTGCCAGAGAATACGGTTTCTTTCTCGAACTCCCATGGCTCAAACACGTTGTTATCGTTGATGTCATAACGAGGCCTGGCTTCACGGATATCATCTGTTTCAATTGACACAAGCGTAATACCAGGATTATCGATCACTTGATCATTGGCATCATGAATCTCCGTACGATTGTTAGTGCCTTTGTCGGTGTTACCTTCTGGCTGATAATTATCAAACTCATAGCCCGCCTGACAATACATTCTGTCAGGTCTCAGGCCACCAATGATGGTGACACCCTCGGGCAACACAAAGGTTGAGCTTCGGGCATTACCTTCCTCGCCCTGAGCATTCTGATAAGGATAATAGTTGCCGCCCGACACAAATATCTCAAAACGGGTGTTAGCATACTTGTTACGGACAGCCACAGCATCGTCATATCCCTCTTCACCTTCTGTCAAATTGCTCTTATAATTACGCAATTTGACGATATAGTCAAGAGCGTCCGAGAATTTGGTGAACGGATTAGCCATCGAAGAACCCTGCATACTATAGAGTGGATCGCCGCTGGTCAGCAGAATATTAGCATTGGTAGAGTTAACATTTTCCGGCTTAGCGACAAAGAGACGGGTCATGTGATAACCTGCACTCTCCACATCGAGATCCATCTGGGTATTCAGCGCACGGGCTCCAATCTCCAAATATTTATTGGCCTTTGTCACCAATTCGTTATCCTCGCCAAAATAACTTTTATAGTCAGCACCCTTAGTAGCCGTGGTATAATCCATACGATAGACACCCACGATGTCAGTCAGTTCGAGTGAAGGGTAATTCAAACGCAGTTCCTCATACATCGTGTATGGAATACCCGTACGAACCAGTGCCGACACGCGGTCGGTGTAGTAGAATCCTTCTGTAGAGTTTGTAGATTCGCCATTCCAGTAAATATTTGTATCAGAATTCCATCGCACGCCCTCATCCGACTCACCTGCCACCTCCTGATTGTTCACACCCGGCAGACGTCGGTTCTGTACGGCGCAATAGGAGAAGGGATAGTTCTTTTCAGCCTGAATGGCCTCCGAGTCGAAGGTACCCGCCACATTGTTCATGTCGTTGGCCAAGTTTTGCCAGAGCACCACGCCCTTGGCACGGATATTCGTATCGAAGAAGACACCTCCACCCTTTACACTGGCCGTATTATAAACAATGGTAGAGTTATAGATACGGGCATAAGCCTTATCACGAAGTTCTGACGTGGTGTATGTTGCTTTTTCCTCTGCTGTTGGTTCCACCACATAGATAGCCCCACCCTCTTCGGCTGAATTATCCTGCATGATACATCCGCTCATCAGGGCTCCAGGCATCAGATAGAAAGCACCACCCCGCATCGTGGCAGTATTGTCTTGGATGATGCAGTTTCGAATATGAGCATATCCTGTCACCACTCCTGCACCGCCTATCTTATCCTCATCATTCACACCGTTGGCCTCTCCGCCTTGTATAAACACGCCGTCGAGAATGGCACGGTTGTTTTCTGTATCAGTGAAGGCTGTTGCCAACTTATTCTCACCTTTCAGACCCCCTTCATTATAAATACCACCGTCAAGATCGTATAGATGGTTAGTGAACGTTACCACATGATAAGCTTTACCGATAGTACCCGTACGCTTATTTTCCACATCACCTTTGATGATAGACTTGTGGCTCAGAATGTCGCGGGTATATTCAAAGAAATCCGTTGGGTCACTGGAATCGTTCTTAAACTGATAGCCACCCCAGACTTCCACACCGTGAGGAATGATCAGCGAGTGTGTCAGGATTTCATCTTCTGAAATGCCTTTGGCCATATTGTCGTTTGTAGAACGGTCTGGCATATACACACCATCAGCTAACTTCACAATAACGTGCTTCACATTGGAAAGGTTCTGGCTCTCCATAGATTGCCAAGTCACTTTACCCGTTTCAGAATTATATACTTCTTTCTTGGGTGTTACCGTTCCTGTCACTTGAACAACAGAAAAAGAGAATTTTCTCTCACCTATTGACAAATCATACTTCAATCGCCCAGCAGCATCCAGCACATCCTGTAGCTTGGTGGCACAAGCAGCGTTCTCAGGCGAACTGGCCGATGAATTACCAGCAGAATTACCATTCTCAGACACATAATAGACAGCACACAACTCGTAATCTTTTGCTATACGCTTTCCGCCAAAGTCAATCAGTTCGTATGAAGGTTGGATAGCCATCGATGCATCATACTCGTATGCACCGATATCAATCTGACAATCCTGCTCACGTTCAGCAAACACCACGTCGTTTTCTGGCATAACCGCCGCAGCTACACTTTTATAGAAAGCACCGTTTTTTATGTTATCCTCTGATTGTCCTTTATACTGTAAAGCCTGAAGAATGGTAGCGGCAAAAGCCGTCGTTCCAGAATTGATACAAGTAAAATTATCTGAATCTAGGCGGAAATCGTAATCAAATTCAGGAACAGCCCTAAAGGGATTCGTACCAGGGTTACCATTATCGAATACATTTCCTATACCATAGTTCCTATTTGCAGCCGCCTTCTCTGCATCAACACCTGCGTCATAATTGTTAATATGCTGCAGGAATGGTGAAGAATCCATTTCAACCTCCGACTGAATGTAGCAATGGATGAAAGGATTTAGGTGTTTAGCTAATATTTTCCCTGGTCGTTCACGGAATGCTGTACCATTATTGCCATAGATAATAGTATTGGCCATAAACAGGTTTGGAGTAGAGCCTACTGCCATAGAGATCGCTCCACCCACCAGTTTACTGTTTTCACTAAGGCCACATGTGTTATTAGTCACTGTATTATTATAGAATCTACCCACACACAAGCCCAGACCTCCGCCAGAACCTTCCGTTTGGTTATCGGCAAAGAGAGAGTTGAAACATGTACCCTCATACATGAACATACCACCAGCAAAAATCTGGGCTTGCGCTGTGTATGTTCCATGTATAGTCCAATTATTCAAAACGAAACAACCTTCAACAGACGATGTTGTACCATCACAGAAAATACCACCACCCTTGTTACGTTCTGAGGCAACAATATTATCTACAACAATACAGTTTCTTAGTTGTCCTCCCTCATACATATTGACTCCAGCACCGCCACCATGACACATCACCTCGTCATACATGAAACCATGTCTAATAGTGAAGCCATCCCAAGAAACATTTGTTAAACCTTTATAATAGGTGTTGTCTGGAATATAGTGATTATTATCTTCTCTAGATGTTCGAGTTGAGTTAGGAACTCGTTCCGTATGTCCAACATGGTCTCCACCGACATTATCGTCAAGAACTTTATTACCAATAACCAATCGTCCAGGACCATAGGTCGGAACTGCCACATCAGGCATAGACAACACACGCTTGCGAAGCATAGTACGCTCCTTGGTTACAGAATAAACGGTTTCGTTGCTTATAACAGGTGAGGTAGGATATCCTTCAGGAATATCTCCGACAGCTACGTTGGTTGTTACATCTTCCTTCGCATCCTTATCTTCAACGTATTCTGAACCCTCAATTATTTTTACTAAATTAAGATTAGTGATAAAGAATTCACGGCGGTTAGGGTTCTTTGTTCCCCAATTGTTACCACTCCCAGCACTATTACCATCATACATATAATTCCAGGGTATAGGATTCGGGTCACCACCATTATCGGTTCCATAAGTAGCATTCCTTTCTTTTGTATTACGCGTACCATCCAACACTTCTACCAAGATCTTTACATCCCCTACTGCTGCTGTAGTAAACTCTATGGTCTTGCGGAAGGCTGTCTCGCGGACTCTATCCTTGTTATTGTCTGTCGGATTATTATAACCTCGACATTTGAGCAAGACAGGAGTTGCCAAATCGTTATCATTCGCATCTTTAATATGCAGGTAGATGTTAGATGGAGTGCTAATATCGAAATTATTACCGCTACCCTCAGGATAGTCACGATACCCTCCCATCATATCCAAGGTCAACTTATGTTTCCCGGCTTCCACATTCTTCATCGTTTGCCACATATTCAAACCTGTAAGTGAACCGTTGGCAAAACGATACCATACAGAATTTATATTTGAAAGTTGTGTTCCTGTATCATAATCAAATACTTTCAAAGTTTTAGCCTGACGACCGATATCTACATTATAATAAGTTTGGGTCGTCGGATAGGTTATATGCCAGCAATCTTGATCATCTGTGGCTGTTCCTATTGTTTGATTGCCATTATTTCCAGACGGATTACCAGTAATATTAAAAGTAGGGAGAAGTATGTAATCGTCTGTGACATCTACCTCTCCAGATAACTTATTAAAATGGTGGATGATGTTCCGTTGTTTATATAAATAGTTTGTGGTATTCGTTAATTCTGTCTCTGACAAGTCATTATCATAGAACTTGACAGCTCCGGTATTAAAGGTGTTATCATCATTAATCGGCTTAACATCTGATATTTGCAAGATAGTCTCATAATCTTTGGGGTCATAATCCTTAGCATCCTTGGCTGTTGGAATACTAATAACATTTGACATCAGGGCATGTCGCTCATTCTCACCTGGAGTCACAACACCATTAGACCTTACAGCAGGGAAGCCACCCTTAACAGACACCTTATCACGCATGATGAAGCCCTTGTAGTCTGTATATGTTCCATTTGACACCCATACCTGAACCAACTCATCTGTTTCAGGATTTTTGTCTTGGTTTGCAATTGCAGCCTGTTCTACTGCATACTGCAATCCACTCACATATTTTTCTGTTCGATTATTCTGAATTTTTAATTCACCGCTATTGATAATGGCTTTATAACCACCATCACCAATACCATGATATTCGACACCATCAATGGTCTTAGTATCTGAACTTTTAAAAGATCCTGTCCACCCCTCGGGAACAGGACTGCTGTTAAACTGTCCCACTATAGACCGGTTTCCTGCTCGCCAGAAAGTACGCGACTGACCAGACAATTCGCCATAAGGATATCGAGAATCTTCACCCCAACCTTTAGTAAAACCTGTAACCGTTTCACCTCCAGAATATACTGGATCACTCGTTGATTCTGTATGAATATTATTTTGTATATATTCATCTTCTTGACCACCATCATCATAGACATTCTTTTCTGTTGTCCATGTATGGGTAACAGTAGTAGTAGATACAGCCCCTGTTTTCTTTTCAGTAAAGTATGACTGAGCAAATCCACCACAATAGCGGTCATCAGTGGTGAGAACAGGTTCTTTTGTAGAAGAATTGATAATACGTGTAGTACTATTATCCGTATCATACTGATCGCCGGTAGCAACAGAATTGGCACTGGAAAGGCTATACACCGTATTTCCTGCAATGGCATTATCCCAACTGCTGCCGTCGCGACGGCCTGCGCCATCGGGGGTGACATAGATGACGCTACCGCCAATAAGCAATTCGGTACACTCCACAGCACCGATATCAGGGTCACCACCATAGTTACGGGAATTATCATCTGCATCCCAGAGGAGACTACTCTCGTCAACAGCATCATTCACCATTGGGTTCATAGCCTGAGGCATATAGTCGATGCTACCACCGTTCATCGGCTTATCACCTTCCTCACTGTGACCTACATTTTTGGCGGGATTAGCAAAGAAAGGATAGTCGAGAAGGACAGGCGTTGTCCAGCCGGGACCATCAGCAGAAGCCCCGCCGTGACCCTCTAAAGCAGCCAAAGCTGAAGCCTCATCGGCATATAATTCTATCTGACCAACCGTATTCTGATATTCATCTTTCTGTCGGATAGCCCATTTCTGATACTCATCACTCATGTCGCGGCAGAGCACTGCATAGCAATGAGGTGGGTTCTTGGGTTTGGGGGCATCCCAATCGAGGTAGATATAATCGCCATCCACTTGATCCTGACTCATCGTCTCGCTACGGCAACTGAGTGGCTGGGTTATATTCTTTCGATTAGGAATATCCTTGTCACCATTGGCATAGATGACGGAGTTGTATATCCTGATTTTTCCCTCGTTAGCCGTTGTTCCGTCAGACGATAGGGTTTCCAGAGGATAACCACAATTGTTCACCAAGTCACAATGATCCAGACGGATGATGGCCTTCGGACCTCGAGCAGCTACGATACCTGCACCCTGTCCACCTGCAGCCAACAGACCGGACTGACCATCACCTACCGTATTATTACGGATAATGGTATTGATGACGCTCAGTTGGGCATCACAATACTCTCCATTTGCCTTTTTGTTACTACTATTCACATAGATAGCTGCGCCATCAGGGGCAGAACAGTGAGCAATGACGGAGTTACGAAGGATGTTGCCCGTCATGTCGATACGTTCTGAGGCAGCAGCAATGGCATTGTTGACAATCACGCCACCACCATAGGCTATGGCCTCACCATGAGGGGCATACGACTGGGCTGCATTCAGGTTGGCATTGCCATAGAATATCTCAAAGCCGTCGATAATCACATTTTTGACATTTGAGAGTGCAAACACATGGGCTGAGTTATTCTCATAGCCAGCATTGATGACATTGGCAGAGATACGGGTACGATGTTCACGCAGGTTGCCTCGTTCGGCTGAAGTTTCTGTCAATGTGGGGTCATAGCCGCCATAGATGCGCATATTACTGCATGGACGGACTGCGGCCGTGCGCAGTTCCTCACCCAAATAGGCATCAAGACCAGCCGTGGTAGTCACGGCAGTTCCAGAGGCACCCTTCACCAATATCTGGACATAAGGATAGTCAGTTCCGCCAGTAAAGCCACCCTCTCCATCAGGAGTACCACCAATATTGTACCAGTCTTTCTTATCACCAGCCTTTGTCCACTGACGTTTCCTGAAATAATGAATGGCATCATTGATGTGTCCTACGGGGTGTTCCCAATTGGCTCCTTCAATCGTTCCTATGTCAATAACCTTGTTGTTGTTTGCATCAGAGTATTTACGCAAAGGATCCACAAAAACGGTAGGTAATTCTGCTTTAGTTCCATCATCTGGGAGGAATGTGCCCAGATATATTTCAGGATGTGACGCATTCGCAACCGCAGCACTTGTATAGGAACCTATGTTCTCTTGAGTAAAGCCATTTTCTCTGTATAGGCTTATCTCCTGATTAGCAACCATGGCACATTCCATAGACTCCTCGCGACGCACTAAAGCACCCAGGCTTGACACCGGTTCATACTCATAGTCGAGCATGTCGGTTTCTGTATGAGCGTGTTTGATCCATTCGGAAGAACCCGAAATAGCATCAGTCACCTGAACACCCTTCTCTGCCAGACCAGTAATGGCTGCAGGTTTCCAAGAGATGGGACGGGGGATGGTTTCTAATCCAGCACCGATGTCTGTTACAGCAGATCCTTCTCCGTCTGTTCCAATGAAATAAGGATAATAGGCATTGTTGCCCGAATTGTTCGTATTCTCGCTGGAAAGCGAATAGACGTTGTCCTTTGTGGTGCCACTCCAGTCTGTTGTCTCATGGTTGTCAAAGGCAGAATAATACACCTGAGGTTTGAGGGTCTCAGTAGAGCCAGAGGTATGGCTCGCATACTGGATGTCACTGTTGGCGGGACACTTATTGCCCCAAACCACAGTGTTATATATTTGTCCGCCATTCAAAATATAAACACCACCTGAACGACCTTGACGACGCCCATAATACGGAACATCAGCACCATAGCACTTGTTGTTGGTGACAGTAATATGGTTCATCACACCGCCATTGTTCAGATAAATACCGCCTGCTTCCTTGGTAGAAGAGTTGTTAGAGATGACACAGGCCGTTGCATGCGGACTGTATACATTGATCATCATATTATTGATCTGCTGGGCAGAGACACCTTCCTCCTTGGCCCTCGAATGCCACGGATACTCATCCTGAAGGTGGCAGATAGCCACACCACCACCGGAATTGGCGGAATTGTTAGCAATATAGGAGCGGGTGACCGCACCATCGAAATTGATGCATACGCCTCCGCCAAAACCCTGCAGTGCACTCTGACCAGTGGCCTGACAGGTATTGATATAGCAATTATCCACCAATCCGCCACCATCCATATAGACACCGCCGCCATTGGTCATGGCCAGACATTTCTCGACGACACAATTCACCAACGAGGCACCCTCAACCATATAGGCACCGGCACCATAAGCCGTATGCGGGTGGCCAGAATTAGACTTTGTGGCTGCATAGCCGCCTGTGATGGTACAACCATCGATGCTGGCGGGCTGTGGCAAGGCACGGGCATGACCGTCGAGCCCAGTCTCATCCCAGCCATAGTTTACATCCTTTGTTGCATCAATAAAGCCTGCTGTAGCAAACCACACCACATGATAGGAGTTGCCATAGTAGATAGTCTTATATGTACCTCGATCACTGTCATAGGTAAAATCCGGTTCTGCCTCTACCATGCTTTGCGTACCATCATTATTCTTGACAGGTTTCTCGGAGAGATTTCCACTTAATACCGTCTTATATTGGAAATTCCAAGGCTGCTTAATACCATTCTGGCTGGTACCTAAAGAAGGAAGAGCATTATGTGGACGGTCAGTTTCACTATATGGATCGACATGGTCATTAGTCTCATTAGGATTAAAGCCACCAAAGACGTGTACGCCCGGACGAATAAGGAAGGAAAGATGCTGGCGGTTTTCGTTGCCTGTCTCAGTACTGCGTGAGGGGAAATAGCGGCCTCCAGCCACATAGACACGCCCCTCGGTCAGTTTGTTTTCCGTCATATAGGTATAAAGTGCCTCTATGGCTTCCTGCACATCGTTCATGGCAGTATTCCACGACTTACCGTCGGCACCATAAGTACCTGTGGTCTTCACATAGCGGATGGGAATCTCATCGGCTAAAATGGAGAGAGGCAGCGCAAAGAGTATAGCGAGCGATAGCAGCCTATGTCTTAACGCGCGCACATTATATATGGAGTATATATGTCCTAATGTCTTTTTCATCGTCTTCTATGGTGTCAAATCCGTGGTAATCTGTAGCGGAGCCACGATCCACGGGGTAAATATGTCGTTAGCGGGTGTACCGCTCTTATATTCTGCGTCAATTGTGACAGACTTATCAGCTGTCGATGTGTTTCCGTTTTTGTAAAGATTCAGTTTCACAGGATAGATTGTATTGTTATTATTATAGGGAATGATATAGAACGAGTGGCGTCCATACCACTGTGCACCAACGTCGATGGTGATACTCTCGTCATAGGTAGACTCCGGAACCGAATTATTCTCAAGTGGGCTGAAGACCTTGCAACCAGTTTTCTTCAGACTTGTGACATCGAGTTTGTTCAGGCGGACGGTGCCTTGCTTCTCATCTGCCACATTCCAGATAACATCAAGCTTGGCTGCGACATGGTAGAGTATAAAGTTCTCAACGTAAGGCGACTCACCAGTAATAGCATAGTTCTGCACCGTGCCGTAATATTCGCCGTTGGGTTTCAGATTAAACGGTGAACTATAGATGTTGCGAACCACTTCACCATAGGTGGTACTCAAAGAAGAAGGATCTGGCAAGTCAAAGGTGATGTCCAATACATCTCCTTCCGTAGAAGAGTTCTTCGTAATGGGAGTGACATTATATAGATCGTAAGCCGACATCAGAGCATAGATGCGGGCTGAGCCTGAACGGTTTGATTGCAGTTCCACCGACAGACCAGCAGAATAGGTATAGACGGAGTCTGTTCCCAACTTCTCCTTCGACCAACCTTCTTTATCCAATAATTTGGCGGTTTCCATGGCTACCACCTCAGTTGTTCCTCCATTATCTTCGACCATATAGAGCCATAGATACCGAGGCAGTTCGAAGCGCTCATAGTTGCCAGGATCACCAGGCGCACGGGTTTGACCGCCAATATCAGCAGCAGGAATAGAAAGATAGACAGGCATACACACAAACTTATTATGGCGACCTTCATCATCGTAGGAGCGACAGGCCACCAAAAGCATTGCTGCCATTAATATCATCATTAATCTATCTCTCATCATCACTGATTACTATTATAAAACAGGTTCATAGGTATTACCTGGCTGCCAGTCGAGGGTGACACTGACACCAACAACCTTCTCACTATCGTCGTCAGTTTCTATAATCCCATCATTGCCTATATAGACTGGGATAATTTTCAACTCGCCAGCACGCTGCGATTCATGGATACTGAGAACAGATCGCGTAAAGGTATTTGCGCCAGCACGAGTACCATCTGATCCCGGCGTTGGCACATAGACCTGGAACTCCCACAACGACTCTTTTCCTGACTCATCAGTAAACGGCTCTTCCGTTTCAATCACTGTACGTGTCTCAGATTGTTCACGCGACGGGAATGTCACAACACAATACCCCACCTTGCCGCCTCCATTCAAGGCTAATGGGGTCGAACGCACGATAGGCGACTGCTTAGGGAATACAAACGTACTGTCACATATATTGAAGCCTGTGGCAAAGCCCGTGGCAAAGACCTGGATACCGTCAACACTGTGCCCCCTAGGGTCGATAACCAGACAGGCAGCACAGTTGGCCATATACAGACGTACCTTGAAATTCTGGTCGACACCTTCTAACACTTCCATTGGAAGCCTTGCCGTGAAAAGACCCGTGTCGTGGGAGTCGATGGTGTCACGAACCACCTGCCGGAGTTTTGACGGATGACAATGCTCGTCGTCGGCCAAACCGACCAAGTCGTTGTTAACGATATTTGCGGTTGCCAAATGCATGTAGTTGTGCATAGGCAGGTTCAGCGTATAACTGGCCTGGTTGGCATCCATGATATGCCGATCATGCTGAAGACGCACAGAGTCACCTTTAGTATCGTAGAAGGATAAGTCTACATCATGGGCATAATCACTGAAGATACCCTTGAGATGCTCACGCAATGTATCGGCTAACTGAATATCAATGTCGGTCGACAACTGTGTTTCAATTTCTGTCGTCATGTTTGTCACCAGACGCAGCTCATAGTTAACCTCTGCCTGCACACCACAATCGCTCTGATCCTCGTCGATTATCGAACAGGAGGTAAAGAGAGAAATGGGTAAAAGAACTCTAAGGCAAAGCGTTGCGGCCTTGTCATACAAATATCCTTTAATCAAACGCCACTTCATTTTCTGATTACAACTCACCCCCAGTTCTCCTCCCTCACACGCGTTGCCACGCATGAGGGAAGGAACTAAAGGATTTGTTATTCGCCAAGTACGATGTCTGAGAACGCTAAGCCTGGTGTCCAGACCAGATCTACAGACAAACCAATTTCCTGTGTCGTGGTACGGAGGTCAGGAATAGAGGAATAGGCATGTGCCAGTGAACCCTTTGAACTTTCATTTCCAGCTGTAATCTGGAATTTTGCCTTGGTAGTGTAATCCTGAACGAACACGCGCACATCTGTACTGGGATAGTAAACATCTGGCGTATTCATTGTAAGCGTTTTACTTGTTGGATCCAACTTTCCTATCAGATAGAACTTCTGTCCTTTCTTGATGACATCGTCCTTGCCATAAAAATCTGAGCTGGTGTTGTTCACAAACTCAAGACATACGCTTACTGTTCCTTCTGCAGCACCTAAGTTATCAAATACCAAAGTATTGTTGGGTCCACAATAGCCATCCTCGTAATCAGTGGCACTGGAACTCTTTCCATTAGTTTCGTTTGCAGAAATCGTAGAAGTCATGTGATTATCATACACAGCGCAAGTAAATGAAGCACCACTCGCTCCAGTTGTAGGCAAGAAATTCCATCCCACCTTCGTAGGCTGGGCACCAATGATGACGGCAGTGAGCGGGAAGCAACCATCGGAATAAATAATAGGCTTATTGACAGACGAAGTCGCATCCAACTCCTTTGCATTATCATATAACACAGGTTTTGAATCACCTTCAATAACTACACTTACGGGTACGGACTTCACGTAAGCCGCCAATTGAGCTGTACCATATTGGATGTTGTTGACCAAAGCAATATTTTTCGAGTTGTTCTCAACCTTGTTTGTCCAACTCTCCCATGTGGCATCAGCCCAATCACTAGTTGTGGTAGGCCAACTAACAGCACCCGGTGTAGCTTTCAGGTTTGTCATCGTGAAATAGTACAACTCATTGGGATAAACGAAGTTCTCTACTGCTGTATTTGAGGCGTTCAGGGTTGCTGTCGGAACATAATCGAAAGCCCATACAGGAGCTTCTTCTGAACCCGTATTCTTATATTGATACTGAGCAGCACCAGAAGGTATTCCTAAATTTTCTGGGAAAGAAGTATAACTTGCCATTGTGCCACTCCAGCTCAGTTTCAAGCCAGCTCCTGTGCCAGATGTGGACACATACGTTGTGTTTGTTATCGCAGCTATGACATTACCGGCAATCGTTGCAGCATCTCCAGAAGAGATAGAATACATTTCATCATATAGCCATTGTACAGTGGCAAGAACTGCTGGTGCAGAACCTGCGCGATTCTTGTTTGTCTTAGTGAATTCTGTATAGAGATAATTAAGACGGGGATTAGTGGCTGTTGACCAACCTGTTACTGTAGCAATACTGTTCAAATAAGCCTTCAACTGCGTAACAGGGGTTGTCCATTCCGTTGTAGTGGAATAAGTAGTCCCGACAATAGGTACTGCTTGAACTAAAAAATCCCCCGCAGTTGTTCCGGCAGGAAATGTTGTTGTCGTATAACCGTTTGCCAATTTATCATCTACCGTTGATGCAGTATTTGTTGCCTTTCCGTAAAAAAGGAAATGAGAGGTGTTGATAGGAACATCCACACCAGAGTAAGTTTTCAAACTATTCGTTGAAGTAATACCAGAAATAGAATTGTCTGTTATCACAGAACTGGAAATAGCCAAATTAGTACTGGTTATTTCAGCCAAAGCCGGATAGATATAGACTTTTTCCATCCCGCGGAAGGACCCATCATTTTGGGTAACGCCATCTGCCATTCGTGTAATCGCTGAGCCACGTCCAATGTTCAACGTGATGGCAGTTTTAACTGACTTGGTTTCCGGGTTATAATCCGGGTTGTCCACAATCTCATCGCCTGAAGCACAAGCGGAGAAACCAACGGCGCCTGTGAGTGCTATCGCGCTCAAATAGGCATACTTAAAAATTTTTTTCATAAGCAAAAATGTTATTTATTACTAATTGTTAATTCATTAAAGATTATCTGGTGATGAGAGTTTCACCCCCTTCTGCCAGAACAGGTTAGCCGTGAGGCCAAGCAGCAATCTGGGATTCCGGAGGTCGGGAACGACATTATATGCATTTGCAAAACTATTGACAACAAAATCAGCATGGGTAATAGAACCCTGTTTAAACACACAACCTTGCGAGGCTGCCTGCTCTGCATCCATTTCAAGTTTCCCCACCAAATAGAACTTAGTTCCATTAGGAATAATGGGCTTATAGTCAGGCATTGTTGTTTCATCATAATAACCGTAAAAATCAAAGCCGCTGTTATTCTGAAATTCCACAGCGATATTGACAGAATAGTTTTTCTTGGAAGTTTCATCAAGCCCAGAATAAACTTCGACAGAACCATCAAACAATCTGCTCTGAAGCACCAAGGTACTGTTGACGGGTGTTCCTGACGTTGAAAGCACCATATCCTCTGGCATTTCAGTATCATAAATAATATACGTTTTCGGCGGAGTCGCAGTCTGCTTAAAATCATAATCTACACGACACTGATCACCAATCAAGATGCCCGTAATGGGGAAAGCAGAAGCAGTGAAATGCACCTGACGATTCTGTGCATCCTTCAATGTGGCAGAAGCGGCCTTGACGGTGACATCCAGACGACCTACAGCATAACGGATCTCATCGGCCAAAGCCACAGAATGAGAGAGTACATTGACAAAACCTGATTGGTATTCATACATTTCTAAAAAATGCTTCCAACTGGTGTCATAGTCTTGAACGCCATTCACAGCATAACCCAACTGACGGGCATTCAACCATTCTGTATAGTGATACATATTAATGGTACTCGCGGTGCGCACCTCGCTGTCAACCCAATAATAAAGGGAAGGTGGATAGGCGTAAGTAGATAGGGCGGCACCAGAGAACAAATTGGGGGATAGAATCGTGGAATGATTTGAGTTGGAGATAAATTTCCACTGATTGTCAGACGGGTCTTCCATCCATGACATATAAGCTGCTCCGTCAGGGAGTCCAATGTCTTCCGGATAACCTTTCAACCCAGTATTGAAATCAGTAATTACACCGCCCTCTATGGTAGCCATATTTCCTGTAATACCTGGATAAGTGGAAGCATATCCACTGGCATCTGCCGAAATTGTAGCACCCACGGCTGCTTTCTTCGTATTATCCTCAATGTCATTATACAGCTGCTTAATCAAAGCCAGCACACTGACAGAAGAACCTGCGATATTCTTAATCAGTTTGTTATATTGGTCTGCCAATCCTTGTGTTTCCATTTCTTTGGCAATGTTAGTCAGATAATCTGCCAAAAGACCTGCTTTTGGATTGCTTGTGGTCCCACAAATCGACCGAAGATTGAAAGATATATTTGAAGTACTCCAATCAACGGTATTAGGGTCTAGTCCCATTGCGTCAAGACAACCGTTGACATGCTTATTAACTCCCTTTGCCTTTGCTTCTCCATAAAACAAGAACCTCGATGTATAAGGAGGCACCTCAACATCAGCATAAAACTGAGTGGGGCTGTCAGGGCTCGGATAGGCATCATTGACCGGAAGGGAAATAGGCGTCCAAGCTTCGTCTCCTGTTACAGGATTATCTGCATAAGAAAGAAGCGTGATATTCTGTATTCCCCTGAACACAGGCTCACTCTGTCCTTGCACGACATCTTCTGCCATACGGGTCTTATTTGCCTTCACACCAGAGACAGCAAAAGAGAACTGCGTTTTGACAGGGGAAAGGGTCACTGGCATTGCTTCCTCTATTTCTTGGTCATAGTCGTAACATGCCACGAACAACAGGCATACGATACCCGTAAGCGTCGTTACCAACGCTTTTCGCAGTGTTTGATGTATCGTATTCCTGTATCTCATTTGCTAGTTGATAATATACACGACATTAATCCCCAATTGGGGCAAGAGGAAGATGCGGTCACCTTTCCCATAATAGGTGCCACAGTGGTCGCAGTCATACTCCTTGAACCAGGCATAACCCACGGCGACGCCGGCCTCAGCCTCGATGCGCCAGTCGCGTGCCAAGATCCAAGCATATCCATATTTCGCGCCAAGGGCCAGGAGGTCGCCTTGCAGACGACGGTCCTTGATGGCGGAGTAAAGTCCGAAGGGGATTTTAGCATTACCCACATTATAGTGAGAATAAATGAGGTTTCCCTCGAAATACTGCATCCGACGGGTTACAACAGAATCACGGAGAATGCCGTAAGCGCCATCCTTGGCATAACCATATACACAAAGCGAGTCGCGCTTATGACCGAAATAGTGACGCACATTGGGTGAAACCAGCAGATGGCGCCATTTCTTGTTCTTTTCCTTGTTGATATCCCAGGCATTGAATCCGACGTTGACACCCGCAGACCACGTGGAATCTAGTCGCACTTCTACACCAAGATTGGGAGAGAGCGTGGCGTCATAGAGTAGATTGGTTCGGAGTGCTAAGGTTTGTGCACTGGACCTAGGGATTATTAAGCTCAATAACAGCAGAACTGTTAAGGATATTTTTGTTAGAAAATGCATCTTCAATATCGTTTGACGGTGCAAATATACAAAAAAAATAATATGTAGTATAATAAATTAGCAAAAAAAATCGATTTAACCCCTATTTTTTACCTTTTTCCGCTTTACCCCCCCCTATAATTAACTACATTTAACAAAAATGGCCGTCAAATATCTCTATCAGACGGCCACAATAAACGACAGAAATCCTTGTCAGAACTCCAAAATCAGTGACTGACGAGGTTTAAGTTCAAAATCTTTCGAAAGATCGAAATAACGATTCGTCAGGATATCCTTCACCTTCCCGGCATTGCCTATCACCTCCTGATAACGACCGACATCCAACGTGGCGGCCTTATTGATGCCATTCAAAATCGTCAAAGCAGTTCGTCCTTGATACTGACGGGCAATGACATAGATACCGTTATAAGGAATAAACTGTACCATCGTACCTTTTATAATAATATCATTGCCCTGACGCCAATGGAGCAGACGGCTGAGCCATTGGAACATCGACTGCTCGGCCTTCGAACGACCTTCTTTTGCAAAACAATTATGAGTATCGCCAGGGAAGCCGCCAGGGAAGTCCTTGCGCACATTGCCGTCGGTCACCTCCTTCGTTCCATTCATCAACACTTCCGTACCATAATAAAGCTGCGGAATACGATTCACCGTCAACAAGAGTGCCAAAGCCTGTTTCAATGCCAACGTATCACGACCATTCCCCAAGAACCTGTCGGTATCGTGATTCTCAATAAACGCCATCACACTCGAGGGGTTCGGATAGAGATAATCGTAACAGAAAGAATTGTAAAGACGATTCAAACCATTCCACCACGCATCGGTCTCCTCATTCTTGGCCTGATTCAACTTGTCAAAGAAGGAAAAGTCCATGACCGTCTTGAGGTAGGAGTTTTTCTCAGCCAACTTGGAATCGCGTTGCCAGGCAGCGGTGTAGGCCGGTTCGGTGACCCACGTCTCACCAACGGTATTGAAATTAGGATATTCCTCGTCAAGTTCTTTCATCCACTGCGCCATAGCATCGGCGTAGGCATAAGGATAGGTGTCCATGCGGATGCCATCGATGCCAACGGTCTCTATCCACCAGATGCTGTTCTGGATGAGATAGCGCATCAAATGGGGGTTATGCTGGTTGAGGTCGGGCATCGAGGGCACAAACCAACCCTCAGTGGTCTCCTTTAAATCTATCTTTGAGGCATAGGGGTCCAACACCGGCGTCAACTTATAACTGGTCTGCAAATAGGCGCTCTTCGCTGGCTCCGAACCGTCTGCATTGGCTGTGAAGCCGGTCATGGGATCGCGACCACTCTTTTCCTCAGAAAGCCACTCGGGCACATTGAGCCAGTCCTTCGACGGCATATCGTGCGTCCAAGGGTGCTCAAAACCGCTATGGTTGAAAATCATATCCATCACTATCTTCAAACCCTTGGCATGGGCTTCATCACAAAGACGCTTGTAATCGGCATTGGTGCCAAAACGGGGGTCTACCTTGTAATAATCGGTGGTCGCATAACCGTGATAGGTAGAAAAACCGTTCGCTTGGT
>JAEEGI010004275.1_pt1 | contig 33578 bp, 26 predicted proteins | sample 8958751 | NCBI WGS metagenome assembly JAEEGI01 (sample SAMN16246545, study PRJNA631951) | gut metagenome | biome: gut microbiome; feature: rumen; material: KS-attached | host: Bos | place: Iran: Karaj | collected 2018-10
AATATTTGCGCTTTTCTTTGGTAATTTCGAGGATTATTTGTACCTTTGTGCCATCAAACTAAGTTTCACTAAAAATCAACCACATGCAACAAAATTCTTGTTTAACGATGGGTCGTACGGAGCTCGCGACACGTTACTTCCCTTACATTCAACCACAGACCGCCTGGCAGAAACTCCGATCTCTGCTCGCCGCAGAGCCGGATCTGGCGCATCTCACAAAATTGAAACGCCGCACGTTTCTCCCAGTAGAAGTAAACATTATTTACCAACACCTAGGGCAGCCGTAACTGCCCTATTTTCGTGCTTTTCAGGCTCTCAGAGTTTCAAGCCTGCAAACTCCGACTTTCAAGCCTTGAAACTCCGACTCCTAAGCCTGCAAAATCCAGCTTTCCTTACGGCTGTTTTTATCTCTTTTGTAAAGATCTTCATATGTCAATAAATTTCAAGAGCAATCTACTACTCATCTACTATTCAATTATTCATTATTCATTTATTCATTTGCTTTTGCAAATATGTCAATTACGTCATATCTGATTATATATAATAATATATATATTATAATATATATATTATTATATATAATTTAAATAGAAAAATTTACCATTTTAAATACCAATTGAATAATTGAATAATTGAATAATGAATAAAATCATGCGTAATTCTTTTGTTTTTTGTCTTTTATTGCTTATCTTTGCAATCTAAATCCTATGCATATGAATGATATGAAACCTATAGACGGAGCCGAGTACATCACTTTGGAAGATGCCAAGCGGCTGAGCCTGCCCTACTACGAGGGGCTGCAGGCAGGATTCCCGTCGCCTGCAGGTGACTACCAGCACGAGAGCCTCGATCTGAACGAGAAATTCATTCGTCACCGCGAGGCCTCCTACTATGTCCGTGTCAAAGGAGAGTCAATGATTGGCCTCGGACTCTTCGACGGCGACATCTGTCTGGTGGATCGTCAGGAAGAGATCTCCAACGGCAGCATCGTGGTGGCCTGCATCAACCGTGGCCTGACGGTGAAGACCATCGACCTCTCCACGCGCGACAAAGGCTACGTGCGCCTCGTGCCCGCCAATCCGGATTTCAAGCCCATCATCGTCGACGCCAACGACGAGTTCTTCCTTCAGGGCAAGGTGACCTCTATCCATCGCGACACGAGTAAATACTGATATGTACGCCATCGTTGACTGCGATAACTGCTACGTCAGCTGCGAGAGGGTGTTTCGCCCTGACCTCAATGGCAAGCCCGTTGTTGTTCTTTCGAATAACGACGGCTGCGTGGTGGCGCGTAGCAACGAGGCAAAAGCACTCGGCATCAAGGCTGGCCTGCCATATTTTCAGTTGAAAGAGCGGTTCCCCAATAATGAGATAACGGTCTTCTCCTCCAATTACGAACTCTACGGCGACATCACAGATCGCGTGATGTCACTCGTGCGCAAGGCGGCCCCGACGTTCTACCGCTACAGCATCGACGAAGGCTTCTGCGACCTCACGGGCATGGACCGCTATCTGGAGTCCACCAGTCACACCTCGCTAAAGCAGTGGGGCGAAGACCTCTCGGCGTTCATCTGGAAGGCCACGCGCATGCCCGTCAGCATCGGCATCGCCCCCACGAAGACACTGGCGAAGATGGCCAGCCACTACGCCAAGCACTACAAGGGCTACAACCACTGTTGCATGATCGGCACAGACGAACAGCGCATCAAGGCCCTGCAGGGCTACGACATCGAGGAGGTGTGGGGCATTGGCCATCGCTATGCGGCGCGTCTGCAGGCCACGGGCATCAAGACCGCCCTCGACTTCGCCAGCCATCCCGAGACCTGGGTACGGGCCACGCTGAACAACGTGGGAGCCATCCGCACCTGGAAGGAGCTCAACGGCGAGGACTGCATCCCCATGGAGGACATGTCGAAGAAAAAGAGCATCTGCACCTCGCGCTCGTTCCCAGGCATGGTGACGGATTTGGACGTCCTGCACACCAGCATCTCCAACTTCGCCGCCCGCTGTGCCGAAAAGCTCCGCAAGCAGCAGTCCGTCGCCCAGACCGTCAGCGTGTTCATCGACACCAATCATTTCCGCGAGGACCTGCCCCAGTACTGGAACATGGGCGAGGAGCGGCTGCTGACGCCCACCAACTCCACCCAGCAGATTGTGCAGACGGCCGTCAGGTGTGTCGAGCGCATCTACCGTCAGGGCTACCACTACAAGCGTGCGGGCGTCATCGTCATGGGCATCAGTCCCGACAACGGCGTGCAGACGAACTTCATCGACTACGACGCAGAGCGCCACGAGAAGATGAAACGTCTCGACGAGGCCATCGACCGTATCAATCGCGAATACGGCTCTGAGACCATCGTCCTCGGCTCCCAGCAATATGTCAACAAGGAGGACATGGGCGTAGGGAAGAAGGTGCAGGCAGGTGTCTTCAAGGACAGCATCAAGCACGATTTCCGCAGCCCCTGCTATACCACCCGCTGGAGCGACATCCCCGAGGCGGAATAGACGATTCCCCAAAAATATTCGGAGAATATTTGCAAGATTGCAAATTATTGTTTATCTTTGCAGATGAAAAAATAATTAACTCATTAATCGAATAATGACAGATATAGAACTTAAAACCCTCAAAGATAATCTATGGCATTCTGCTGACATGCTGCGCTCTGGTGCACATTTGGCTGCAAATAAATATGGTCAGCCCATTCTCGGACTGATTTTTCTGCGCTATGCAGATATCCTGTTTAAACAACATAAAGCGGCTATAGATGCGGAGTTTGAGCAGTATAAGGGCACTCGCATGGAAAAGGACTACAAGGATATCGCCATCGAGAAATGCGGTTTCTTCTTGCCTGAATGTGCGTACTATGATTTCCTAAATAATGCCCCTGACAATGCAGAAAAGGCTGTACTCGTGAAGAAAGCCATGGAGGAGATTGAGAAGGAAAATCCAAAGATGCAGGGCGTGCTACCTAAAGAGGTTTATGGCCAGCTAGTACCTGAAGAGGAACCTGAGCTGTTGAGCCGTATTGTCCGCGTTTTTAAGGATATTCCAGAGGATATCAGCATCGACCTGTTTGGTCAGATATATGAATACTTCCTTGGAAACTTTGCTTTAGCTGAAGGTCAGGGTGGAGGAGCCTTCTACACTCCAGCAAGTGTAGTACAGTATATGGTAGAGGTGCTTCGCCCTGTTACTGGCGATAAGAAATTCTTAGATCCTGCTTGCGGATCAGGTGGTATGTTCGTTCAGGCAGCGCGCTATATGCACAGGCATAACGCTTCCAGCGAGGATATGATGCGATTTCGCTGCTATGGTGTGGAGAAAGAGCCGGATACTGTTAAGTTGGCAAAGATGAATCTGCTGCTGAACAATGTACGTGGTGAGATTACGGAAGCCAATTCATTCTATAGCGATCCCTATAATGCTTTTGAAGCATTCGACTATGTAATGGCTAATCCGCCTTTTAATGTAGATGAGGTGGTATTGGAAAGAGTTTTAGAAGACAAGCGTTTCTCGACCTATGGTGTGCCTCGCAACAAGACTAAATCAGCCAAGAAAGCCAGCGACAAGAAGGAGACGGTGCCCAATGCCAACTACCTGTGGATAGGATATTTCGCAACAGCGCTTAATGACAATGGCAAGGCTGCCCTTGTGATGGCTAACTCTGCCAGCGATGCAGGAGGCTCAGAACTGGAGATCCGCAAGAAGATGATTGAGGACGGCATCATCAGTCAGATGGTGACATTGCCCAGCAATATGTTTTCTACTGTTACTCTGCCTGCTACGTTGTGGTTCTTCAACAAGCAGCGCACTAATAAAGACGAAATCCTCTTTATCGATGCCCGTAACATCTTTACGCAGGTAGATCGTGCTCATCGTAAGTTCTCAGACGAGCAGATCAAGAACCTGGGCATTATCACTCGTATGTACGAAGGTGATTCTGAGAGTTTCTGGGCATTACTGGAAGAGTACAAGGCATCAGGTCGGCAAGATCAAGTAGATTGGCTTTTAGAGCGTTGGCCAGAGGGAAAATATCAGGATGTGATAGGTCTTTGTAAGGTGGCTAAACTCGATGGCGAGGATGGCATCATTGATCAGGACTATTCGCTGAATGCAGGTCGCTACGTGGGTGTAGTGATTGAGGATGATGGCATGGACGAGGATGAATTCCGTAATACGATGAAAGGACTGCATACCGAATTCTCAGAACTCAACAAAGAAGCTCTTGCTCTTCAGGCAGAGATAGATAAAAACATAAAAGAACTGTTTGGGGAGGAGTAGAGGATGGAGTGGGATAAAATAACACTTGATAAATTAGGTTCTGTTTCAAGAGGACGTTCAAAACATCGTCCAAGAAATGATGAATCGCTATTTAATGGTATTTATCCATTTATACAAACAGGTGACGTCAAAAGGTCTGGCTTACATATCGTTGATTATTCGGAAACATATAACGAAAAAGGATTAGCACAAAGTAAATTATGGGCACCAGGGACACTCTGTATAACTATCGCTGCTAATATTGCTGATACATCAATATTAAGTTTTCCCGCATGCTTTCCTGATAGTATCATTGGTTTTGTTGCTGATAAAGAAAAATCCGATGTGCGTTTTATAAAGTATTCATTTGATATCCTTCAAAAGAAATGCCAGGCAATATCACTCGGAGCAACTCAAGATAACTTGTCATGGGAGAAGTTGTCAAAAATTAAATTTGATATTCCTTCTCTCTCAATACAACGTCGCATTGCCTCAATTCTTTCTGTCTACGATAATCTAATTGAGAACAACAATCGTAGGATTCGCCTATTAGAGCAAATGGCAGAGAATCTCTATAAAGAGTGGTTTGTCCGTTTCCGCTTTCCTGGCCACGAAAAGGCCGAATTTGAAAATGGCTTGCCAAAAGGGTGGAGAGTTGTAACGATTAAAGATATTTGTAATGTAACAGACGGTGTTCACAATACCATACAAGATACTCCACAGTCAAAGTATTATTTGCTTAGTTGTAAGAACATAAAAGACGGGAAATTGGTAATTGGAGAGAACGAGAGGACTATTGATGAGGAAACTTTTTTAAAGCTTCGTAAAAGGACTCAATTAGCCAAAGGGGATATTCTTGTATCATCTGTTGGAACCATTGGAGAAACGATTCTTCTAAATGAAGATCCTACTTTTTTTGAGTTTCAACGAAGTGTAGCAATGATTAAACCAGATAAGAGGTATGTTAACTCCAATTTTATGTATGAAATGCTAAAATATATGAGAAAAGATTTGGTGAATGCCGCTCATGGTGTTGCTCAGCAATGTCTTTTCCTAGGAGATATTAATAAAATGAGAGTTTTTCTCCCTGCAATGCATACAATTGCTGCTTTTGATGAGAAAGTTCAACCCATTTATGATCAAATTCTTTCTTTATCAAAACAATTGAACTTACTCTCTCGCCAACGTGACCTACTCCTTCCACGTTTGATGTCTGGGAAACTTGAAGTGAAAGTATAACATAATTAGAACCTAATAATTAATAAAATATGGCAGCAGCAAATATAAATGTCAATAAGCAAACAGTACTTCAGTTGCTAACGAGCGGACAAGAAGTACCATTTGTTATACCAGAGTATCAGCGCCCTTATTCTTGGAGTGACGATGAGATATGTACCTTGTTTGATGATATCTGGGACTTCTCCATCGATCGCACCCAGCCTAATGGTGCAAATAGCTATTTCTTGGGTTGTGTTGTATCATATAACGAGAATGGTGAGCGCCAGATTATTGATGGACAGCAGAGAATAACATCATTGGTTTTGCTCCTTAGAGCAGTCTTTACCATGTTGGAGAATGAAGAAACAAAGTCTGACGAGGTCTCAAATTTCATCAGAGAAATTACGCCTGCAATCTGGAAAAAGGACGAAATGACAGGTAAGGTAAACCGCAATGAGATGTTGTTAAGGTCTGAAGTGGTTACAGATTCAGGCAATGAGCTGTTACGGAAGATTTTGGAGACAGGAAAAGCTGATTTTAAAGCTACAGATAACTATTCGAAGAACTTCAATAAATTCATTGAATTATATAGCGAAAAGGCACAGAATAGTCCTCATCAAATATTCCAATTCATCTTGGCTTTGCTGAAATATACCATTCTGCTTCCCATCGATGCAGATGATCAGGAAACAGCTCTGACAATATTCAATACTCTCAATAACAGAGGTCTTCCGCTATCTGATGCAGACATCTTCAAGTCACATATCTATAAAAGTCTTGATGATGCAGGCAAAAAAACATTTATAGAGAAATGGAAGAAATTGGAGAATGATTCATCGAAAGTGTCTGAAAGTATTCAGTCGCTGTTCTATTACCACATGTTCTATCTTAGAGCACAGGATAATGATGTAAAGACGACAACTCCAGGTGTCAGGAAGTATTATCTTGAGAAAGGCAAAAACCGCTTGTCAGTAGAAGTCATTGACAAGCTGGCTGAAAGCTTACATCTGTGGGAGGTGGTAAATGGACGAGATTCTATTGAAAAGGAGATATGGAGCCAAAATTTTGAAATAAGAAAGATTTTGGATTGTCTGTCATCGTACTCTAACGAATTCTGGAAGTACCCTGTTTCAATCTTCTATATGCAATATAAGCATAGAGAGGATTTTGAAGACTTATTCTTGAAGTTCCTCAGAAAGCTCTATGTAATGCTGCTGATACGCTTCCTTGAAGCGCCAACAATCAGTGCAGTTAAGGGTGATATACTAAAAATGAATGCTCAGATTATCAATACCTATCACCCTTTATTTGCTGCTGGTTTTGAGGAAAAGAAAACGGAAGATGAGTATGAGTTACAGGCAGAGAAGTTAAGGACAGATAGTCTGCTGATTAAGCCAAATAGAAAAGTGGAGAGAATGATTCTGAAACTTTTGGCCTATGAGGAGGAAAAGCAAACATCGATGCTTCCTAGTTATTGGGAGATCGAGCATATTTTCCCTCAGACATGGGACACCAAGTACTATACTCTCGATGAAGAAGAAGCCAACGACAAGCTGGAGCATATTGGTAATAAACTCCCGTTGGAGAAGAAATTGAATATATCTGCCAGCAACAATTACTTCGATAAGAAAAAAGAGAAGTATAAAGAGTCAAACATTGCTATTTGCAAAAAATTAGGCAACTCTTCATTGGGTGAATGGTACCTCCCAAATATCGAGAAGAATGACGAGAAAATATGTATCCAGCTGAAAGATCTTTTCAAGAAGTGGGTGGATGAATACGAGCCTGAGGGAGATGCGCAAGAGGAAGGAGCAGAACTGACTTCTGAAGAACAAGCGTTATTAGAAAAACTCCGTAATAAGGGTTATAAAGTAGAAAAATAAACAAGCTGCCTATGAAATCCTTTATCAGCGAAGACGATATTGAGCAAGCGATATGTAATCGACTATCGCAGCCAGAATACGGTTGGACGCGCATAGAGTGCGATCCCAGCGTAGATAAGCAAGACGATGTAGGCGATACTGGTCGCAGAAGCGTCAGTGAGTGCATCTTGCCAGAGGTGCTGCGCAAGGCGCTGAAGCGTATCAATCCCAATGTGAGCGAGGATATCATAAACGATATAGTAAACGATTACCGCAGGGACTATAGCAGTCAGGATATGGTAGACGTTAACTACAGGCTTTATAACCAGTTGCGGAATGGTAAAAAGGTTGATACTCGAAAGGCGCATGGTGATGATTTCGAGATCGTCAGGTTGATAGACTTTGATAAACCAGAGAATAATGACTTCCATTGCGTGAATCAGATGTGGATCAAGGGCCATTATCGCTATCGTCGCCCTGATGTGCTGCTGTTTGTGAATGGTCTGCCCATAGTGTTCATTGAGCTGAAGAATTCGACAGTAAAGGTAGAAGAATCATATAACAAGAATCTGGTTTCCTATCGCCAGGATATCCCGAACATCTTTGCCCAGAATCAGATTTGTGTACTCTCTAATGGTATGCAAACGAAAATTGGCGCGTGGAATGCAGGCTATGAGTACTTCTTTGAATGGTTAAAGGCCAATGATGAGAAAGAGAAAATTGATAGGGATGAAATAGCTGAGAATGGTCTTTCTATTCAGATCCTTATCGACGGCTTGTTTAAGAAGGAGCGCTTGCTTGACTATATTGAGAACTTTATCTTCTTCGACAACAAGCGTGTGAAGATCATCGCCAAGAACCACCAGTTCTTAGGCGTGAATAATCTGATGAGGAGTGTGGAGCGCCGTGAGGAACTAAACGGAAAACTAGGTGTTTTCTGGCATACTCAGGGGTCTGGAAAGAGTTACTCGATGGTGATGTTCGTCAGAAAGGTAAGACGCAAACTGCATGGTAACTTTACTTTCCTGATTATCACAGATCGTGACGATTTGGACACGCAGATTCATAAAACGTTTGTGCGAACGGAGGTGATTGGCGAGAAAGAAGAATGCCAGCCCAAGAACTCTGCGCAACTGCGCGAATACCTGATGAGCAACAAGCCAATGCTTTTCACGCTGATACACAAATTCCAGTATGACAAGCAGAAAAGGTATCCCATCCTCTCAGAGCGCAACGATATCTTTATATTGGTAGATGAGGCTCATCGCTCTCAATACAAGCAGTTGGCAGAAAACATGCATACAGGCTTGCCTAATGCCAATTACATTGCTTTCACAGGAACACCTCTGCTTGGTGCGAAGAGACTCACAAACCAATGGTTTGGCGACTATGTCTCTGAGTATAACTTTGCGCAATCAGTCGAAGATGGTTCAACGGTGCCTTTGTTCTATAGCAGGAGAGTGCCAGAAGTAGGACTCACCAATGACTGGCTGGATACAGATGTGGCAGATATTGTGGAAGACGAGAACCTGAATAAAAGAGAGCAGGAGTTGCTTGAAAACAGTTCCTCACGTATCCTTGAAGTTATCAAGCGAGATGAACGTCTGGAAAAGATTGCCAAAGACATCGCCCATCACTTCCCACGTCGTGGTTTCCTTGGAAAGGGAATGGTGGTCAGTGTGGATAAGTTCACGGCTGTTAAGATGTACGACAAGGTGCAGCACTACTGGAGCGAAGAGAAAAAGGAGATTGTCAAGCAGCGCAACAAGGCCAAGACTCAGGAAGAGCGCGACAAGTTCACTGATATGTTGTATTACATGGATCGCGTGCAAATGGCTGTGGTTGTCAGCGAAGAGGCTGACGAGAAAGAGAAATTCCAGAAGATGGGACTTGACATCACCAAACATCGGGATATGATGAATAAGATTACACCTGATGGCAAAGATATTGAGGATCGTTTTAAGGATAAGGATGATCGTTTGTGTCTGGTATTTGTGTGCGCTATGTGGCTGACAGGTTTCGATGTGCCATCACTCTCGACACTCTATCTTGATAAACCCATGAAGAGCCATACGCTGATGCAGGCTATTGCTCGAGCCAATCGTGTGTTCCCTGGCAAGAGCTGTGGTATCATCGTGGATTATGTCAATGTGTTCAAATATATGCAAGAAGCGTTGAGCGACTATGCTTCTACTGGTGATGACGACGATTATCCTGCTAAAAATATTGAACAGCTGATTCAGAATATCGACAATTGCATATTGGAGTGCGAGGCATTCCTGTTACCATTAGGCATTAATCTTGATGCAATCATCGCAGAGGCTAATACGTTGGATAGGCTGGAGATGTTACGAATGGCCTATATGCGTATCTTGGAGAGAGACGAATGGAAGAATCGTTTCAAGGTACTCAGCAATTTGCTGATGAATCTTTATGATGCCAGTAAGCCGGAAATCTTCGAACGTGGATGGTATAACGAAAAGTTTGCACCACTCAGTTATCTCAATGGCCTGTCCTGTAACGAAGTTGATGACGAGAAACTGGAAAGGGCAAAAGCAAGGATGGCAGATACGTTAGACCAAAGTGTATCGTCAGAAAGCAAAGTAAATGATGATGCCGATTATGTCATCCATCAAGGCAAAGTGATAGACCTGAGCAAGCTGGATATTGAAGCCGTGCGCAAAGAACTCAAAGTTTCTCCGTATAAAGCTTTAGAGGTAGAGGATCTTCGAGTCTTTATAGAAAAGCTATTGGAGCAACTTATTAATAAGAATTGTACGCGCATAGCCTTCTCTGAACGCTATAGGAGCATCATCAATCGATATAATGCTGGGGGGAGTGAGAATGAAGATTATTACGAGAAGCTGTTGCAGCTCATAGAGGAACTAAAGGCTGAGCAATCTCGCTCTACGGATATGGGGCTGGAAGAGGAAGAACTTGAGATTTACGATCTTCTGATTCAAGGTAAAAAACTGACGAAGGCTGAAGAGCAAAAGGTGAAGCTGGCAGCAAAGAACCTGTATCATAAACTGCTTGAGGAAAAAGATAAACTGATGGTGGTGGACTGGTATAAGGATGATCAGCCACGCAAGAAGGTCCTGTCGCTAATTCAAGTATCCCTCAATAATGATCTTCCGGAAAGCTATGATCGTCTGTCTTTTAATGATAAGACTAATCTCTTGTTGAATCACTTCATTGACATGGCTGTACAAGGCTATGGCTGGGCTGTGGCTTGAAACATAAATAAAGAACAGATTTGTTTGAATAATTAATAAATAATCCCCAAAAGCTATTTTCAAGAAAGGAAAAAGTGAATTTTATCAAAAGAATAGAATAAGTATGCCAAATATAAAGAAGAAGAGTAATAATTGGAATAGAAGAGAAAAAGAATCTCTGTTTGGTTATTTGTCCCGAATCATAAGTGCCAATTGGATTATGGTATTAATAAGTTTCCTATCTCTAATTTTAGCTGGGATTTCTGTTTATTTGATGTGGCCAAAAACAATGACGGAAGAAGAAAGACTAGATATATCCATTAAAGAGAAACTAGCCGTGATAGATTCTTTTGTTAATTCTGAAGATATCAATATTGGAAATGATAGCACTGAAGAATTGGCATTGATAAAAGGCTATTTAATAGAGTCTCAAAATTACTGTTCAATTTTTAAAGTTGTTTATGGCTATAAAGTACCAGAATATGACCCATATGATGAACAATCCGTTAATTTATTCTACCAATATGTGAACAGTGTTATTAAAATCTCAAAACAATTTATTGTAGTAAATCGCAAAATAAAAGAACTATTTGCTTATTTAAAAATTCATGATCGTGAAGTAATTAATAAATATAATTTAGTTGGAAGTGACAAACTTGATGCTTTGTTAGATGAACGTAATAAACTTTATGATAATAGCCCTTTGCATAATTACTTTAATTCAGAAGATTATAAAAATGGGTTTGAAGAATTAGAAAAATTAAATTCCAATATTATTAATTTGCAAGTGTATGATTGTCTGTTTGATCTTATCATTAACATGAATGACATTGTTAAGTTAAGATTAAACAAATTGAATTATAGGTAAGAATTATATGACAAATCCTTGAAAGAAGATTATGGCAAGAAAAACAAGCAAATCAAAGAAGAATAGCTGGAGTAGAAAAGAAAAAGAAACGCTATTTGGTTATTTGTGCAGAGTGTTAAGCGCAAATAGGTTACAAGTAATTATCGGTATATTATCTTTAGTATTAGCTGCCCTATCAGTTTATTTGATGTGGCCGAAACAAATGACGGAACAAGAAATGCTTGAAAAATCGATCAAGGAAAAATTAGCATTAATTGAGACTCAGATAAAACCGAGTAGTATAAAAATATCAAATGACAGCACAGGAGAGTTGGAATTGATAAAGTATTACGAAATTGAGGTTGAGAGATATTGTTCATTATATAATTTGGTAAGTCGATTTGAGTACAATGTGATAAATAACTCAAATAATAGTGCAAATGCCTATTTCAGTCAGTTTAAGCATAATTATAATAGTTTAATCACACAATTATTAATAGTCAATGAGATAATTAAAGAGCTAATGAAATATGCATCCATCGACGACACAGATTATCTTATTTTTGATCTGAAAGAATCTGTTAGACTAACAGAATTACTTGAAGAACAAAAAAACTTCTATGATAAGAATGATCCCACAGATCTATTTAATAAAAAGGATTATAAAAGAGGATTAGAAACTTTAGAGAAAATACGCAAGAATATTATAAGCCTTCGGCTACAAGACTGTTTCTTTACGAATGTTGTAAATATGAATAACATTATTTCTTTAAGATTGAATAAACTGAATTATTATAGTCAAGCTATCTCTGTTCCTAATGAAATAGAGAAATGATGTAATAAAGGAACTCATTACTATGACAATTGATATCTTATGGCAACATTTTATGAATACAAGTGCAAGGGCTGTGGTTACACAGTGAATGCTAATCCTAAGGGGAAGGACATGGTGATGATGGGAGAGGTACAAAACTATCTCTGTTCTGATTGTAAGGAGATTGTTGATGTGCTCTATCCTTATGGTGAAAAGCCGGAGAAGATTGTTTGCCCAGAATGTGGCTCTGAGAATCTTATAAAGTGGAAACCTAAAACAGGGAAATGCCCCAAATGCAGGGGAGATATGGAAAAGACGGGAACGACTTTGTTGGTTGATTAAAAAATTACCGCTGACATTCACATGCCAGCGGCGAAACAATAATTGTTAACCTTTAAATCTTTGAAACCTTTACATATGACTGGTGCGCATCATCTCGATGGGCTAAATTCGCTATGAAAAACCTTTGTTAGACTAAATCTAAAATCTATACTATGATGATGTTAACCTTATATCGATGTCTCTGGAGTCATCTTATTATATTTAGAAGATCTGTAGCTGAGGTCTCTTGCATGCGGATGTAGGCGAAGAGCTTCTTGCCGGCATCCTTCAGCGAGGCCCCAAAGAGATAGACCACATCGTCGATGATCAGAAAACGGTCGTGATTACGCTGACACATATTTATATTAATAGGTGGATATTGTTGGTTGTGGCGCTGCACGTCGAGTTGTTGCTGTTGGGATAACTGGTGGGTGTAGATGGTGGCTGAGACGTTGGCAGCGCGATTGCTGAGCATGGTCAGGGTATCGACATCGATGTAATTGTCTATGAGAATGATTGATTGCTTGGCCTGCTTGATGAGGTTGATGATATGGGCGTAGGCATCGAAGATCTGCCCGTCGTAGAAAATGCCCTCCACGGGAGGCAAGGAGGAGCGAACGAAGAAATCGACCTTCTTCTGTATTTCACATAGCTTAAAGTCGTAATCCGAAAATTTGTTTTCCATCCTCTCTTCAAGTATTCTCATTTGTTGATTTATTACATATCCACGAATGATATAATCTTTTAAGACGCGATTTGCCCATTGACGGAATTGGGTGCCTCTCTTTGATTTTACTCTGTAGCCTACAGATATGATGACATCAAGATTATACATTTTAGTTTTATATCTTTTGCCATCTCTTGCAGTTGTCAAGGATTCCTTGACTACTGAATCTTCTTTTAATTCATCCTCTTTGAAAATGTTATTAACATGTAGACTAACATTCTGTTTAGTTGTTAGGAATAACTCTGCCATTTGCGCTTGACTGAGCCACACCGTTTCGTTCTCAACTCTTACCTCCAGCCTGATAGTTTCATCGGGCTGATACATGACGATTTCGCCTTTGTTAGATTCAATGTCGTTCATAATGTAAAATTTAAATGATTAACAAATATTCTGGTGCAAAGATAGGGGTTTTATTTGATTCCACCAAATTTTTAAGGAAAAATGAAGCAAATTCATAAATATACTTTAAAGAGTTTAGATTATTTAAAAAACTTTTGACTCTATAGGATATTTTAAGAGAAGCCTCACATCTATTAAGTTTTATAAGCCTTACCTTTGTGACGAATTCCGCATAGAGGCGGTTTCGAAACCTAATCAACTAACATTTAAAAAAAGGATTTATGAAAACAACCAAAGACGAACTGCCCGTTGGCAGTCTAGCGGGAGCCGCAAAGACAGATTGCGGCTCCGGAATCATGAAACGTCTCAGAAAAACGTTCAAGAAGATCTGTCGAAAACAAAGGAACCTTCAAATCATCAATCAGCAAGGAGGGAGTATCCACCTCTACGTGATTGATTCGAACAAGGAAAACATCGAGAACCTAATCATGGAAAGCAATAACTACTTAACCTCCAAGATGCTATGAGCGACGAACTGAAACTGGAAATGATGAAGGAACTCACAAAGGGGGTTGTCAAGATAGAGAACCTGATCCTTGAAGTCACCCATTTCTATAATAAATCAGAAAAGACAAACACAGAAACACAAGAAGTGACGGACGAACAGATCAGCCAGGCTATCATGGCCATCAATGGCGACAAGAAACCACTGAATGAGAAGCAGCTGTTTCTGGGCGTGCTTTGTGTCTTGATCAGTAAATATGGCTGGAACAGAAACTGGACCACCTGTTGCAACAGGATTAACGACCTGCCTATGAAAAGCCAGTTTGAGAAGCAGTGCGACTACAACAGCATCAAGGTGCTGACGGCGTTCAGATTTGCCTCTACGGATTATAAGGATTGGGAGAAGTATGAACCCTCTGAAAGTGAAAGGATGATCTTCATGAAATGCAAGTCAGTGGCTGATGCGTTTGAAAATGCCTTATCGAAGCAAAATGAGCTGATTTTCTAGTCCTCCGTTTACTTTCCATTTACTTTTATTTACTTTCATTACCTTTTCATTTACCTCGAATGAAAAGGTTTTTTTTGTGATTAATTTTGTCCTCCGAAAGCCGCGCAGGGAGATAGACCGGTCCTCCACTGCAAGGCAAAAACGTTCAAAATTAAACAAACAAAATGAAAAGGAAATTTCTCACTAAGAGAATCGCACGTAACGTGCAAATGGACAACACGGACCTGAGCGAGTACTACGACGTGGACGAGTGCGCCAGAAAGGTCATGGAGTCTTTTTCAAAGGAGGTCAGCCCGCAGCTCTACGGCATGCTGATGCAACAGCTGCTGGGATTCCATCATGACATGCAGCTGGAGATGGCCGCGAACCTGATGGACTTCACCTGCGAGCATATCGCACGCACGACGGGATGCCCGAGCGTGGACGGCGTGCTGGACGTGTGCTATGCCTGGATCTCCATCGAGCAGGGCATCATCAAACCGGGTTATCGTGAAATCTTAAACAATGTACGCGTATGAACGAGGGAATTTGTCAGCAATGCCACATCAGGAAGAAGATGACCATCCACGTCTTCGCGACGATCATGGCGCTCTACACCGTCAGCAGCGCAAAGAAGATTGCCGAGGAGTTCGGACTGTCAACCTATCAGGTGCAGAAAATGGCAAGGATCTGCCGCGTGAAGAAGGAGAAGAGTTACCTCAGGGAAATCTGTAGCCGCAATGCCATGGTCTCTGTCAACAGGAAAAGGAGACTGCGCAACCGTAGGATCGCAAGGGCCGTCCGACTCTTCAACGAGGGACACACCAATGTAGAGATTGCCCGTATCATGAAAGTGAGCGTGGCAACGGTGAGCAAGTACAAGAAATTATTAGAACAAAAAAAACAAACAAAATGAAAAAGGAATTCAGAAACCATTTGCAGAAATATTGCGACATCAGTAACTGGAGTCGCATGCGCAAGCCCAGAAAAGGCAAGGAGAACTATGAGGCCGGAGTGGAATTGTGTGAGGACATCCTCAGAATGATGCTGAGTCGTGAGCCTGGTGAGGACGGCGTGGCCGTCATACTGACCGCCTTGGCACTGGTGAACTCGTATATCAGAAAGGGAATCGGCTTCACGCCTGCCTTCGATGTGAGCAGCGATATCAAACTGATAGACCAATACCAGAAGCTGTTTCAGGGCGACTGGTGGATGGGTGTCAGGGAGGACACGATCCAGTTCCAGATAGAGGACTTCTTCAGAGGAAAGAGGATTCCCATGCACAACACTCTCGGGCTGGAGACAGAGTATCTAATTAAAGTCAAAGGACTCGCTTTAGCGCTTGCTACCGAAGGGACGCAAGAACATATTAACAAAAAAAACCAATAAACAGAATGACTGACAATTTTATTGAGAAGCCGGAAGGGAAGCCAGTGAAGAATTTCAGGGCAAGGGTGAAGGTCTACGGCAATGACGTGGTGGTGGTGAATCCTCAGACCCAGGGTGAGAGCAACCGCAAGATGATCAAGCAGAAGGGCAAGTGCTCGTTCTACAAGAGTGAGGGCGAGAAGGAATCATCTTATTCTATTCACATCAACGTGGATGCGAACGATCCGGACCCCGTGGCCACGATGCAGGAACGCTTTGCGGAACTGACGAAGGGCGAGCTGAAGAGCGAGCTGAAGATGCAGGTGAAGGGCAAGCTGCTGTATGAGACACCACAGCTGAAGGTGTATCTGAACAAGACGCAGAAGAAGGTGGTGATTCAGACGACGCTGGACTGTGGCCCCACCATAGAGCGTGAACTGTTGCAGCTGCAGGGCGACATGGGACGCGTGATCGGCGCCAACTACTCGGAAATCATCAAATCGTTTAACAAATCCTAAAAACATTTTATGTTTTGTTATCAAAAGAACTTTACTAATCCTACGTTGCCCGTTGACGAAGCGCAGTTTTATGCGCTCGTCAGGGCCACGCAGTGGAACGAGAACATCGACAAGTATCGTGAGACGGGCGAGGCAAGTCTGAAGAGGAAACTGCCGGCCTTTATCTTCCAGGCTACATTCGACGAAACCACCTCGAAGACGGGCAAGACGGGCCGCTGGCGAAAACAGGCGGCCACACGCCTGACGGGTCTGGTGGTGATGGACGTGGACCACGTGGAGAATCCCTGCGAGGTATTCGAGGGATGGGGAGTGTTGTCGCCGGATATTCTGTTGGTGTATGTGACGCCGAGCGGGAAGGGCCTGAAGGTGGTGTTCAAGGCCGATACGCTGAAGGGTAATCTCATCGACAACCAGCACTCGATGGCGAAGCTATTGGGTGTGGAGGTTGACGAAAGTTGCAAGGATGCAAGCCGCATGAGCTTCATCTGCAAGGAATCGGACATATTGTATATTAACAAGGAACTATTTACTTATGAAAACAGGGAATTTGCTGAGAAATATAATGAGCAGTATAGAGGCGGTCGTACTCAGCCCACTCTACATTTTGATGATGCTCGCGCTGTGGCTGGTGGTGATACCCATGAATGCGCTGTACGTGGGACTGAAGCTGGCGGCCAGGGAGATGATAAGACGCTACCGCTGAGTTTCAAGGGGCGGCCCTATAGCGAGATCATCGAGGAATGGTGGAAGCGTCAGGGCGGTGAGCCGCAAGAGGGCGAGAGGAACGTCAAGCTTTATCAACTGGCCGTCAACCTGAGGGCCATCTGCGACAACAACAAGGCACTCATGCTGCGTGTGATGCCTCGTTTGGGACTCGAAGAAGAGGAAGTGAGGAGCATCGTGGAGTCGGCCTGCAAGGAGCCGCCAAAGGGCATCTCTAAGGTGATGCGTGAAATCACGCAAAACGAAGTGCTCGTAAAGAGTGATGACATCACTAATTTGCTCGACAACTGGGGCGCGGAGATAGAGAGTCTCTTCACGTACTTCCCATTATTAGAAGATGTGTGCGCAGGCCTTAAGAGATCACAGTATCCGGCGGCGGTGTTCACGGCTGGCGGTGCGCTGATGACGCTGATGACCAGATGCACTTACCGCTTCTATCATCGTCCGGAACGGGAGCGCAGGCTCAACTGCTCGCTGCTCATCATCGGACACCCTGCCTCGAACAAGTCGATGGCTGATGACATCTGCGACATCCTGATGTCGCCCGTGGAGACGGCTGACAAGGCGGGACTCGCCGCACTGAACCGCTACAAGCAGGACACGAAGAAGAAGGCCGCCAACAAGGAGGGTAAGGACAAGCCGCAGGGCATCATCCGCATACACCCCGCCAGAACGAGCAACGGCCAGCTGATACAGGACATGCTGAACGCGAAGGAGGTGGTGGACGGCAAGGAAATGCAGCTGCACATGTTCACCTTCGACACGGAGCTCGACAACTCGATCACCCTGCAGAGCGGCGGCTCGTGGATCAACAAGCAGAGCATGGAGCTGAAGGCCTTCCACAACGAGGAGGACGGACAGATGTACCAGAACTCGGACTCACCAGTGGACAAGTTCCACGTCACCTGGAACTACATCTACACGGGTACGCCCATAGCGCTGAAGAAGAAGGTGAACGAAAGGAACTTCGGCTCTGGACTGAGTACACGCCTCACGGTGATCCCCATGCCCAAGACGAACTACGAGATGATCGCCTTTCAGGAGGTGACGACCATCGACTGGCAAAGGCTGGAGCGCATGAAGGCGTGGGCCTTCAAGCTGGACGTGAGGGCGGGAGAGCTGCCCATGTGGCCGCTGGTGAAACGGCTCTACGACTGGACGAAGAACCGCATGGCCGATTGTGCAGAGGACGACTCAGAGGCCAACGAACTGATGCTGAAACGCGTGCCCTATCACGCCCTGAACTATTCGGCGCCGTTCATCGATATGCGCCACTACGGGAGCCTGCATCAGGAAGGCAAGTTCTGGGAAGGTACGTACGAGGTGGACGAGACGGACTGGAAGCTCTGCGAACTGATGGCCCGCATCCAGTATGCCACGCAGCAGCATTTCTTCGGCGTCTTGGCAGAGAAGTATTTCGACGACATGAACTCGGACGTGCAGATCACGGGCAAGCGCCACCATCAGAAGTCTGTTGAAGGGTATAACCGTCTGCCGGATGTGTTCACCGTGGACGATGTCAACAAGTGCTTTGGCTATAATAATGAGAATTCAGCTTTCACAAAGATCAAGCGTCTGATTGATGCTGGAAGGGCTGTGAAATGTGAAGAGTATGTTGAGAATGGACATGTCAAGAGGATGTATCGTAAAGTGAACCAGATGGGCATGTAGCAGTCAATATATCAACATATCAATTTGAAAAATTAAATGATCAACGTAGAATTAAACAAGCAAGCAGAACTCTCCGAGCACTTTAAGCTCGGGGAGTTCACCAAGACGAGTGTGAAATCTTTGGACGGGAACATCCCGAGTCATGAGGCGATTGAGAACCTGAAGCGGCTGTGCCCTTGGCTGGAGGAGTTGCGATACACGTATAACTCGCTCTATTGCCTGAAGCCGGGCGAGGACTATGAGACCTCGAAGAACGTGGAGCCAGTCATCATCACGAGCGGCTATCGTTCACCTGACGTGAACAGGGCCGTGGGCGGGGCTAATTCGAGCAACCATCTGACGGGCTGCGCCGTGGACATCCGTTGCGTGGGTGTGGAGCAGGCGATACGCTATGCCGCCATTCTCCTCGATGCCGCCGATGACCGAAAGGAAGACTTCGACGAACTCCTCATCGAGCGCAATCGTAAGGGCCACTATTGGGTACATTTCGCCGTCAGGCCGCCGAAAGAAGGGAACCGCCGAAAGGTGTTGTTTATCAACGCCTAAGCAACTTTGATTTCTAATAATAATAGGCTGCCTGACCGGGCAGCCTATTATCATTTGTAGGTTTTCTTTCTTTATTTGAAGAGCAGTTGTGCGAACTGGTAGAGGCTGCGACGCCAGGTCTGCCACTCGTGGGCGGTCTCGGGCGAGATATAGCTGTGGGCGTTGATGCCGATGGCCTTCAGGTCTTCAGCGACCTTGCCAACACTGTTCTCACCTTCGGCCATGCCTGTCTCGCGGCCGCCGGCACTCATGAAAAGCACTTTGTTGGTCTTCTTGAAGTCAGTTGCGTCGGTCAGCTCGTCGGCTCCGATGGTGCCACCGCTGAAGATGCCGACGTAAGAGAAGGTGGTGGGGTTGTTGAGCGTGATGCCGTGGGTCTGCATGCCACCCATCGAGAGTCCGGCCATGGCACGGTGGTCGGCATCGGCGATGACACGGTAGTTCTTCTCAACCATCGGGATGATGTCCTTGATGAGTACTTCCTCGAAGGCGCCGCCCATGCGACGGGCCATGCGGGCGAAGTCTGCACCACCCATGCGGGGACGGCCGCCAGGACCTCCCTGGGGACCACCGGGACGCTGACCGCGAGGACCACCCTGAGGTGCTCCCTCGGGACGGGGACCGCCAGGACGGGGACCGCCGAAGCCCATCGGCTGCTCACCCGGACGGCGGGCATTCAGACCATTGTCCATGAAGATGATGAAGGGCACGGCCTTGCCGTCGGCAATCAGGTTGTCCATGATGATGCCGGTCTTGCCCTGGGCGCTCCAGCCCGTCTCGTTCTCACCCATGCCGTGCTGCAGGTAGAGCACCGGGTATTTCTTGTCGGGATTGGCGTAGTACTCTGCGGGGAGATAGATGTAGCCGTGACGCATCGACTCGGTGACCGAGGACCAGTAGTAGACCTCGTTGACGGAACCCTGTGGCACGTTCTTCACCGTATAGAAGTCCTCGTCGGCAGCGGGCACGTCGATACCACTGCCCCAGCGGCTGGCACCATAGTAGTACTTGCTGCCCGGATCGGGTACGGAGGCACCGTCGATGTTGAGCTGGTAGTAGTGGAACCCCTCGTCCTGAGGCTCTGAAGTACCAGTCCATACGCCATTCTCATCCTTGGTCATCTCGTAGATCTTACCGGCAATGTCAAGACCGACGAAAGAGGCCTTGGGTGCCGTGATCTGTGCGCGCACCATGCGCTGGGAGTTGATCATCGGGTACTGTTTGTTCTCTTGGTTGGTCGATGCAGGCTTGAAGTCTTCGACCACATTCTCAGTAACTGAAGGAACCGTGGGGTTCTGAGCTACTGCCGTGAGGCTGGCGAGAGCCATCAGCGAAAGAATAGTTTTTCTCATAAGATAAAGTTTGGTTGTTAAATAATTAATAATGTGATAATTGTTACTTTTACACTTCTATGACCTTTGACACCCCGGAGGCCGAAAAGTAAAATCGCAGTCTCTATTCTTATGGAAGATTAACATTTTGGGGAAAGTCGTCGAAAAAATCCCAGGAAGTCGTCGAAGGTTTCTTGTCTGCGGAAGATTTCCGGCCTATCTTTGCACCAGAAAATCTTTGATGATTGAAAATTGAAGATTGAAGATTGAAAAGTAAAATAAATAAAAATAAAAAAGGTATGAAACAGATTAGAATTTTCGCAGTGATGATGATGCTGACCCTGTCGGCAGTAGTAATGGCCCAGACTACGGTGAAGGGCGTGTTGAAGGACCAGGCTTTGGATGAGAGCGAGCCGTTTGCCACCGTCCGCGTGTTCAAGGCAGGCCAAACGGACAAGCCGGTGGCCATGTTCCTGACCAAGGAGGACGGTGGGTTCTCAGAGAAGATCAACGGCAAGGGTAAGTTTGATATCGTGTTCAGCAGCGTGGGCAAGGAGGACGTCCGACAGACCATCGACCTGGGCACAGAGAGTGTGCTCGACCTGGGTACCTTATATATTAAGGAGAACGCCACCATGCTGAAGGGTGTGGAGGTGGTTGCCCAGAAGCCGCTGGTGAAGATGGATGTGGACAAGATGAGCTACAATGTGGCTGAGGATGAGGACTCGAAGTCGAACACCGTGCTCGACATGCTGCGCAAGGTGCCCATGGTGACTGTGGACGGCCAGGACAACATCTCGGTGAACGGCAGCAGTTCGTTTAAGGTATACGTGGACGGCATGCCGAACGTGATGTTCTCCTCGAACCCCTCGATGGTGTTCAAGAGCATGCCCGCCACGGCCGTGAAGAGCATTGAGGTGCTGACCAACCCGGGCGCCAAGTACGACGCCGAGGGTGCTACGGGTGTACTGAATATCGTGATGAACAAGCAGATGCCCGCCGCAGGTGGTATGCCCTCACAGAGCTATAGCATGAACGGCTACAACGGTACTGTCCGTGCCTCGGCAGGTACGAAGCAACTGGGTGGAAGCGCCTTCGTCAGCGGCCAGCAGGGCAAGCTCTCCTACAGCGTGAACGCTATGACCAGCTACAACAAGCCTGGCGACACTGAGACGGAACTGGAGCAGATTCAGGACAACGGTGTGTCGCAGATCATGACCTCGAGCAACAACGTGAAGACCCCGTTCACCATGGGAAGCCTGACGCTGGGTTACCAGATCGACGACATGAGCCTGATCAACGCTACGGCACAGATTAACACGATGTCGATGAAGAGCACGGGTAGGACGACCACCCTGATGGACGGTTACGACTTGGCTAACTTCAGCTACGACAGCAGTACGGATATGAAGAACTCCCGCACCTCGTTCAGCGGAAGCCTGGACTACCAGCGTTTCTTCAACAAGGAGCATACCCAGTCGCTGGCCCTGACCTATCAGCTGAACTACAGCCCTGCCACCACAGAGTCGACCAACAGCTTCGGCGGTACACGCGGCGTAGGACTGCCCGACTTGTCGAGCCGTTACTCTGAGAACGACGACAAGACCACCAACCACACCTTCCAGCTGGACTATACGATGCCTCTGGGCACGGGTCAGACGCTGAGCCTCGGCGGTAAGCTGCAGCTGCATGACGCCACCTCGGAATCGAAGTACTATCTCCTGGGCGTCTACGATCCCTCTACCAGCAGCGACTATGAGTACAAGAACAAGATCCTGGCAGGTTATGGCGAATATGTAGGTAACTACAACAAGATGGGTGTGAAGGCAGGTGTGCGCTATGAGTATACTTGGCAGGACGTGGAGTACCACCTCGGCAACGGCACCGACTTCAGCACCAGCTACGGCAGTCTCGTGCCCACCGCCAGCCTGCAGTACACCCTCTCTCAGGGCAGCAACCTCGGTCTGACCTACAACATGCGCATCAGCCGTCCCGGTATCACCTATCTGAACCCCTACGTCGACAAGACCAATCCCATCGCCCTCACCTATGGTAACCCCGACCTGGACGTGGAGAAGGCCCACAACCTCTCGCTGGTGTATAACATGTTCACCCCGAAACTGATGGTCAACCTGAACCTGCACCACAACTTCACGGACAACGCCATCTCGCAGTACAGCTTCTATGACAGCGACAACCTGCTGAACACCACCTACGGCAATGTGGTAAAGCGTCACCAGACAGGTCTGAGTGCCTACGTGAACTACCTGCTGACCCCGAGCACCCGCCTCTTCATGAACGGTGGCCTGAATTATGTCGACCTGCGCAGCGACGCCCTGAACCAGAGCAACAGCGGATGGACAGCCAACATCATGGCTGGCTTGCAGCAGACTCTCCCCTGGGACCTGAAGCTCAGCGCCTTCGCTATCACCTCTACGAAGAACTACACCCTGCAGGGATGGAGCGGCGGATTCAACATCCTGACAGCCAGTCTCTCGAAGTCACTCTTCAACGACAAGCTCACCTTAGGCCTCCAGGGTATCATGGGTCTGAACAAGGGTGGCAACCTGAACATCGAGAGCAGCAGCCGCGGACAGAACTTCACGAGCTACACCAATGTCAAAGTGCCCATCTACGGCGTGACCTTCACCGTGAGCTACACCTTCGGTAACAGCAAAGTCAGGGCAAAGCAGCACGTGAGCCGCGTACAGAACGACTTCATCGAGCAGCAGTCGCAGGGCGAGATCATCAACAACGCCGGCTCCGGCAACACCTCTGGTAACGGCGCAGGTAACGGTGCAGGCAACACTATGATGCCATAGTAGTTTAGAGTCTATAAGTTTATGAGTTTAGAGTTTAGTGTTTATAGTTTATAGTTGATTACTTCTATAGTCGGAATGGCTTGCCAGCAAATCATCTATAAACTATAAACACATAAACTATAAACAAAAATTATTTGTTGTTTCAAAAAAAACAATTATCTTTGCAGCATGAAAGTAAATATCACTCGACAAGACATTGCGTTCTACGGTTTGCAAATAGCAGCATGGCTGGCATTCCTGATGGTGCCGGCCATCTCGGCTTTCATCGCCACACAGAGCTGGACGGGTGCCATGAGGGCCTTCGACATGAATGCCAGGATCCACTGGACGTCGGCAGCCATCTACTTCGTCAATGCACTTTTCTTCGTGCCCTGGGGGTACTACCACAACCGCCGCTGGCTGTTCTGGGCGGGTAACGGCCTCATCCTCGCAGCACTGGTGTACATCTTCTTCTACGACTTCAATCCGCAGCGGTTCATAGCGCGCATTCCCGATGAGCATCACCGTCAGTTCGCTCTCGCCAATTTCTACGCCTCGTCGTTCGTCGCCATCCTCATGAGTGCCTTCCTGGCCGGCATCGCCCTGCTGGTGCACCATGTGCGTCGTTCGATGGTGGTGAAACAACAGCTGAAGGAGGAGCATCAGAAGCGTACAGAGGCGGAACTCGAGTGGCTGAAGAACCAGCTGAACCCGCACTTCTTGTTCAACACGCTGAACAATATCTCTTCTCTTGTGCAGATTGATGCAGACAAGGCACAGGATGCCATCGCCCAGCTGAGCGACCTGATGCGCTATGCCATGTATGAGACACGGCGCGAGACGGTGCCCATACAGGGAGAAGTGGAATTTATGCGTAACTATATCGAACTGATGAAACTGCGCTGTAGTGACAAGACAACAGTCAATTTTCAATTCTCAATTCTCAATTCTCAATTGGAAGTGGCGCCACTACTCTTTATCTCGCTCATCGAGAATGCCTTCAAGCATGGCGTCAGCAGCAGCCGGCCTTCGAAGATAGATATAAGGTTGGAGGAGAAAGAAGGTAGGGAGATTGTCTTTACCTGCGACAATACCAACTATCCCAAGGACGATGCAGATCGTAGTGGCTCGGGTATTGGCCTTGAGAATACCCGTCGTCGTCTCGACCTCATCTACGCCGGCCGTTACACCTGGGAGCAGTCGCTTGAGAACGACATCTATCATGTGAGGATAGTATTGAAGATTGAACATTGAATATTGAATATTGAAAAAGAGAGATGGCATTGAGTTGTATCATCGTTGACGACGAGCCGCTGGCCGTGAAACTCCTGGAGTCGTTTGTTTCCAAGACCCCTGACCTTCATCTTCTGGGTTCGTTTACCGACTCCGTCGAGGCCATCAACGCCGTCAAGGAACATCGGCCCAACCTGCTCTTCCTCGATATACAGATGCCTGACCTCAATGGTATGGAGCTCGCCCACATGATTCCTGAGGGGACGAAAGTGATATTCACCACCGCTTTTAAAGAATATGCCTTCGAGAGTTACGAGGTGCGTGCCCTAGACTTCCTCCTGAAGCCCATCCGATATAATAAGTTTCTCGCCGCCATCGATAAGGCGAAAGAGTGGTTTGGGAATCATGGGGACAAGCCGCTTGATTCAGCCATAGGATCGAATCCTGGACCTGTCCCCTTGATTTCTAACAACACAACCATCTTCCTCAAGGTTGACGGCGAATACCGTCAGATTGCCATCAACGACATCATCTATGTCAGCGGCATGAAAGATTACGTGATGTTCTACCTCGAAGGTGAGCGCCGTCCCCTCGTCACCTACCTCCGCATGAAGGCCGTGGAGGAGATGTTGCCCCAACAGCAGTTCATGCGTGTGCACCGCTCCTTTATCGTAGCTCTCGACAAGATCCGCAAGGTGGACCGTAACGACTGCATCTATATCGGCGACGAGATCATCCACGTCACAGAGGCCTATCTCCCCGCCTTCCAACAGTATCTCACCTCTAAATTCCCAGGTAAATAGGAAATCTCTATAAACAATAAACTCTAAACTATAAACAAAATATACGATAATGAAAAAGTTTCTGTTTCTTGCCCTGATGACCTTCACGTGCCTAACGGCCGTTTCCAACAAGACCTTTCCCCAGAAAGGCACATTCGTCAGTCCTGCCAATCCCCAGATCATCTATACGGGTCGCATCAGCTTCACCAATCCTGAACGTCCTGCCTGGAACTATCCTGGTGTGCAGATTATCGCCTCTTTCGAGGGCACGTCGCTAAGGATGATGGCAAAGCCACGCAGTGGTTATTTCATGGCACAGATCGATGAGGCTGAGCCGTTCAAGGTGGCATTCCGAGGTGAGCGCGACTCTGTGGTATCGCTTGCCACGGCACTGCCCGACGCTCGTCACACCGTCAGACTGATGTACATCATCGAGGGTTATGAGATGTATCCTGAGTTCTGGGGTTTCCTCCTCGACGAAGGCCGCTCACTCGCAGAGCCCCCCGCACTGCCATTGAGAAAGATAGAGTTCATCGGCAACTCCATTACCTGCGGCTATGGCAACGAGGGCACAGACAAGAACGAGCATTTCGAATACGAGACGGAGAACCACTATTATTCCTACGCTTCCATCACGGCCCGCAACCTTCATGCCCTGCATTGGGTGGTGGCCCGCAGTGGCATCGGTGCTTATCGTAACTATGGTGAGGCAAAGACGGGTACTCCTCGCAGTTGCATGCCTGTGCAGTATGAATATACGGGCTATGCCCTCGACATGGATCTTCGTCAGGAGCCGACCTTCCTTCGTGAGAAATGGGACTTCAACCGCTACCAGCCTGATGTCGTCTGTGTTAACCTGGGTACCAACGACCTATCCACCCGCAACTATGACTTGGCGCTCCTGAAGCAAGGTTATCAGAAACTCTATCAGCAGGTACGCGAGCACAACCCTCAAGCCAAGATTGTGCTGCTTACGGGTTCTATGCTTTACAATCAGGAACTGAGAGAGGCCAAACAGCTACTTGACGAAGTGATGGCTGAGGCTCATCAGGCAGGTGACAAGGAGGTCTACCGCTTCGACATGACGCCAATCATGGGCGATGAAGGCTATGGCAACGACTGGCATCCCAACGTCTGGCAGGATGAGAAGATGGCCAACGAGCTCACGCCCTTCCTCCGTGAACTTATGAACTGGTACTAATTATTGAAGATTGAACATTGCAGCGTACGGAACTGTTGGATGCCCTGATGGTTGTTGTCGAGGGTTTCGACCTCAGTGAGGTATCTCAGGGCTTTCTCCTTGTCGCCCATGCCGTAGTAGCCGAGGGCGAGCATGTATTTGCAGTGGATCACGTTCTTTGTGTCTAAAGAATCATCCCAGATGAGAAGGTCGGGCAGGGAGACTGCGAAGTAGTCCATGGTCTGATGTTCGAAGATGTGCTGCTTGCCGTAGTTGATGAGGCGGTAGAAACGTCCGTGAGCCTCATCCTCTCGACTGAGTTTCAAGAGAGCCAGTCCCTGATAGAAGATTTTATCTGGCTTGGCATCGTTGTAGTACATAGCGGCAGCTGGTTCCTGAGGACCTTTGGTGGCAGCTTCCCAACACTCCTGAGCCTTCGCATTTTCTCCTAAGGCATCATAGGCAACGCCGAGGAAATAATAGAAGTCGTTCTCCTGGGCGCCGTAGAGTTTTCCTTCGCCGAGGTGATGTGGATACTCCAAGCACGCCTGCAAAAGGCCGATAGCCTTATCATATTCCCTGGCTACTATGGCAGCTTTTGCCAGTTCCACACGACAGATCTGATATTGTGCAGGAACTTTTCCTTCACCACCCTCCCATGGATGGAACTGGTGGGCATCGAGTTTCTGCATGGCTTCGGCGTAACGACCTAACTGGTTGAGCAGGGTTATCTCCTCGAGTACGAGGTCATCACGCTTTGCAATCAGTTTCGGATATTTCTGAAGGACATCAAGACGCTCCTGATGCGGACGGTGCAGACGCTTGTAGAGTTGGTCAAGTTCCATGAGCGTGCGGGCGTCTGTCTCATTGAGGTGGAAGGCTTTCTCCATGTATTCGAGTGCCTCTTCCTGACGGCCCTGTTTGTTGAATCTGGCAAGGGCGAGGTTACGCCAAACTGTTGGGAATGTCGGGTCGAGTCTGGCAGAGAGTTCCCAATTCCAGATGGCAACATCGTACTGCCGTTTGTCGTAATAGAGACAGCCCAGATAATAGGGCGCTTTGGCACCCTCTGGATTGAAGGCGATGGCGGTGGAGAGAGCCTGTATATCTTCCAGACGGTTGGGGAAGCAGTAGTCGGGTTTGGTTGCTTCTGCCTTTTCGAGATAAGCTTTCGCCTCATCCGGCAGCCCCTGCATCGTCTTCACATACCCCAAATAATAATAGGTCATAGGGGATACTGCCTTTTCCTTTTCGGCCAGCGTCCAGATGTCGACGGCCTCGTCATAGAGTCCGGCCTGGACAAAGTCGAGTGCCGTCTCATCGTAGTTCTGGCTGCTTTTGCGCAGGAGTTGCTTCAGTTCCTTCAATAGGTCCTGATCCTTTGTCAGCAGGTACTGTTCATAGCGAATACCGTAGTTGAACTGGTCGAGCTGTAGCGATTCCTTGATAAGCGACAAGCGTTCGTTCAGTTCCTTTGAACTACCCATCTGCAGCCCGCCCTTTTGTCTGGACTCCTGCTGGATCCGGAGCACGGCCGCTTTCAGGGCTCTGGCCTTATGGTTGCAGCCATTGAAGATGAGCGAGCGGTTCAGTTCGTCGAGGGCATCCGCATAACGTCCCTGAGACACACTAATGCATGCCGCCTCGAAATAGCCTGCGTCGGCCCAGCCTTTGCTCCACGTGGATTTCCAGAAGAGTTCGTATGCCTCCTGCAGACGGTTCTGGCACTTCAGGCAGAGCGCCAGATTGTAGATGGCTTCACTGTCGTAAGGGTTAGGATTACGTTTCTGCCAGATTTTCACCGCCCTGCGCAGGTAGTCTTCTGCCTTGTCAAAGCGTCCCCGCCGCAGATACCATAAGCCACTCTGGTTCAGACACCGCACATCGTTGGGATCACGTCGCAGGGCTTCCTCGTAGTAGTCGAGGGCGCTCCATGTCGCATGACGGTACTGTTCCAGATGGAGTCCTGTCAGGTAAAGTTGGTCGTTGGTCTTGGTGTCCTGTGGCGAGAGGGCGGCCTCGGCAGCATCCGGGATGGGACGGATGTCGTCGTCCTCTGCGTACCACTGCAAGGACAGTCGCCCCTGCTGGCGGATTGTGAACAACAGTTCACCGAGCCCAGCTCCTTTCACGTCGACGGTCTTATCGAAGACGTCTTCCGGCGACAAGGTATGGGCTTCTGAGACATACACTTCACCCTTCTTGTTGCGGAGTTCCATGGTCACATGCTGTTCCGATGTAGCCAGCACCTTCAGGTGCACTCCCTTTTCGGACGCTTCTATGTTGAAGATGAAGTCCTTCGAGGCCTGCTTCACGATGCCTATCTCACGGTACGGCATGAAGTATTGTACGAACTGCTTCTCTTCGTATGGCATCAGCCATGAGAAGTCGGGCTGGTTCTCTGTATATACGCCGGCCATGAGTTCAATGTATGGGCGGAAGCCCTTATCCTCGTATTCGTCGGTCAGGTTGCGGTCCCAGGCACGGCCGAAGTCGCCGTTCCCCCATGTCCACTGTTTCTTTCCCGGGGAGAAGTGGTGGGAAGCCACGTGGAGCATACCGCCCTTGGTATCATTCTCATAGCCGCCCTCAAAGTTGTATTTCGAGTTTACAGCCATGTAGCTTGTCGGCACATAGATGTTCTTGTAGTTCGAGATATCGACGCCTGCCGAGTAATCCATCTTGTAATAGGTGCCGGTGGCGATGGGGAAGGATGACACAGCCCGCTTCCCATGGTCGAATACGGCATTGACATCAGGGGGGAAGACGCTCTGGTAGTCGTCGTTCACCTCTACTGCGGGATTGGCCCACCAGAGGAATGTCTGAGGCAGGCTGGTCCGGTTGGACACTTTCCCTTGGATCTCCAGATAAGCACAGCCAGGACGCAGCGTAAAGCCAGCCATGCTCTTCTGGTGGAACATGCGTTCCATCTCGTTCACCCAGACGGTCACGGAGCCGTCATCATTGTCGGTGATGGTACAGTCGACAGGCATATAGGTAGAGGGGCGGTGGTGTTGGGGCCAGTTGAACTCTATGCCACCTGATATCCAAGGGCCTGCGAGTCCTACGAGCGCGGGCTTGATGACGTGGTTGTAATAGATGAAGTGACGGCGCTTGATCTTGTCGTAGGCCATCTGGATGCGGCCACCAAGCTCCGGGAGCACCATTACTTTGATGTATTCGTTCTCCAGCCAGACGGCCTTCCACTCACGGGGCGTGGGCTTGTCGGCTATCGACTCGATGACGGGGTAGGGGTAGACGGCTCCACTCGAGCCCTGGTATACGCGTTTCTCCAGGAAAACGGGGTTTTTCTCCGGACTCCCCACCTCATAGGTTGGGATCGTCACAATCTCTCTCCAGGCTTTTACCATTTCTATTTTTTGTTTATGGTTTATAGTCTATAGTTGATTACTCTGCGGCTGTCAGTTCCTGCTCCAGTTCCTCCAGAGACTTTCCCTTTGTCTCAGGACAGCGGCTGCACAGGAAGACAAAGGCGCAGAAACAGATGGCGCTGTATATCCAGAACGTGCCGCTGCTGCCTAGGACCGCGTTCATCGAGGGAAATGAGAATGTCAGCGTGCAGCATCCCACCCAGAGGGCAAAGGTACAGGCTGCCATCGCTATGCCGCGTATGTGGTCGGGGAAGATCTCAGCGAGCAGTGTCCAGGTGACGGGGGCGAGGGTCATGGCATAGACGGAGATGGCGGACACTACCAATACGACCATCATCAGGCCGGTCACTCCCATCGCGTAACAGGTGCCGAGGATCAGATAGATCAGCCCGAGACCGCCTGCGCCCATCAGCATGAGCGTGCGACGACCCCACTTCTCGATGGTGTAGAGTGCGACGACGGTGAACACCACATTGGCTATGCCAGTGATGACGATATCGATGAACATGCCGTCGACATCATATCCGGCACCGGTGAAGATCTCCTGGGCGTAGTTGAAGATGACGTTCGTGCCGCACCACTGCTGGAACACGGCTATCACCAGACCCAGCAACAAGACCTTACCATATTTATGCTGGAAGAGTTCACGGAGTCCGGGTTGCCCGTTCCTCGATGCTTTTGTCTTTTTATCCTTCAGCCTCAGATAGACCGGGCTCTCCGGGATTAGAAAGCTCATGAGGAGGAACAGGGCTGCGGGGACCGCCTCTGCCCAGAACATCCAGCGCCAGCCCCACTCGATATTCCACGACAGGAACGCCGGCACGGAGGTGTCTTTGGCCAATAGCAGATTGGCCACCTGCGCTGCGAGGATGCCCAGCACGATGGTCATCTGGTTGAGGGAGACCATCCTTCCGCGAATCTCCGCAGGACTGACTTCTGCAATATACATTGGCGACAGTGCCGAAGCCACACCGATGCCGACACCACCTATGAAGCGGGACAAATTGAAGAGGGTGAAGTCGTTGAACAGTCCGGTTGCCACGGCAGAGACCGTGAATAAGACAGCTGCGGTCATCAGCAACGGCTTACGGCCGAATCTGTCGGCAGCAGCACCCGCCACCATCGCTCCCACCAGACAGCCTATGAGGGCTGTGGTCATGGCTACACCCTGCAAAAGAGGAGAACCGCTGATGCCGAAGTAGAGTTCATAAAAAGGTTTAGCACCTCCAATCACAACCCAGTCGTAGCCAAAGAGCAGACCGCCCATGGCCGAGACCAGGCAGATGAAATAGAGGAATCCTTTACTGTATTGATTCATCGTCATTTCCTTTTGTTTCGTCGTTGCAAAGATAATAAAAATACGACAGATGATGCAGATAATACATATTTTTTAATACTTATCAGCATAATTTGTTTTGTGTTCTCAAGATTATTAGTTATTTTTGCCGACGATAAACTAAAAAGCGTGTGCATATGATGCGAAATGTCTTCCTTTTCTCCTTGATCCTTCTCTCCAGCACCTTGACAAGTGCTCAACAGCGTACAAAGTATGAGTTCAAGCGCAACTTGCCGGTCTATGCCGACTCGTTGATTGCCGACTTGAACTATCCGTTAGCATGGGGTCATAATGATATCACCGATTTCGACGAATGGCGCCGTGTGGCCCGTCAGAAGGTGTTCGACTCTATGCTGACTCCCCCACCGGCACCCAATAAAGAGGGGAACTATCCTTATGAGATACTCTTCGAGGAACAGCGCGACGGTTATAAGGCCCGTAAGATAGAGGTGAGGCTTTCGCGTTATTATTCTGTTCCTGCCTATGTACTCATTCCTGATGGAAAGGGGCCATTCCCTGCTGTGAACGTGTTGCACGATCATGGCGCACACCTTTTTATCGGTAAGGAGAAGATGATCCGTCCGTTGGCTTGTGAAGATTCTACTGTTGTCAACGATGCTGTGGAGTGGGCAGCAAACCTCTACGAGGGACAGTTTCTGGGTGATTATTTGGCCAGTAATGGTTTTGTCGTGTTCTCTGCCGATGCCCCGATGTGGGGAGAACGTGGCCAGATGGAAGGTCCCCGTCGCGACCGCTACGATATGATAGCTGGAAACATGATGATGTACGGCATCGACCTCGCGGCATATATGACCTACGATGATATTGCCGGAACAGAGTTCCTGGCCTCAATGCCTGAGGTTGATGCCACGAGGATTGGCTGTGCGGGATGTTCCATGGGGGCCTATAGGTCTTGGTTGCTTGCGGCACTCTCCGACCATGTAAAGGCAGCAGCGGCAGTATGCTGGATGGTCACTACCGATGAGCAGATGACGTTCAAATACAAACGGACGGAGAACGGCGGCTTTGCGAACTGTCTGCCCGGCTTGCGCCGTTGGCTCGACTATCCTCATATTGCCAGCATCGCCTGTCCGAAGGCTATGCTCTTTATCAATGGTTCGCAAGATAAGCTCTTTCCTGTAGCAGGTGTTGAGAAGGCCTTCGCCACGATGCGCGCTACCTGGCAGTCGCAGGGTGCCGATGATCGTCTGGAGACGGAACTATGGGATATACCTCACAGCTGTCCTATACGTGCCCAGCAACGGGTACTCGATTTCCTAAAGCGAAATCTTGTCGAGAATCCCCAGTAAATCTGTCATGGTCTCTGCGCGAAGCATCGCAATGCGCGTAGGACGGAAGTTGGGAATACCTTTGAAGATAGGTGTTGCAGCGAGATGACGACGGGTGTGGAGAATACCACGTTTCTCGTCGATACGCTCCACATTGATACGCAGCAGTTCTTTCAGTATGTCAAGCTTTTGGTCGTAGGTGAGGGGTTCAGCACCTGTATTGTCCAGATAGTCGCGCATCTCCTTGAAGATCCACGGCCGTCCAAAGGTCGCACGCCCGATCATCACAGCATCCACGCCGTAGGTATCGAAGGCATGGGCCGTTTCCTCAGCAGAGGTGATGTCACCGTTTCCTATAATAGGAATATGTATACGTGGATTGCGCTTCACCTCGCCGATGAGAGTCCAGTCGGCATTGCCTGTGTACATCTGGCTGCGGGTTCTGCCATGAATGGTCAGTGCCTGGATGCCACAGTCCTGTAGCTGCTCCGCCAGCGTGGTGATGATGAGTTGTTCGTGGTTCCATCCTAAGCGTGTCTTGACTGTCACAGGCAAATGTACGGCATCCACCACCTTGCGTGTGATTTCAAGCATCTTCGGGATATTCTGCAGCATTCCTGCTCCTGCCCCTTTGCCAGCCACTTTCTTCACGGGACAGCCGAAGTTCAGGTCGATGAGATTGGGGCCTGCTTGTTCAACGATCTTCGCTGCCTCCACCATCGCCTCTATGTCACGGCCGTAGATTTGTATGCCCACAGGACGCTCTTCGTCGCTGATGGCCAGTTTCGAGGTGGTCGAATTCACGTCACGGAT
>JAEEGI010004280.1_pt1 | contig 33558 bp, 33 predicted proteins | sample 8958751 | NCBI WGS metagenome assembly JAEEGI01 (sample SAMN16246545, study PRJNA631951) | gut metagenome | biome: gut microbiome; feature: rumen; material: KS-attached | host: Bos | place: Iran: Karaj | collected 2018-10
CTGGGCAGACAACAAAAAATAGGGATAACGACGACAAGTCAACCCGCATCAGTTATAAGTTAAACCAGAGTCAACTTCTATCAGGGATAGACTCCAGCCGGAGTCAACCTAAATCCGGAAATGACACCTTGGGGACAGCTACGGACACAAAAATGGCCGTTTTTGGGTTACAAGCTGCCCCGGGCGCTGTTATCTATGGGGACACGCAGAATAATTGATTATCTTTGCAGTGTTGAATGAGCCAATGTGCAATTATGCTATTTCAGAACATAGTGAATGCCCGGGATCTGGGCGGGATTAGGATTGGTGACAGGACTGTCCGTGAAGGGCTGCTCCTAAGGACGGCACACCTTCACTATGCTTCTGATGAGGATATCATGAAGCTTTCCCGGGACTATAACCTGAAACGAGTCTTTGACTTGCGTTCATACCCGGAAGCCTCAATGCAGCCGGACCGCCCGGTTCCGGGTGCGGAATACCTGCTTCTCCCTACCCTGGATACAACGGCTGAGCAGCAGAGCGGCGAAGCCATCCCGGAGACAATGTGGCTGGACCTTCCAAAACACATTGTAAATCTTTCCTTTATGAATATTTTCAAGGAAAAGGCCAGGGCCCTGTATCCATCGCTCATCCTCAGCGAGTTCTCACAGCTCCAGTACGCCACCTTTATGAACCTCATCCTGGAAACGGAAGAAGGGGCCGTGCTGTGGCACTGTTCACAGGGAAAAGACCGCACCGGCATTGGCGCAGCCCTTATTCTGGGCGCGCTTGGGGCCGATAGGGAAACAATAGTGAAGGACTTCGACCGCTCCAATGACAACTACAGGCCTCTTGTGGAGAGGCTTTGTGCCGATGTAGATGCCGCCGGAGGCGGTGAAGAGGAAAAAGAGGTTGTACGCGCCTTTATGGGCGTGAGCGTGAAGAACTTCTGCCACGGCCTGGACCTCATAGACGCCAACTGGGGCTCAATCCCGGGTTACCTTGAGGAGCAGATGGGAATAGACCAGTCAGACCTCCATAAACTCCGTGCACGTTACCTTGTAAGTGACTAATTGCCATCTGGCACAAGAACGGCCGTTTTTGTGTTACCAGATATAGGCCCTTCTTTCCTTGGGAAGGTACAGCTTGCAGTTGCGGTCAACCCCGAAGAGATCGTACCATAGGTCACAGTTCATCACCACGCCGTTAACCCTCAGGCGGGCGTGTGAGTGAACGTCCTTTTCCGGGAACTGGGCAAGTTTGTCATTGCTGTACTGAACCCTCCATACATAGGCATAAGACTCGAAGAACTTCCTCAGTTGCTCCTTATAGGCTTCGCCGGTATAGCCATCGGCCTGAAGACGGGCCTTGTAGGCATCAAGGGCGGCGTGGAAACCGCCAAGGTCTGCGATATCCTCCGTCTGGGTGACATCTCCCTTGGAAAAGAGTCCGGGCTTACGTACGGGATCTATCTCAAGGTGGCTGTAGCAGGCCACAAGGTTGTCACGGCGGTCCTCGAAGGCCATTTTGTCGGCCACCGTCCACCAGTTGTCCTTGTTGCCGTACTTGTCGTACTCAGAGCCGTTGGTGTCAAATCCGTGGGTGAGTTCGTGGCCGATAATCACGAACATGGCGTATTCATAGGCTGCCGTGACGTTTTCCGGAAGGGTGGGCGGAAGCATCAACGCGGGATAGATGAACACGGCGTTACACGAAGGATCGTACATTGCGTTCATAAGGGTAAGGTCCGCGGGAATAAACTCATTGGTGGACGGTACCGCACAAGTAAGCATAAAACTGAACATATCATTGCTGCCAAGAAGCTTGCCCTTCATTGCGGCGATGCCGCGGTTTCCGCGGTAAACGGCCTCGGCAAGGGTTTCGCAGTCGGTATACTTTGCCACGGCATCCATATACCACTGGTCCGGGTATGCCACGTTAAGGGCACAGTAATCCAGTTTGTCAATGGCGTTATTCTTTGTGGTCTCGCTCATCCAGTCAACATTCTGGATGCGTTTCCTGAGGGACTCCTTGATTTCCCTGGTAATACCAAGATACTTGTCCTTGAATTCCTTGGTGAGGATGGTATTGGCAAAGTGATATGACAGGGTATAGGCATTGGCAAAGGCAGCAGTATTCCGGGCATCATCCTTAAGCTGCTCCTCAGAGAACTGGTCATAGTATTTCCAGCACTTGTCAATGATAGAGAGGAGTTCCTCCAGTGACTTCTGACCCAGTAAGTTCCAGAAGACAGCCATACCCGGGTCTATCACAAAGAGCGAGGAATCCATCCCCATACCCTTTATGACAAGATTCAGGGCCGATCCTTCCTCCCCTGCCTTGGTCTGGGCAATGGGAACAAGCTTAGCAGGATCGATTTCTCCTGGAGGCGTTGGAAGATCTGAAGAACCGGAAGACACTATAGGCGGCAAGAGGTTACCCATAAGTTTGCCGTCCTTCCATACCATACGCCATACCGGGAAAAGCGTACTTCCCCACACGGGATTACCCTCGGCAATCAACTTTCCAATGGTGATGAAGGCTTCCTCCTTTGTCTGAGGCTGGGGGAAGCGGGCCTTCTGGGCGTCAATAAACGCCTTGGATGCCTCAGGCTGCCCGGAAGCCGCCTCCTTGAGGCTGTAAAATTTTTCTATATCCGGAACCTTGGTCCGGAGCTCCTTCACGCGCTCCGCCATAGCCTCTGTCTGCGCATACATCCCGCCCACGGCACTCTTTTCAGGGATGGGTGTATTCTTAATCCATGTACCGTTGCAGTAGTCGTAGAAATTGTCTCCGGGCTTTATGGAAAGGTCCTTGCCGGCTTCAGCGCCGGAAGGCAGCGGAAGCGGGTCCGTTGCAGACTGGGGCTCCTTTGCGCAAGACAATACAAGCAGAATGGCCGCTCCGGCGGTGAGGATATTGCGTAACTTCATATCTATCAATAAATTTTAATCCGTGAATATAATAATATTTGCCCAATCCCGGGCAACGAACTGCACAAAAATGGCCATTTTCGTGTTTTTCGTTGACCAAATGGGCAATGAACCGCACAAAAAACGCCAAAAACGTGTGATTCGTTGACCAAAGGGACCGCCACGGACACAAAAACGCCATTATTTGTGTTACGCGCGGGCCTTCGGGACTTCCACGGACACAAAATCTGCCGTTTTTGTGTCACCAGCCGGCCCGGAGGCATTACAGTCTTATCTCACCATTCTTTATGGTGCCCTCCAGGAGCGCTCCGGGGATTATTTCGCGGATGGCGTCCACCACAGCATTCACCTTGGCCTCATGGATGTAATCACGGCGGATCACAAGGGAGATGGTGCGGCTGGGCACGGGATCCACAATGGGCCTCAGGCCGTGCTGCTGGCTGTACATTATAAGGTTGGTGTGGGTTTCGGGGATTACGGTGATGCCGCCGTTGTCGTTCACAACCTGGATGAGGGTGCCCACGCGGCCGCCTTCGAAGAAGCGCTCATAGGAGAATCGGCCCTCCCTGACATCTTCCGGGGCAAGTTGCCGCAGGCCGTCACGGATAATCCATATGGCCTGGCCGCGGAGGGAATCGGCCTTTATGGTTTCGCTGGCGTAGAGGGGGTTATCGGCCGATACATAAGCCAGGAATTTCTCACGGTAAAGCGGTATTTCCAGGAATTCAGGCTCCGTCACGGGCCCTGCCATTATTCCCATATCAACCTCGGCCTTGCGGAGTTTGTCCTTGATGGTGCCGGTGAGCATCTCCTCCGTTTGGAGGGCTATGGAGGGGAAATTATGGCCGATACTCTTGAAAAGCCCGGGGATGAGAACCGGCGCGACAGTTGAGATCAGGGCTATCCGGAGCGGGCCGGAGAGAACTTCCTTCTCCGATTTTGTGAGTTCCGATATCTGCTCAACGTTATAGAGCGCAACCTTGGCCTGGTCTATGATTTTCCGGCCGATTTCGGTTGGCGCCACGGGATTGGCGTCCCTGTCAAAGATCTGGACATCAAGCTCTTCCTCAAGTTTTTTAACCATGAGACTGAGCGTAGACTGCGTGAGGCCACAGGATTCCGCCGCCTTCCCGAAGTGCCTGTACCGGTCTATGGCAACGATATACCGTAATTGCTGGAGTGTCATTTTTGTTCTCATTGATTATATCAATGCAAATATAAACATTTTTATATTGATAAATGGTATCGGGCGCTATAATTTTGCACCGTGAACTGGAAGATAATCACCTGGTACACTGGAGTTTCACTCCTTCTGGTGGCGGCGCTTATGGCCGTCTCCGGGATTATCGCGTGCTTCACCCCTGGTGACGAAAGCATGATTCCTCTTCTTTTTTCGGCCTTCCTCACCGGTACCATCGGGTTCTATCCGCTCATATTTGTAAGGAGAGGAAAGCATCGGCTCACATTCAAGGAGGGAAACAGTATTGTGGTTGGCGCATGGACCCTCGCCTGCCTCTTTGGGATGCTTCCCTTTATGTTCTACGGCGGTGAATTCACTCCGGTAAACGCCCTTTTTGAAAGCGTCTCCGGATTCACAACCACCGGGGCTTCCATCCTCAACAATATTGAGGCGCTTCCCCGCGGGCTACAGTTCTGGCGCATCTCCACGGCGTGGGTGGGAGGTATCGGCATAGTTACCCTGTTCTCCATGCTCACCGTGGGGATGGACAAATCCACCCTTTCCGGGGCGGAGATCTCAAGCGTTGCGCAGGAAGGCTTTTACGGAGACAGGAAGAGCAGTTTTGCCGGAAGGATGCTACTTACCTATGTTTCCCTTACGGTGGTGACATTCTTTTCCCTCAAACTGACGGGCCTGGACTGGTTCGATTCCCTCACTCACGCAATGTCCGCCGCCAGCACCTGCGGATTCAGTACCAGGAATGAGAGCATTGCATCTTTTGGAAATCCCGCTGCCGAGATAGTACTCACCTTTGCCATGCTTGCCGCCGGCATCCATTTTGGCATCCTGTTCCTGGCTGTCCTGAGGGCGAGGCCAAGATACATCCTGAGGTCCGAAACGCTCAAGGTATTCCTCTCACTTGTCTTTCTCGCAATTGTTGTTGTTACCGTGGACCTTATGGTGAAAGGAAGTTACGGGTCATTTTTCCACGCGCTCAGGGATGCCGCCTTCCAGGTGGCCTCAATCTCCACCACAACGGGATTTGCAACGCAGGATACCACCCTGTGGCCGCCTCTCAGTATGGCCACCCTCATTATCTGTTCCCTTATCTGCGGCTGCTCCGGTTCCACTTCCGGCGGCATTAAGATAGACAGGGCCATCCTTGCGGCCAAAGGCATTCACCGGAAGGTAAAACTTACCGTAGACCCCAACAGGGTTTATTTTGTGCGTGTTGACGGGAAGGTAAAGAGTGACGACCAGGTGAGCGACGCCTACGGCTACATCTTCTGTTACCTGCTCATTGTGGTGGCGTTCGCTGCCGTGAACATATCCTTCGGGCTGGACTTCACCACGGGCGTCACCGCCTCCATTGCCTGCATCGGTAACGTGGGCCCCGGCTTCGGAGACGTTGGCTCAATGTCCAACTACGCCGCCTTCCCCACCCTCCTCAAACTCTCCGGCCTCCTTGAGATGCTCATCGGCCGATTAGAAATCTTCCCCGTCCTCTACCTCCTCCGCTCCGCCGCCCCAAGATTGTGATCCGGCGGCGGCGGGAATAAAGTAAACAATTCTGGGCTATATCACTGCGCGATTTGAAGGAGCGCTAAGCAGGCTATCTGGCGTAATGCTCCAACAGCGCATTATGAATGGCCTTTATGAGCTGTGGAGTTTTGTAGGGGATGAAATGGAGCTTGTTGTCTTCCAGGGAGTGCTCATAGTATCCGTTGAAGCCATAGGCAATCAGGAAACAGAAATTGACAGCCATACATTCCTCCGTGGCAAAAACATAGCTTGTATTGTGGCCCATAATGTCAAAGAAGTCGGCCGATTCCTCGATGGGAATCATAACGTCCGGGTCATCTAAAGGCACCAACACGGGGCGCATACCAAGATAGAATTCGGCTTCGGGATTGGTGGCCACAGCTTCGGCGAACGTGCTGGAGTATACTGTAACCAGCGTGCAGCGCCGCTTCTGCCCATTTATGGTGAATTCTCCATAGTGGTCGTATCTCTCAACATCGGGGTTACTCACCAGCATTTTCTGAACCGAGGGCCCAAACTGTACGTTATGATCCATAATAGTACTGCCAACCAGTGAATACATCAGTCGTCTGAAATCAGGATCATCACGCGTAATGGTGTGGAACAGCTCGTGCGACACTAAATCGCGGGCAATATACACGCGGTACTCCCTGTAGTCCGGATCCAGGGATGGATCCCCCTGATATGCGCGGGCAAATCTTTCAGTATCGAATTCGCTGAGGTATATTTCATTATTCAGAGTATAGCCGCCCATATGGCCTTCATCATCCATCTTTGTCTTTATGAAGACGATTTCACGCTTTATAGGCAGCCTGAAGCCCAATTCTGTGCATCGGGCTTCTATGAAATCCATTGTCTTTCCAAGCGCCTTTTTCTCTTCTTCCGTGAAGTCCATTATTTGATCGGCCGATATAGCCTTGAAATCTTCAAGGGATTTGCCTGTACATCCAAGTTTCCAGTCTATGTCGTTCTGAGTCTGGGAGTTCAGATAAGACGTATTGGCCATTTTTAATTGCCTGCCTTCTTCCTGCGAAGCAAAGCGATAGCAGATGGTCCCGTTGGGCGTCCAGGCCAGCTCTTTATCCCCGCCTGCATAGGCAGAAAGCGCTGTCACTGAGCAGAAAAGGGCAATGGAAAAAATAATCTTTCTCATAAAGACAGAATTGATTATGCAAAGATAGACATTTCCCCGGACAATGATTATCAATGAAAAATAAGCTCTCACTCTATCTGATCGTGACAGCCATCGTTACCTCTGGCCTGAGTGCCTGCCATACTGACGCCCCTGCTGAGCCGTATTAGCTGCGTTACTGCCTACAATATCATATTGATGTGAAGCAAACGACCATGTCCAGCCCTCCGTTGTGTTTGCCGTTGTCGAGGGAGCGCTTATTGGCCTTTTTTCCACTCCTGGGGAGTCTTGCCGGTGACGGCAATGAAGTTGCGGTAGAAGGTGATGTAAGTGGAAAAGCCGGATTCGGAGGCCACGTCTTCCAGGAGCATTTCTGGATGCTCCCGCAAGAGGCGCTGGGCATACTGGATGCGGTAGCGCGTCATCATCGAAGTGAAACTCTCTCCCGACATGTTGTTCAGGAGCAGACTTACATAGGTCTTGTTTGTGGCCAGTTCAGTAGCCAGGTCCGTGATGCGGAAATCCTTCCGACGGTAGAGTTCCTTTTCTTCAATGAGAGTCGATATCTGCTCCACGAGGTTCCGGCGCAATTGCTCTTCCGATTCGGCCGGTGCGGCAGCAGCGTCATGCTCTTTGCGGCGCCTGCGCAATACCCTTACGATCAGCAAAATGCCACCCCCGATGACCAAAACGCAGCCCGCAATGGCCCACAAAGGCATGGCAGCTTTCTGCGGTGGCTCTGAGTAGAAGATATAGGCCGATGTATACGCCTTGAAGTTGTCGGTCAACGTTGGAAACTCTCCCTGCTTCCAGCCTGTTCCTCCGGCAAGCAGCAACCGGCCTCCGGGGAGGAGTTTTGCGAGGCTCAGCGGGAAACCTCCGGGCTGCTCCGCATAATAGTATGAAACCGAGGCTTTTCCGCCATCAAAGGTGGCGTCGTATTCGATTCGGGCAAAACACATGCTGCCTGTCACCGAATCGAATCCCTGCATCCACGCAAGACGCGCAGGGCGGTCCACCTGAATCACGGACCATGTGAGAGGATTGCCATGCGGGCCATTGGGAGCAATAGGAGCCTCCAGTTCAAGAAAGGAAAATTCGCCGGATGCTACTTTGAGGATAGCTGCTGTATTGGCCGAATCAACGACTACCGGAATCAGATATGTGCAGTCAGCAATCTGATAGTCCTCCGGGAAAACGTAATAGTTTGCGCAGATTGTACAGCCTTCCAGCAGAGAATTGAATTCAGTCCGGCCCCCAAGATGGTCTACACGGCCTCCGGTGCCGTCGCCGCGCGTATCCCAAGGACCGAAAACGATGATATCGTCCGCCGATGCAGGCAGGATGTACGGTTCCGCCCATCCGGGCGACAAGGTCTCGCCAGGAACGAATCCCTCGTCCGGAGACCAGGTTTCCCAACTGTCGGCGGCGTACCAGTTGCCGGCAATGACCGCACGACCGTCCGGAAGCGTAAGGGCGGACGGCAACGAGCGCTTGGCCGACATGATGCCGACCGAAGTGAAAGAGTGCGCCTCCGGGTCGTAGAGCTCCGCGCCGAAACTCTGGCCTATTCCGAAATGCTCCTCGCTGCCGCCGCCAAGCAGGATGCGTCCGTCCGGAAGGCGGGACGCGAAGCCGTTGATGTGGGGATAGAGCATCGGCACCGTGTGCCAAGCGCCTTTAGAATAGTATTCCGCCGTTTCCAGAGGCTTGAATCCGTCGGTCTGGCCACCCAGCAATACGATTTCATCGCCAATGGCGACAGTACGATGACTACCTCGCGGCGTTGGAAGGTCCGGCAGCCGCTCCACCCTCATAGCTTGCCACCTGGTTCCGTCCGGAGACACTGTGGCATGCCCTCCGGAAGAAGCCGGAGAGCATGCGGCAATAAGTGTCAGATATGCAGTTATGAGTATAGGGATCACTCTCATCTGCACAAAGATACGGAATTATCTGCTAATAGTCGCAGACCAAGCGCATGGCAACTTGATTGTAATAGTAATAGTTTCTACTATCGCAGTTCGAATAGGAGAAACCAGGGCTTGTGCTTGAAGCACCGATCATTGCCCATTTTTGGACGACGTGGGGATAAGAGCCGGTATATTCGTATGTATCGCTTGTATAGAAAAACACCGTGCTGCCAATCTCATATGTCCAGTCCCCAGAACCATCATTCTGCCTTGCCCTTCCACCGGCGCCCATCGCCACATAATTGCCATTGCAATTGAATTTAATGCCATTATACTCGCCGGTTATCCATTGACGGTTGCTTGCATAGAAAAGCTCCTGAACTTCGGCATTAGTGGGCTTACGCCAATCCGCCCATTCAGCAGGGATTGCACACTGGTTGGTGCTTCCCGCCCATGCTCCGGAAATCAGGTTGTCAAAATTCCGGTCATATGAATACTCGCCTCCACTCCCGTGTCCTACATTGAACTTGGCCCACTTGACACTCAATCCAAGATTCTTCCAGTCCTGATCAGAGAGAGTACCCTCCGCGTCAGAGTTCATCATCGCGTCGCTCAAAGTGTATGCCTTGCCATAAACCATACCTGCTGTATAATCTGCTTCTTCCTTTGCAGACACCAGTCGGGAGTACCTGCCTCCGTCTTCATCCTCGGCATGTGCCAGAAGACTTACCGTGGTCTTGTCATATACGGCGAAATAACCCGCATAACAACCAGCTCCGTCATCGGAAGCGCTTACGGAGAAGGTGCCGGTAGATGAATTGCTTCCGGAAACAGTGCCGTTCGCGGCAATCGTCACAGTTTGGTTAATACCTCCGGTTGAACTCATACCAATGGACGTAACCGCCTTTGCGGAAGCGTTGAAGCGGAAACGCAGATAGCTCAGAATGTGCGTTGTGAGCCCGGTGATGGAAGCTGTAGCCTGGTCATCCGTAAGAATAATAGAGTCGCCCTTAAGGATATCGTGCTCCAGAGCATCGGCAAGTGAACCGCCTCCAGGTGAACTCAGGTCCAGGGTAATGACACCGGCGGCAATGCTTACGAAGCCCTTGGAAAGGGAACTGGCACTCACCGCATAAGGAATATAAGTACCTGCGACAACAGGGTCGGTTGAAGTGAATGAGCCGGTGGATGTACCTACACCGTCACTAAGCGTAAGTGTAATGGTTGTTCCGTCACTTTTGACAAGGAAAATCTTATCGTCGGTTTCCCAGGTGGCATCGGTAGAACCATAGGAAACCTTTGTTCCGGGTTCCCCGGTCAGGTTCGAATTCTTGGTGACTGCTGAAACGGTAAGCGTAATCTTGTCCCCGTTGTCTGCAGGGATGTTTGATTCTTGAGTTTCTGCTAATTCTTTGGTGCATCCCGCAGCAATGGCTGCGATGAAAACAACAGATGCGAAATACAATACTTTTTTCATAACACTACCAAATACTACCGTTATCATCTGCGTCACTTTCATCTACGCCGGCCCCTATCAGGCTGACCAGATTGCCACTGAGATTAAGGATGCCTCGTTCCATTTTCACCTCGATCACCTGGCTCGAGGGCTCTTCATAAACTTGTTTCTGTATTACTTCCATATGCTTTGTTGATTTATATGCACGGGCGATATCACAAATATAAAGGCCGTGATTATAAACCACTTATCATTATGGATAAACCGATCTTTCAAAATGGATAATAAAATGCAACCTCTTCCTAGATGCATTAAAACGGCGCCATTTCCTGGGCGTCGTCGCGGCAAGGGTTGATACAGAACGCCCCGCAATTTCTTGCGAGGCGTTCTTTTGAGCTTTTGCTCTGGTGACTCCAACAGGACTCAAACCTGTAACCTTTTGATCCGTAGTCAAATGCTCTATTCAATTGAGCTATGGAGCCGTAGGTGGGCCTTAATTAGGCCTCCTTATTTTCAGCAGTGTAGACTTTCTCCCTGATGCGGGCCTTCTTACCGGTGAGGTCACGGAGGTAGAAGATACGTGCGCGACGCACTTTACCAAACTTGTTAACCTCAATGCTGTCAATGAACGGGCTCTGGTAAGGGAAAATTCTCTCTACGCCAACGCCGCTGGCAATTTTGCGGACGGTGAAAGTCTTTGTGAAAGCATCCTGACCGCTGATCTGGATAACCACTCCGCGGAACTTCTGGAGTCTCTCTTTATCACCCTCCTTAATTCTGTAGGTCACGGTGATTGTATCACCGGCCTTGAACTCCGGGTAGGAAGCGGCTTTATCATTCTGGAAAGCCTGCTCTGCAATTTTTATCAAATCCATAATTTCTAATTCTCTTTATGCAACATTGCGGTTTGGCTCCTTACAAGAGGTTGCGTTGTTTTGGGACTGCAAAGGTAGTAATTTTTCTAAAAGTACCAAAACTTTTTCAAAGAATTTTTAGAAAATATTTTTCACCTTGTCAAAAGTGTTCTTGTCTTCCCTGGTAAGATCCGGCTGGAAACTGGAGCTGCCCTTCATCTTTTCAAGCGCTTCCCTCTCTTCACGAGACAGCTTGTGGGGCACCCACACCTGGAATTTCACGTAAAGGTCCCCGTTGCCGCGGCCATAACCCTGCACGCTGGGAAGGCCCTTTCCGCGAAGCTTCACAACGGTTCCGGACTGGGTGCCAGGCTCTACCTTTACTTTATAGCTGCCGTCAAGACACGGGATGCTAACCTCGCAGCCAAGCATTGCGTCCAGAACGGAAATGATGCGGGTATGGAAGAGGTTGTTGCCGTCTCTCTGAAGCTGAGGATGGGCCACCTCATTTATAACCACCAAGAGGTCTCCGTTTACGCCGCCGCGGGGAGCCGCATGGCCTTCTCCGCGTATTGTGAGCTGCATTCCGTCCTCTACGCCCGCGGGAATATGGACCTTCACAAGCTCACGCTTACGTTCAAGGCCAGTACCGTTACAGCGTCTGCAGGGGTTGGAGATAATCTTCCCCTCTCCCTGGCACTGAGGACATGTGCCGATAGTATACCCCACACCGAAAAGGCTGCGGGTCTGCTGCCTTACGCGGCCCTGTCCACCGCAGGTGGGGCAGGTTTTAATATCGGCCTCACTCTTGGCGCCGCGGCCACCGCAATCCGGGCATGGACGTGCGCGCTCAAGGGAGATTTCCTTGTCACAGCCGTTGGCGATTTCTTCCAGGGTGAGTTTCACCGACGTACGGATATCCCGGCCTCTGAGTACCCTGGGGCCGGATTCCTGCTGGCCGAAACCACCGAACCCGCTGCCGCCGAAGCCTCCAAAATCAAATCCGAAACTGCCGCCGAAGATATTGCGGAGGAAGTCGTTGATGTCCATTCCGCCGAAGTCGAATCCGCCGGCGCCGCCGCCCATTTGCTCTGCGGCAAAACCAAATTGGTCGTACTTGGCCCTCTTGTCCGGATCACTGAGGATGGAGTAGGCCTCTGCGGCCTCCTTGAAGTTGTCTTCCGCGGTCTTTTTCTCTGCCTCCGAGCCGTTTACCCAGCGGTCCGGATGCCATTTGAGCGCCAACTTGCGGTAGGCGCTCTTTATTTCATCGGCCGAGGCCTTCTTGTCCACTCCAAGGACCTCGTAGTAATCTCTTTTCTGTGCCATAACTTATGCTCCAACAACAACTTTGGCATAACGGAGAACCTTTCCGCCAAGGGTATAGCCGGTTTGGACCACATCTATCACCTTGCCCTTCAGGGACTCTTCCGGGGCCGGGAACATGGTTACCGCCTCATGGAGCTCCGTGTTGAACTCCTCCCCTTTTGCCTCAATTTTCTCCAGTCCCTTGCCCTTGAGGTAGGACATCAGTTTTCCAAAAATCATCTGAGTGCCTTCCTTGGCGGCATCACTGTCCGTGCTCTTCTGAAGGGCGTCAAGGGCAATTTCGCAGTCGTCCAGGATGGGCAGGAGCCCCTTAATGGTATCTGATGCGGCCGATTCCGTAAGGGCCAGCTTTTCCTCTGCCGCGCGGCGGCGGAATGTGTCGAATTCTGCCATAAGACGGATGTAATCCGCTTTGGAATCCGAGGCCTTTTTATCGGCCTCCTCTTTTGCGGCCTTCACCTCTTCAAGTTCTTCCTTCAATCCTTCTACACGCGCCTCCAAAGCTGCCAGCTTCTTGCCGTCTGCGGGCGCTTCCGTATTCTTGTTTTTCTTTTCTGCCATAGTTTAGTACTGATTGTGCCTCAGTACCTATCAAATTGCCTGCCAAGCCCCCGCGTTATGACAATATGTCAGTTATGACATAAAGGGGGAATGATAATACGGGATTCCATTTTCTGAGAATAGTTTGGCCGATACATCCATAGGCAGGAAATAACCCTCCTCCCCTGTCTGCACCCATATGTCGAAGGCCGCCACAACGGGGTTCTCCCCCGTATAGCCGATGCCGCTGATACAGATGCACTCCGCGTCCCTTACCCTGGCCTCAACCAAGGCCCAGATCATATGGATTCCCCTAAGGATTGTGTCCGGGACTTTGATGGAATCCGGCCCGCCCGGGAAGCCGTCAATGTGGACGGACTGTCCGTCGCACACGATGTGAATGTGATACTCCATAACTTCAAAGTTTTGCGTGAAGTTACGGCCACGCCGCAGGGTTTTCCAAATTTTGGCAAGGCTTGCCAAGATTTGGCAGTCTCAGGAAAAATTACTATGGGCCGATAACAAAAAACGGCAACCTGAACTGTCAGGCTGCCGTTTTGAACCTTTAGGCTGCAATGATTATTTCTTGCGGCTCTTGTATCTCTGATAGAACATATCCACACGACCGGCGGTATCCACAAGTTTCACCTTTCCAGTGTAGAAAGGGTGAGAAGTGTTGGAAATTTCCAGCTTCACCAGCGGGTACTCTACGCCTTCCACGGTAAGGGTTTCCTTGGAGGGAGCGCAGCTGCGGGTTACGAAGACTGTGTCATTGGACATATCCTTGAAAGCTACAAGACGGTAGGTTTCGGGATGAATTCCTTTCTTCATTTTACGTAAAAAATATAATTGTTAACAATTTTGGGCTGCAAAGATAGGAAAAGGTTTTCACATTTCCAAATTATTTCATCCTGTACGGCTGGTCGTCGTAGAGGAGATATCTCTTTGCCTTGCGGATCCACTTCTGTTCTTCCAGTTTTACGTGCTCCTGGATAACGTCAAACGGGATATTTTCCTTGAGGTACTGCTCCAGCACGGGATCGGCCAACTTGGTCCAGAACCCGGCCTCAAACTCGAAGGCGGAGTAGTGCTCCCGGAACCAGCGCATGAGGTGAAGGGTGTGAAGGAGGCTGTGGTAGGGCTCCCCGGGAACCAGCATAATCTGGAATCCCTGGCAGCGCTCCCCGGCGTACCTGCCTGCCGCAGGCGTGAAGGAGCAGGGTCTGAGAAGAGCCCCGTGCGCCTGGGGAAGGTCCTCCGGGTGCAGAGGCTTCACAAACGGCGCTCCAATATACTCATACGGCCTTGCAGTGCCGATACCAGGCGTAATGGTGGTATTGTTCCACAGTCCGCCGCCGCTGTAAAGGTAGGAGCTGAACAGCCCGGGGATATCGGAGGCCGGAGCGATGGTCCAGGGCATAAGCTGCCTGTTTGCATCCGTTGCCATTGCCGATATCACGTGGATTGGGAATTTTGCCCCTATCTCGGAGGCATAGAGGTTGACAACCTCTCCAAGCGTCAATCCGTGCCTGTGCGCCAGTTTGGGGACATACATCTCCCCCGCCACGGCAGGGATGGTGCCTTCCACCACCCTGCCGGAGGGATTGATATGGTCTACGATGTAGAGGGACGGCGCATCATCCCCAAGGAGTCGCATCATTTCCATAAGCTGCATCACGTCCTTGGTGTAGTTGAAATACCGCACCCCCACGTCCTGGATTTCCACCACTACGGCATCCAGCCGCGCAAGGGCATCTGCTTCAAACACTATGTGATTGGTCCCCGGCGTGAGCTCAGCGTCCCTGGGGGTGAAAACCGCTTCAAGGTTTCCCCTCTCCCGGAACAGCTCCCACATCCATCGGCCTTTTGCCGTATCCCAGCAGTTCTGGGTGCAGAAACACCCCACCTTGCCGTACAGCAGAGCCTTGTCCAGCTGGTCCTCCAGCGGCGTTGTTCTGAATGAAAACACTATTTGCCGATTATCTTATTAGCAACGGCAATGACCTCATTGCCAAGGGCCTCTGCGGCCTCCATGGTGGAAGCCTCTGAGTAGATGCGGATGATGGGTTCTGTGTTGGACTTACGGAGGTGCACCCAGGTCTTGTTCTTCTCAAAGTTGATCTTCACACCGTCGATGTCGTTGATGTTTTCATTGGCGTAGATCTTCTTGAGTTCACCAAGGATCTTGTCAATGAGGGCGTTGTCAGAGAGCTGGATCTTATTCTTTGCAATGAAATACTGGGGATAGGTCTTTTTGAGTTCGCTCACCTTCATCTTCTTGTGGGCGAGGTTACTCAGGAACAGGGCCACACCTACCATGGCGTCACGGCCTGCGTGGATGGCGGGATAGATGACGCCTCCGTTGCCTTCGCCGCCGATAAGGGCACCTACCTTATGCATGAGGGTGGTGACATTCACCTCACCCACGGCCGATGCATAGTACTTTCCGCCGTGCTTTTCAGTGACATCACGCAGTGCGCGGGTACTTGAGAGGTTGGAAACCGTTGCGATGGGTTTACCTTCCTTCTGGGCCAGTTCGCAGAGGTAATCGGCCACGGAAACAAGGGTGTATTCCTCCACAAAGGCCTCGCCGTTTTCCATGATGAATGCCAGACGGTCTACGTCAGGGTCCACTGAAACGCCAAGATCGGCCTTTTCCTTGACAACGGTCTCACTCAGTTCCACAAGGTTTGCGGGAAGGGGCTCCGGATTATGGGCAAAATCACCGGTAGGATTGCAGTTAAGGCCGATACATTTGACTCCCAGGCGCTTAAGAAGGCGAGGCATGATGATGCCGCCGACGGAGTTTACGGCATCTACCACTACGGTGAACTTAGCGGCCTTGATTGCCTCCACGTCCACTGCGGGAAGTGCAAGGACTGCATCCAGATGCTTGTCCGTGAAGTCCTCTTCCTCAATCTGGCCAAGGTTATCCACCTCTGCAAAGTTGAAGTCCTCCTTCTCTGCAAGGTCAAGGACGGCCTGGCCCTCAATGGCGGTGAGGAATTCTCCCTTGTCGTTGAGAAGCTTAAGGGCATTCCACTGCTTGGGGTTGTGGCTGGCGGTGAGGATGATTCCGCCATCGGCCTTGGCAAAAAGCACTGCCATTTCCGTGGTGGGAGTGGATGCGAAGCCGCACTTTACCACGTCTATTCCGCAGCCGATGAGAGTTCCCACCACAAGCTGCTCCACCATATCTCCGGACATACGGGCGTCCTTACCCACAACAATCTTGTAACGCTCCCCGTTGGGCTGGGGCTTGCGCTGAGGAAGAGTTGCCGCATAGGCAGCAGTGAATTTCACAACGTCAATGGGGGTGAGAGAACCGCCGGGTTCTCCGCCAATTGTTCCGCGAATACCGGAAATGGATTTGATCAGTGTCATATTTTTTGGTTTTTAGGCTCAATTATCATACAAATATATTAATTTTGCGCGCTTTAAACAATAGATAGACTGATGAAAGGGTTTTGGACTGTTTTGATGTTGGTGTTTTCAAACGTTTTTATGACGTTTGCATGGTACGGACACCTCAAACTCCAGGAGATGAAAATATCCACCGGATGGCCTCTCATACTAATTATTCTGTTCTCCTGGGGAATAGCCTTCTTCGAGTACTGCCTCACCGTCCCCGCAAACCGTATCGGCTTCCTTGGGAACGGCGGTCCGTTCAATCTCCTCCAACTGAAAGTGATCCAGGAGGTTATCTCACTTACAATCTTCACCATCATAGTTACCTTCCTTTTCAAGGGCCAGCCCATCCAGTGGAACCACTTTGCGGCATTTATCTGCCTGGTCCTTGCAGTTTTTTTCGTGTTTTTGAAATAAAAATTTGGAGAATCAGATTTTTTACGTACCTTTGCACTCCCAACGCATGCTGGGTTCGTATAACGGTTAGTACTCGAGATTCTCAATCTCGCAATAGGAGTTCGATTCTCCTACCCAGTACAAAAAAAGCAGGCTGCTTGGCAGTCTGCTTTTTTTGTACAATTCCGTTTCACTTTATTGAAGGGGCTCCGCCCCCTCAAACACCCCCTTGTCGGCCTGCGGCCTCCGAGCTCACCTACAGTTAGCCGTGTCGCAGGTCCTCCGCTGAAACGTCGCAGGTCTGCAAAATCGGCCGGACCCGCGACGGTTTTTTGCCCCTGAAGCCGATTTAAGTCGCAGGTGACAGCAAAAATGCAGACCTGCGACACTTTGGCCCTGGACCTGCGACACTCTACTCCGGGACCTGCGACACTTCGCCGATGATTTCCTCTGCGGCGCGGAGGGAGGCGCCGGGACCGCCAAGGAGACGGCGGATTTCCGTGTAATCGGCCTTCATACGGGCGCTGTAGGATGAGTCTGTGAGGATGCGGTCAAGTTCCGCGTAGAGGTTATCGGCCGTAAAGTAATCCTGAAGGAGTTCACGGAAGGCGGCGCGGTCGATGATAAGGTTGGCAAGGGAGATGAACTTCACCTTGATCATCCCTTTGAGCATAACGTAGGTGCCGTAGGCCATACGGTAGCCCACAACCTGAGGCGTGCCGATAAGCGCAGCCTCAAGTGATGCCGTGCCGGAATTAATGACCGCGGCCGATGCGTGCCTAAGCGCTCCGTAAGTCTCCCCAAAGACAAGGTGGACAAAGACCCTGCCGCCAAGGTCATAATCCGAGGCCGAGCGGGAAGGCGCCCCGGCAATGACAAAGTGCATATCGGGGTGGGAGGCGTGCCATTTATCGGCCAGTTCCATAAAGACGGGCATCATTGCCTTTATCTCGTGGCTGCGGGAACCGGCAAGGAGGGTGATCCAGGGAGCGTCAGGGAGGCCGGTGCGCTCAAGGAACGAGGCCTTGGACTCCTTCATTGCAGGGCTTTCCTCTATGGCGTCTATGAGCGGATTCCCAACATAGGTGACGGGTACGCCCTTACCCTCAAAGTACGGAATCTCAAAGGGAAAGACTATGAGGAGTTTATCTACGTACTCCTTCAGCTTCCGGATACGGCCTTCGCGGGAGGCCCAGACTTTGGGCACTATATAATAATATACCTTAAAGCCAGCCTTGTGCGCAAATTCTGCAATCCGGAGGTTGAAGCCGGGATAATCAATGAGAATTACAGCGTCCGGTTTCCAGGCCGATATATCATCCTCGCAGAACTGAATCTTTTTCATCAGGGAGCGGGCGCTGAGGAGAATCTCCACAAAGCCAAGGACTGCGCCTTCACGGTAGTCTTTCACAAGGCCATCACCGCCCTGGTGCTCCTTGTAAACGGCATCCATAAGTCCGCCTCCCCAGAAGCGGATATCGGCCTTAGGGTCCTTTGCATAAAGACCCTTCATCAGGTTTGACCCATGAAGGTCTCCTGATGCCTCTCCCGCTATGATGTAATACTTCATTTTGTGCGTCTGTGATACTCCACCATATCTGTCATCAAGACATTTAGGGGAACTATGGTTACCCAGCCCTGCTCCAGGAGGAGGTGGTCCGCGGTATCTGAATCTTCGTCGTCGTTGATGAAGGTTCCTCTCATAAACACGGCCTTTTCACCGTCTTCAAGGTTAACACGGTAGTGCTGCCACAGGAAGGAATCGTTGAGGGCGCCAAGGCTTCCTTCGTCCCAGGCCTCGAACTCCTTCTCCCAGTGGCCCAAACCCTGGCGGGCATACTTCACGCCCTTTATATCTTCCAGCGGCACTGCCGGGAAGTTGATGTTATAGACAAGTCCCGGGCGGTTTTCCGGCCAGTCCTCAAGGAGCTTTCTCATAATCTCCGGAAGCATTGCCTGAACGGCGGAAAAATCTGCATCCGGACGGAAATCGCAGAGGGACACTCCCACTGCCTTAATGCCGTTTATGGCGGCTTCCTCCGCGGCGCCAAGAGTAGCGCTGTAATTTGCAGCCGTGGAAGCGTTTGTGCCGTGATTGATGCCGGTAACCACAAGGTCCGGGTCACGGTGGTCATACTTGTATTCCAGACCGAATTTCACGCACGATGCCGGAGTGGCGTCAAGGTAAGTCCACCTGCCGGGTCCCTCCTCCGGGAGGTCCTTGTAGGCCAGTTGCTTAACGCCCAGCGACACAGCGCAGGACATAGCGCTCTGATGGAACTTGGGAGCTACCACCGTCACATCCCCGAACCCGGACATAATCTGGGCCAGGACGTGCAGGCCGCGCGCCTTGTAGCCGTCATCGTTGCAAAGGAGTATTTTCATACGGCAAAGATAACAAAAAAGAAGCAAAAAAGCAGGCTGCACGCGCCGCAGAGGAAATAATTGGTTCAGGGGATAATATTGTCCATTGAATTGTTGTAGCGGAACTTTGGAACAGGGTCCAGCCTGTACGGTCCGCCGAAACTTCTGGCGGCGTTTTTTTCAAATTCGTCCCATTTTACCATCACTTGTTTGTATGTCCCCGTGCTGAAGTCAAGTTCGGTTCTGATGCATTGCGGGAATGCCTCCGGAGAATAGGGATGCTCATAAGGTGCCATCCCCGGCGTAACAGCATACATATACGGGTTTGAGCCATTCATCACGGGAACGGTGCCGGGGCGGAACTTGTATGGACTGGAGAGGAAAAGTCCGGCAACAAACAGTAGTGCCTTCTGGGTATTTGAAAGATGAGGAGGAGTATAAGGAGCGAGATACTGATTAACGGATTCCATTACACGCTGGTATGTCTCCAGATTTATTCTGGCCGCACGTTCTTCTTTGCTTTCCGGATGCTCCGTTGAAAGGACCGGAAAGAAAGGGGCCATACTGTTTTGGAAGATGGGAGAGACCGTCACCGGAACAGGCTTTGGCTTTATGGCCGATGTGTCCACCTTTTCCTGAGCATTCAGGCCGATGGCACTTGCCATCAGCAGCACAAGCATATAGAGCCATTTACAATTCATTCCGGGCATTCCAGGACTCAAAAATTGTGCCGTGTCCCTGGCTGGTCCCGGCGCCTCCCTCCGCGCCGCAGAGGAAATCATCGGCAAATAACCACCAGGGGCACAGCACACAAAAAAAGAGGTGACCACAAAGGCCACCTCTTAGCGTTACACAAGGTAAACAGGGGATTATTATTTCATAATAACCTTTGCCATTTCGCAAACCTTGTTGCTGTAACCCCACTCGTTGTCGTACCAGGCGCAAACCTTTACGAAGGTCTTGTCAAGCTGGATACCGGCTTTTTCGTCGAAGATGGAGGTACGGGCGTCACCGCGGAAGTCTGTGGAGACAAGAGCCTCGTTGGTGTAACCGAGAACACCCTTGAGTTCGCCTTCTGAAGCTTCCTTCATTGCAGCGCAGATTTCCTCATAGGTAGCTTCCTTTGCGAGTTCGCAGGTGAGGTCTACGAAGGAAACGTCACTGGTGGGAACACGCAGGGACATGCCGGTGAGCTTACCGTTGAGTTCAGGGAGAACCTTACCCACAGCCTTTGCAGCGCCGGTGGAGGAAGGAATGATGTTCTCCAGGATACCGCGGCCACCGCGCCAATCCTTCTTGGAAGGACCGTCAACGGTCTTCTGGGTAGCTGTTGCAGCGTGAACGGTGGTCATGAGGCCACGGACAACACCGAACTTGTCATTGAGCACCTTGGTAAGGGGAGCAAGGCAGTTGGTGGTGCAGGAAGCGTTGGAGATGATAGCCTGACCTGCATAGGTCTTGTGGTTAACACCGTAAACGAACATAGGAGTGGCATCCTTTGAAGGAGCGCTCATGATAACCTTCTTTGCGCCGCCCTTGAGGTGAGCCTCTGCGAGCTCTGCGGTGAGGAAGAAACCGGTGGATTCAACAACGACGTCTACGCCGAGAGCACCCCAGGTGATGTTTGCGGGATCTTTCTCGCAGAAAACCTGGATCTTGTTGCCGTCAACGATGAGGTAGTTGCCTTCCACTTTGATATCGTGGTTGAACTGGCCGTGTACGGAGTCGTACTTAAGCATGTAAGCGAGGTAGTCGGGGTCAAGGAGGTCGTTGATACCTACAACCACGATGTCCTTACCAAAATTCTCAACGGCTGCGCGGAAAACCATCCTGCCGATACGGCCAAAACCGTTAATACCAAGTTTGATCATAATTTGAAACTGAATTTATTTGTTTGTTAAACGATATTTCATTTTTATCGGGGCAAATTTACTAATTTTTTTAGAGACCGCCAAGATTTTTCTTATCTTTGCATATATGAACCAGTCAAAGCCTCCCATATACCTTTTTACGGACGGTGCAGCCAGCGGGAATCCCGGTCCCGGAGGATACGGGATAGTGCTCCGCTGCGGCTCCCTCCAGAAGGAAATCTCCGGAGGTTTCCGCCTAACCACCAACAACCGGATGGAGCTCCTGGCGGTGATAATCGGCCTTGAACAGATAAAGTGGGAAAACGCAGAGGTCCATGTGGTAAGTGACTCATCCTATGTGGTTAAGGCCCTCAACGAAGGCTGGCTGGAGCAGTGGAAGCGCACCGGCTTCAAAAAGAAAAAGAACGTGGACCTGTGGCTCAGGTTCGACGCAGTCTACCATAAACACCGCGTGGCCTTCCACTGGATAAAGGGCCACGCCGGCCACCCGGAAAACGAGCGCTGCGACGCCCTTGCCGTGGCCGCTTATCATCAGCCGGACCTCCCGGAGGATACCGGCTATTTGGAAGAACAATCTACACAACTACTATAATATGGCATTACCAAAACTTGTCGTCGGAATTACGCAGGGCGACAGCAACGGAATAGGATACGAAGTAATCATAAAATCCCTGGCCGATGAACGCAGCCTTGACTCCTTCACCCCCGTGGTGTACGGCTCCTCTAAGCTCATGGGCTTCTACCGCAAGACCCTCCACAACATTGAGTCCATGGATATCAATGTCATTTCATCGGCCAAAGATGCAAAGCAGCGCAAGATAAACCTTGTGAACTGCCTCCCTGACAGCATCTACGCAGAGCCCGGCCAGAGCACCCCGGAAAGCGCCAAAAACGCCATCACGGCGCTTCAGGCTGCGGTTAAGGACCTCAAGGACGGCCTCATAGACGTGCTTGTCACCGCCCCCATCAACAAGAGGGCCATGAACGCGGAGGGCTTTGCCAACACCGGCCACACGGAGTATCTCCAGAAGGAATTCGGGGCCGATGACGTCACCATGATCATGGTCTCGGACCAGCTCAAGGTTGGCGTCGTGACGGGCCATATTCCCCTGAGGGACGTCCCCAAGGCCATTTCCAAGGACAGCATCGTTGGAAAGCTCAAGATAATGAAGGCATCCCTTGAAAGGGACTTCGGCATAAACGACCCCAAGATTGCGGTCCTTGGCCTCAACCCCCACTGCGGAGACGGAGGCCTTCTTGGCGACGAAGAGCAGAACATCATCCTCCCCGCCGTGAAGGAAGCGCAGGCCCAGGGCATCCAGGCCTTTGGTCCGTACTCCCCCGACGGCTTTTTCGGCCTTGGAAACTATTCCCGCTTTGACGCCACCCTTGCCATGTACCATGACCAGGGCCTGGCGCCGTTCAAGGCAATTGCCTTTGCGGAGGGCGTGAATTTCACCGCCGGCCTTCCGGTTGTTCGCACTTCCCCGGACCACGGCACCGCCTATGAGATGGCCGGCCGCGACGAAGCAGATCCCCGTTCCATGATGAGCGCCATCTACACGGCAATTGACATCTTCCGCCGCCGCCTCCAGTACGACACCCTCATGGAAGGCCGCCTGAAAGAGGAATAGCTATGGTTCCGGAGCTCATAGACAAGTACGTTTTCCTGGTCCAGACTTTCATTGAGGCCGGAAGTGCGGGCTTGTCCCTTCAGGAGCTCCAGGACAGATGGGAGGGCCGATACCGAGAGCCTTACCCCCGCCGCACCTTTGTGAATCACAGGGCGGCCGTGGCTGAGGTTTTCGGGGTTGAGATAACCTGCGACAGAAGCACCAACCGGTACTACATAGACGCCGGGGAAAGCGCCGTGGACAAACGCGCCGCAACAGAGTACCTCATAGATACTTTCACGGTAAGGAGCCTCCTCACCCTTGGGCAGGAGCGCCTCAGCGGCCGCGTGAGCGTAGAGGAGATCCCCTCCGGACATAAATACCTCACATCCATCATGGAAGCCATGCTGGATAATGCAGTGCTCTCAATAGAATACCGCAAATACCTGAGTACGGAAACGGACCTCAGGACCATACGTCCCTATGCCCTGAAGGAATTCGAGAAGCGCTGGTACGTTGTTGCCTACAGCGAAAGCGCCGGGGATCTCCGCACCTTCGCACTTGACCGCATTGCCGGCCTAAGGCGTAACGGAGACCATTTCAAGATGCCCGCCGGGTTCAGCGTGGAAAAACTCTTCCAGCCCAGTTTCGGCATCTATCTCCCGGAAGGTGAAAAGCCCGTTCTGGTGAAGATACGCACCACCCTCCGTGAAGCCGCATACCTTGAAGACCTTCCCCTCCATCCCAGCCAGGTACTCCTTTCAAAGGATTCAAGCTCATGCATCTACGCCATGACCCTCATCCCCAACCCCGGATTCATCATGGAACTGTGCAAGCGCGGAGACCGCCTGGAAGTGCTGGAGCCCCTGAGCCTTAGAAAAGCCGTCATGGAAGAATTGAAAAAAGCTTTGAAACAATATGAGAATTAAGTTCACCCTTGCGATGGCCGCCGCCATTTGCGCCGCCCTCGCCTGCAAACAAACACAGATGAAACCACAGCAAGGTTATATCGGCCCTTCTGCCATTGAAATTACGGACGGGCATATGACTCCGGAGGTGCTCCTATCGCTTGGCCGCCTCTCGGACCCCCAGCTTTCCCCTGACGGAAAAACCATCCTCTATGGCGTCAGCTACACTTCCATTGCGGAAAACCGCAGCGTCCGTAACCTTTTCACCATCCCCGTGGAAGGCGGTGACCCCACCCCTCTCACAATGGACGGAAAGAGCATCTCAGGCGCACGCTGGAGCCTTGACGGAAAATCCGTCTTCTTCCTCCAGGGTGGGAAGCTCTGGGAAGCCCCGCTGAAGGGCGGAAAGCTTGGGAAGAGAACTCTCAGGGCCGATGTCCCCGGCGGAATTGACGATTACCTCCTCTCCCCGGACCAGTCCCAGATGATCTACGTCAAAGGCGTCCACAGCCATGTGGAGGTGCCTTCAGACACGGATCCCGCCCTTGACAAGGCCAAGGCCTATGCCACGGAAGACCTTATGTACCGCCACTGGGACCACTGGCGCACGGAGATTGCCCACAGCTTTGTGGCTCCCCTTGTGAACGGGGTTGTGACTGAGGGCATGGACATCCTTGGGGAGGAAGAGCAGCTGTTTGAGCTTCCCAACGGCCCGTTCTCTGACATCGCGGACCTTTGCTGGAGCCCCGACGGCCGCTATATCGCCTACTCCTGCAAGAAGCTCAGCGGCAAGGAGTACGCCTTCTCAACAAACACCTGCATCTTCATCTACTGCCCCCTCACCGGAGAAACCTCCCAGGTAACCTTCGATGGCGGCTACGACACCCACCCTGTCTGGAGCCCGGACGGCACCCGCCTTGCATGGCTTTCTATGGAAAGGGACGGCTATGAGGCCGATAAAGTGCGCCTCATGCTTGCCGATGTAATCTATGGGGAAGACGCTGAAGGCCAGAGCGCAAACCCTGCCGTGGAGAACATCCGTGACATATCGGCCTCATTCAAATATAATGTAGACTCTCCCGTCTGGGCCGATGACAGCCAGTCCATCTACTTCAGTGCCCTTACGGAAGGCCTTGGCGCCGTGTACAACGTGGTGCCGGATGCAGGTGAGATCTTCCGCCTCACCGCAGACAATCTGTGGTTCGACTTCGGGTCACCTTTTGGCATCCAGCAGGACGGAACGCTCCTTACAACCTTCATGTCCATGGACTTCCCCACGGAACTTGTGGCCGTGAACGATAATGCCGTGCGTCAGATAACCTTCGAGAACGAGCACATCCTCTCCCAGCTGGATAAGCACGAGACCGAGGCCAGGATGATAAAGACCGTGGACGGCCAGGACATGCTCACCTGGGTCCTCTATCCTCCGCAGTTTGACCCCGCAAAGACTTACCCCGCCATAGAGATTACCCTCGGAGGCCCTCAGGGCACGCTTTCCCAGGACTGGAGCTACCGCTGGAACTACCTTCTCATGTGCCATCAGGGCTATGTGGTGGTGCTTCCCAACAGGCGCGGAACAACAGCCTTCGGGCAGCCCTGGTGCGAGCAGATTTCCGGAGACTATATCGGCCTTAATATGCAGGATTACCTCTCTGCTGCAAAGGCCATCAAGGCAGAGCCCTATATCTCCGGCGTTGCGGCCTGCGGCGCTTCCTATGGCGGTTACAGCGTGTATTACCTTGCAGGTATCCACGGTGATGTCTATGACTGCTTCATAGCCCATGCGGGTATCTTCAATGAGGAGCACATGTACATGACCACTGAGGAAATGTGGTTCCCCAACTGGGACAACGGCGGCACTCCCCTTGAGTATGCATACGCTCCCGATCAGGTGGGCGCAGCAGGAGACGGCGTAACCTTTGGCGGCATCCAGCAGGGCGGTTCCCCCTGGAGCTCACTTCCCAAGGCCAGAAGGCACTACGACAACTCCCCTCACAAACTGGTCCAAAACTGGCACACGCCCATCCTCTGCATCCACGGCGGCTCGGACTTCCGCGTACCTGTGGATGAAGGCATGGCAGCCTTCAACGCTGCCCAGATGATGGGTGTCCCCTCAAAGCTCATAGTGTTCCCTGAGGAAAACCACTGGATCCTCCAGCCCCAGAACGCCCTCTACTGGCACCGCAGCTACTTCGGCTGGCTTGACCGCTGGATGAAATAGCCCACGCCCCCTCCTCCCCCCACGCGTAATGCCGATGCGGTGGAGCCTATATAGCTAATACTGAGTGATTTACAGAGTTGTTTGGGATTACCGGTTTTCCCAAATAACTCTGTAAATTATTGTATATTAACAACTTAACCTCCACCGCTTACCTTTTCCCCCTTTTTTACTATCTATTCTTATGACTTTTCCAAGTGATGCTTGAAGAAGTTGCAAGGATAGGGTGTTCTCTTCGATTCATCGTCCCGTTGATTTACAGTAATTGCGCTCATAGGGGCGTCCCGCCCCTGGCCGCGCGGCTACCCCTGTGAAGTTTTTCATAGTTCATGAGGCAGGTTTGTACTCTCTCGTGTATTTTTCATTTCGTCGTATGACGGAGAACATTCTATGGACGAGCTTTGCCCTGATTACATTCAGGACACCCATGACATGTTTTCCTTCCTTAATCTTACGTTCATAGTACTCATGATATTCGCCTGTTTTCAGATGAGTTGCAGCGCCTACGGCCGCAAGGTGTAGCAAGGCTTTCATGGTTTGATTAGCCCGTTTGGATGTCTTGGACTTTGACCGTATGGACGTCCCCGAGTCGTACTTGTAGGGTGTCAGGCCGGCGAAGCTGCAGAACTGACGCGCGTTCTGGAAGCGTTTGAAGCCGCCGGTAATGGCAATCATGTTGATGGCGATGCGCTCTCCGATGCCGTCAATGCTGGTGAGAAGCTCTTTCTGTCGGGCCAGGACGGGGTCTGCCGCTACGAGGCCTTCAATCTCGGCGTCAATGGCCTCTATCTGCTCATCTATGGTCCTGATGACTTTCTTCCAACGTGAACTCTTATGCTTGTAATCGTCAGGTGCCATATACTTCTTCTGGTCCGTCAACTGAGCATGATAACGTTTCTTGTCAGTCAATAGGAACTCTCTGTCAGAAAGCAGGTTCTTCATGGACACCAGCGCCGCATCCGGGATGGCATAGCGGACAGCCTTGTCGCTGTAGCGGCAGGCGTACTCGGCAATCCTCGCCGCGTCCATCCTGTCGTTTTTGCCCCGGGCAAGGCCCATGGAGTTCTTGATGCGGGTGGGGTCGTCCAGCCAGAGGAAGACATCCATCTCCTGACAGGCAACCGTCAGCGGGTAGATGTATCGGCCCGTGTATTCTGCGCACACGAGGACCTCGTCAATGGCCACGCCGAATGCCTTGAACGAGGCCTTGAAGGCCTTCTTGAGCGCTTTCACGTCATTAGCGCACTCTTCCTCCAGGACTATCTCCAGTCCCTTCCGGTAGCAAAGATTGCACTTTTCTTTGCTGATGTCGATGCCGACATGGATTTTTTTCATAACTTGCACTGCTTTTTAAGCGGACAGTGGGCCGTCGATCCGTCACCTACAAACCTTATTCGTACTAAGGCAATATTCTTATTCAGGTCCTGGATCAACGGGCCGGGCGGGGCACAAAAGATAGATGGGTCTTACCCATTTGTGATGATTGAGAACCGCCCGGCTCCATTGTCCTTAGTTATACTTTCTTTATCGGCATAAATTTACTATTTTTGTCGTACAAACCTGGATGCAGAGAACTACGTTGCAAATCTAAGGTTTGTGATATATCAGAAAAACCAATGAAAAAGGACTATTTTGAAAAGGCCGATATGGCCGTAACCGTCTGTGCCAAGGACGGAACCATCCTGGATATGAACGAGAAATCCCGGAAGACCTTCCTGAAGCCGGGACGGGAGGAGCTCATTGGCCACAACGTGCTGGACTGCCATCCGGAGCCGGCCCGTACTATGCTGGAAGATATGCTCAAGAATCCCCGCAGCAACATCTACACGGTAGAAAAAGAGGGCGTCAAAAAGCTCATTTTCCAAACCCCGTGGTACGACGGAGAAGAATATGCCGGCTTTATGGAGGTATCCATAGTCCTGCCCGAAAACATTCCCAACAGGGTCCGAAAACCCAAAGCAGAATAGGGGTATCTTATGAGATAGAATGCAAAAAAGTCTGGCCCTCCGGAAAGGGCCAGGCTGTAAGAGATAGCCAACCGAATCCTAAATCTGATCTAAGGCCTGCGCCAAGTCAGCAATCAGATCGTCCACGTGCTCGGTACCGATGGACAGACGAACCGTACTCTGATAGATGCCCTGGTCCGTGAGTTCGGCCTCCGTAAGCTGGGAGTGCGTGGTGGTGGCGGGGTGAATCACGAGGGACTTCACATCGGCCACGTTGGCCAGCAGGGAGAAGATTTCCAGGGAGTCGATGAACTTGAAAGCTTCGGCCTGTCCTCCTTTGATCTCGAAGGTAAAGATGGAACCGCCGCCGTTGGGGAAATACCGCTGATACAGGGCATGGTCGGGATGGCTGGGCAGAGCCGGATGGTTGACCTTGGCCACCTTGGGGTGCTTGGAGAGGAAGTCCACCACTTTCAATGCATTGGCCACGTGGCGTTCTACACGCAGGGAAAGCGTCTCCAGGCCCTGCAGGAAGATGAAGCAGCTAACCGGTGAAAGGGTGGCGCCAATATCTCTCAGAAGGGTGGCACGGGCACGGACAATATAGGCTGCAGGGCCGCAGGCATCGGCAAAGACAATCCCGTGATAACTGGCTTCGGGCTGGGTAAACTGGGGGAATTTGCCGGACGCCTTCCAGTCAAACTTACCGGAATCAATGATGACGCCGCCAATGGTGGTACCGTGACCGCCAATGAACTTGGTGGCCGAATGCACTACAATATCGGCCCCGTGCTCGATGGGACGAAAAAGGAAAGGCGTGGCAAAAGTATTGTCAATAATCAGGGGTATCTTGTGGGCGTGAGCTATGGCCGCAACGGCATCCACGTCAATGATATTGCCGTTGGGATTGCCGAAGGTCTCAATAAACAGAGCCTTGGTCTCCGGACGGATAGCCTTTTCAAAATTGGAAACATCTTCCGGATCCACAAAAGTGGTGGTAACACCATACGGCACCAGCGTGTGCCTCAACAAATCATAAGTGCCGCCATAGATGGTTTTGGCCGCCACAATATGGTCTCCCGCACGGGTGATGTTCAGGATGGAATACGTGATGGCGGCAGCGCCGGAAGCCACGGCCAGGGCACCTACGCCACCCTCCAGAGCGGCAATACGGCGCTCCAGAACATCCTGCGTAGTATTGGTAAGACGGCTATAGATATTCCCGGGATCGGCCAGGCCGAAACGGGCCGCTGCGTGGGCGGAGTTATGGAAGACATAAGAGGAGGTCTGGTAAATGGGAACGGCACGGGCGTCGGATGCGGGATCGGCCTGTTCCTGGCCAACGTGGAGTTGAAGAGTCTCGAAGTGAAGTTGTTTGTTGCTCATATCTTTTTTGCATTGTTTTCTGTTTGCAAAGTTATGGCGCGCAGAATTATCAAACAAGAAACTTGTAAAAATAAGAGGAAACAACTATATTTGCATTTACTTGAAGATGATTACAATTTACAGAGTACACTAACACGCCCCAAACAGAAGAATCCTCGCTTATGGAAAACGAACAATTGGACAAGACCGACCTCCAAATCCTGAGAATCCTCCAGGAAAACGGCCGCATCACCATCAAGGAACTCTCCCAGAAGGTGCATCTCTCCCCTACACCTGTATTCGACCGCGTGCACCGGATGGAAGCCGCCGGTATCATTGAAAGGTACACCACCGTGCTCAATGCCGCCAAACTGGGGCAGGGCTTCATCGTTTTCTGCAGCGTGAAACTGCGCCGGATGGGAAAGGACATAGCCAACGACTTCGTGGCCCGCGTCCGGAACATCCCGGAAGTGGCTGAATGCTATAACATCTCGGGAGAATTCGACTACCTGTTAAAGATTTACGCGCCGGATATGCAGTATTACAACGAGTTCTGCATCAATGTCCTGGGAACCATAGAAAGTTTGGGATCCATCCAAAGTTCCTTTGTGATGAATCCCATTAAAACCTCGGTGGGTATTCCCCTGAGACCTTAGAATCTTTTTCCCACACAGAGCTGGACGCTCTCCGCAGCCCTGAACCGGTGGGCTTTCATTACAATGCCCAGGTACATATCGGCCAGTTTGGGGAAGTAGTACTTGACGGTGATATGTTGATAGAGGACCTGGGGCTGCTCCAGGCCGTCGTTGTGGTGCAGATAGTAGCCCAGACCCACCATCACCGAGAAATCCCGGTAACTCATTTCGTGCAGGAGGGCTATGCCGCAGGAAACAGGGTCGTACTTCAGGCCCTGGCCGTCGCTTTCGGCAAGCTTCTCGTAGAACGGCGTAACGAACAGGTCAAATCCCAGGCCTGACGCCTGCGTACGGTGGTATCTGTAAAGGGCGTTGGCCTGGAAAGAGAACTTTGAATAGCGGTCGTTGACCCAGGTGCCGTCCTCTTCCAGTCTCTTGAAATAGTTGGCCTCGTTGCCCATAATACCGCCCGAAACCTGCACGGCAAACTGGAAGCGGCGACGGAACCCGTCATCTTCAGGCTCCAGGACCTTATCCTCCTTGCTGCGGGAAGTTTTCATTCCCACCCGCAGGGCCAGTTCGAAGGAATTGATGCCGTAATTGGGGAAGGTTATGGCGCCGTTGGAATGGTGGTTGAAGAAGAAGCCCAGACCCACATCATAGCGCTTCAAAAAAGCATACTGAGCCTGGATGCCCAATGAAATATGGGCGTTCACCGGCGAGGAAATGAGCACATTCCAGGGGTTCTTGACCGGATCGTAACGCCGGTTGAACATAAATCCCAGGCCCATTTCAACGCTGTACCCCAGGCTGAAACCGCCAAACTGCAGCACCGGACGGTCAAAGTAACCGTACAGGCTGTAGATATTGCCCATACCCGGTCCGTTCACCGCCTTCACGCCTCTGAGGCCATCGAACTGGAAGCCTATTCCCACCTCCGGGTGCTTGCAGAGGGAGGCGAAGGGAGAGGAGCTGTTATCGGCCCAGCCTATCTTGGCATCCAGGGTCACGAAGGCCGGTATTACCTTCTCCCCGAAGAGGGCCGGATAAAAGCGGCCGTCGTACAGGGACGTGCTTCGGCCCGCATAGACCGAGATGTTCTGTGCGTCTACCCTTCCGCCCAGTCCAGCCAGGAGGAGTAAGAAACAGACGATATGAAGTTTGATTCTCATCTACATAGTTATGATTTCAACGCCGGAACGGCCGGATTTGGCCACGCTGATCATAATGGCAGCCACCCTCTCCGTAGGAACGGGGGTGAACTTTTGCAGAAGGCCCAGGGAGTTGAAAGCCTTGAGAACCACTATGCCCATCTTCTCGCCCAGGCGGTCGCTCCCCTTTCGGATCAGGGAAGGGGGCCGAAGGATGAAGCATCCCTCGAAACCAAGCTTCTGAACGGCCTCGTCCAGAGCGCCTTTCATCTTGGTATAGAAGACCTTGGACTTGGCATTGGCCCCCACGGAAGAAACCAGTACGTAAGTCTTGACGCCATTGGCCCTGGCGGCCTTGGCCGTCTCGAACTGATACGTATAGTCCACCTTCCACTGGGCGTCCTGACTGCCGGCAGTCTTGATGGTGGTACCCATGCAGGAGAACAGGACGTCTCCCTGAAGCTGGTCCGCCCAGGTCTCCGGACGGTCAAAGTCCACTACGTGTACGGTCAACTTCTCCGACGGAATGTTGACTTCCCTTCTGACGAAGATGTCTACCTTCTCAAAGGCCTCGTCCGTCAGCAACTGCTGAACCAGATCCTTTCCAACGGCGCCGGTGGCACCAATAACCAGCGCTTTCATATTATCCCAGTTTTACGGCCGTACCGGAAGCGGTTACCATCAGCATTCCGCTGTTCGGGCCCAGGACCTCGTAATCAACGTCGATGCCCACTACCGCATCGGCCCCCAGGGCATAGGCGCGATCGGCCATTTCATCCATAGCCTGGGTGCGGGCCTTGATCAGTTCATCCTCATAGGAACCGCTCCGGCCGCCCACAATGTTGCGGATGCTGGCCGTAAAGTCCTTGATGAAGTTCACGCCGGCGACCACCTCGCCAAAAACGACTCCCTTGTATTCTTTGATGGTCCGTCCCTCGACGGTAGGTGTAGTTGTAAGTATCATAGTATTCGTAATTTGAATGTAAATATAATCTTTTTTTGGAAAAACTCCCTTAACTGCCTGACATTTGTGCCATTCGCACCTACAAACGGGCCCCGCCGCACCTCAAAGGATGGGCCGCTGGCACTTAACACCCACTCAATCAATGGAATAGACAGATAAACCCCCATCTAGAGACAGGGGGTTATGGTGGTTAACTATCACATGATTACCGACTTAAGTGCCAGCGCCCGATAAGAGTAGTGGGGGCTAAAGCACAAATAGTGGCCCAGAAGGCCGAAAGTGTGCTTTAGGCAAGGCGAGGCAGGACGGTCGGGTGCGGTAGACGTGCCGAAAATGATCTGCACCCCAAAAGTTGGACACAAACAGAAGGTAAATGAAAAAGAACGAGAATTACCCGAAGTATGTCCAGGCGATGCACTTGCTTGACGAAGGTCATTCGCTTAATTACATCCAAAAGCATCTCAAGATAAATCACGCTTCTATTAAGTTGGCCCGTCATCGCTATTTGTCAGGTGGCGAATTGGCCCTTATACAGCCACTGCATCAGTCTCAAGTAAGTTTGGAGAGAAAACTCCAGATTGTGCGGGAAGTTGAGCAAAAGCGATTATCTTTGCCAGAGGTTGCCTATCAGCATCTTCTCCAGCCCGATACGGTAAGGCGCTGGGTAAGGGCATATCAAAAGTCTGGAGTGGCCGGGCTTGCTAGAAAGAGGGGCGCCGCTAGCATGAAAAAGAAAAGGCAAAGAACTGAAGCAGAGCTGGATGAGCTTGAGATGCTCCGCAAGCGGAACGAATATCTCGAGGCGGAGAACGCACTGTTAAAAAAAGTGAAAGCCTTAGTCGAAGAAAGAGAAGCCCGTCTTCGCGAGATTGGGCGGAAGCCATCCAAGGACTAAGGCCCAGACACCGCCTTGACCTCCTGCTGGAGATCAAGGGGATGGCCAGATCCACCTTCTATTACAATACCAGGCAGAAACCGGACAAATGGGCCGTCGAACGGCAGCGCATCGCGGAACTGTATCATCAGAACAAAGGGAGATACGGCTATCGCCGCCTCACCTTAGCCATGCGTAACGAAGGATATGTCATCAACGGTAAGACGGTTCGACGGCTGATGGCGGAGGCGGGAATCAAATGCCAGGTCAGGATGAAGAAGTACAAATCTTACAGGGGCGAGGTCGGGAAGATAGCTCCGAATCTACTGGAACGGGACTTCAGTGCCGATGCGCCGCACAAAAAGATGGTCACTGACGTTACGGAGTTCCACTTGTTCGGGACAAAGATATACTTGTCTCCGGTCCTGGACCTGTACAATAGCGAGCTAATCTTCTACACGATCTACCGTCACCCGGTTCTGGACATGGTAAAAGACATGATTAAAGGAACCATCTCAGTTATCGGCAGCGACACCAATGCAATCCTTCATTCGGATCAGGGCTTCCATTATCAGCATAAGGACTATCAAAAGTTATTGAAAGACAATAATATAATACAAAGCATGTCTCGCAAGGGGAACTGCTTGGACAATGCTGTGATGGAAAACTTTTTTGGACTATTGAAGTCAGAGTTGTTATATTTGCGGAAGTTCGAATCGCTTGAGCAGTTCCTTGAAGAACTGGAAGAATATCTTGAATACTACAACACGGTTCGAATCAAAGAAAAACTAAACGGAATGAGTCCGGTTCAATACCGAACTCACAACCATAAATCTTAGTTATTAACCCGTCCAACAAAAGGGGCGCACTTCATTTCCGGCACGTCTACCGCACCTCCCCGTCATTCTTGACGCCGCAGCCGTCAGATATTAAGGGACTGGGACCGCTGGCACTTAAGTCAATGATCATGTGATAGTTAACAACATATAC
>JAEEGI010004283.1_pt1 | contig 33545 bp, 24 predicted proteins | sample 8958751 | NCBI WGS metagenome assembly JAEEGI01 (sample SAMN16246545, study PRJNA631951) | gut metagenome | biome: gut microbiome; feature: rumen; material: KS-attached | host: Bos | place: Iran: Karaj | collected 2018-10
AATTATTAAAATAAATTCTTCATATTTAATAGAATTTATATTTTCATTTCTTTTTGAAAATTTAATCTTTTAAGTAAAAAAAATAAAAAAAATTTATATAAATGTTATTTATAATTCAAACCAATATATAAAAAATTATTATGATTATAAATGAATAGAAAAGAAAGATTTAATGATGAATATCTTTCCTAGCAAAATTAGAAGTAACTTTGTTCAAAATATCATCTTTATAAAAAACTAAACCTTTTCTTAAATCTTTATATTCCAAAGCGATTTTTTCTAAAATATTCCCTAAATCATAAAGAGCAGTATCATAATTATCTTCTCCCCAAAAAGCTTTAATAAAAATTCCATTTTCTTTTTGTAATCTAAAATTTTGAGGCATATTATCCACAATAATAACTTTACTCATATTTCTTCCTAATTTACTTAAATCTTTAATAAAATCATTATTATAAACAATAGTATGTTGTCTATATAATCTATAATCAAAATATAATTGATTTGTTTCAATTGCATCTAATATTGGATCTGCATATTCTTTTGTTGCTGCAGTGAAAATTATTAATTCATAATATTTTGAAACTAAATTTAAAAAATAATCTAATCCAGGTCTAAAACGTAAAATTCCTTTTGAATCATCATTTTCATCTACTTTAAATGAAATTAATGTTTCATCTAAATCTAATACTAAAGAAAATTCCTTTATTGATTCTTTATTTAAATATGGTATTCTTATTGGATTTACATTTATTTCATTTTGAGGTAAATCTGAACCTAATACACTTGCGTTTTTATTTAATACTCTTACTACCTTTTTTCTAAAAAAATTATTTAACTCATCTGGTGATATTGATTCAATATTTTTAAAAATTTTAACAAAGTCTTCATTTAATTTATCATTGGAAAAATTTTTCAAAAGAACTCTTAAATATTTTTCTATTGAATAGGAATAAAATTTTATTTCAAATATTGAATTAGAATTATCAATAATGTTATTATTTGAGTTTTGATTAATTAAAAATTGGATATATTCTCTATTATTCATATTAATATGTTCTAATTTTGAAAATAACATATTTTTTAATTTTTTAACCCAAGTATTTCCTAAAGCACTTGATGATATTTTTGAATTAATATATTCACATAATATTAAATATGATTTATGATTTAAAATTAATATTGTTGATAAAACATCATTACTAGTTATTAAAAAATTTCTATCAAATGAAATATTATAACATAATATTATATTATACATTAATAAAAGAATTACTTTATGAACTGCGTTTTTATAATCTGGATTTTTATAATAATTTTCAAATTTATTATACAATGAAGAATTATTATAAAAATTAAGTAATTCAAAAAAATTATTAGATAAATTTGAAGATTTATTATTTAAAGCATATATTACATCACAAAATTTATCTTCTAATAAAAGTAAATCTTCAATATTAATAAAAGTATCTTCTTTTTTAGAATTTTGCTCAAAATTATTTTGAGTGAATTTAGATAATAAATTACCAGATGAAGAAGAATGAATAATTCCTCTTTGAGTTTTCGGTAAATTTGAAATTTTAAATGTCTCTTTATTTCTTTTAATTATAGAATTATGATTTTTATTTTTAATAATATTTCTTTTATAAACTAAATTTTTTTTCTGTTTATTTATTGAATTATTTGTTTCTGTGTTCATTATATTATTTGGAATATTTATATTTGATTCAATTGTAGTATTTGATGTTGTTGTAGTGTTCATTATATTATTACTAAAATTTGTTGGTAATGATTTATGAGAATGAACACGTTTTGTGTTGTCTATTGGATCTGAAATTTTAGTTAATTGAATTTTAGCTTCAAGTGTTTTTTGCAACATATTTTTTAATAATTATTTTATTTATTCATTAAGAAAATTTTATAATTTTTCAAAAGAAAAAAAAATAAAAATCAAAGAAGATTAAAATAAATAAAAAAAAAAATATTAAAATAAATATCTAAAAATCAATAAAAAATTTAACAATCTAAAAAAAATCATTTAAAAAATAAAAGAAAAAATGTCAAAAGAAGGAAAAAAATCAAATTCAGATTTGAAAATAATGGAATGGCGTTTCAATCAATTTTTGGGTGAAAAATTAACATATGAGCAAATAAAGAGTGATCCAGAAAATGAGAGTTTCTTAGTTACAAATGTGAAATTTTCTAGTGATGGATCAAATGTAGTAGTTTCAGACAAAGGAGGAAGAGTTATAATATTTAAGAAATCAGAGCAAAAAGGAAAGCAACCAAAATTAGACTATTTTTTTGAATATCCTGCTCAAGAAAAAGATTTTGATGTTCAAAAATCAATTGAATATTCTGAAGAAGTAAAAGGATTATGTATTTTACCAAGTGACAATTATAATAAATTAGATATATTAACTTCTGGTTATAGAACAATTAAATTAGATAGAATTTATAAAGATAAAGTTAGGACTTTTGATAATAATAAAAATGAGAATAATATTTTAATTCCAAAGGTTAGTGGAGTTAAAGAAGAAATTAAAAGTAAAACTAAAAGATTATTCCGTTGTTCTCAAAGTGGTGAAGTTCATTCTTTAGGAATTAATAAATTTAATACTAATCAATTTATGAGTAGTGATGAATATAAAGTTTATTTATGGGATTTTAATTATAATGATGATGTTTACACCCCAATTGACATTGAACCTAGTATTGAACAAATTAATCTTGAAAAAATAACTAAATGTAAATATATTGAAGATAATCCACATATATTTATTTATGGTACAAATAAAGGAAATATTAGATTATGTGATTTAAGAACTAATACTGATATGATGAAATTTCAAACTAAATTCTATGATGAAAAAGCTAATGTTAATAATGTTATTGCTAATTCTCTTTTATCTGTTCATGATATTTCTGCTAATTTAAATGATAAATATACTTTTGCAACAAGACATTATTTCCAAGTAAATTTATGGGATATAAGAATGCAAAATTCACCATCAAGTAAATTTTTAACTTATGAACCAATAATAAATAGATTAACTTATTTATATCAAAATAATTATTTAGCTGATAAATTTTCTTTAGATGCTGATAAAACCGGAAAATATATTTTAACTGGAGGATATAATAATATGTTTCATGTTATTGATATTAATCAAAGATTAAATACTCAAATTATTATTGATGATGTTAATGAAAAATTAATGAATACTAATGTTGTTAGAAGAGTTAATGCCAAAGGATCTTGTGGTTATAAAAAAGATGATCCTCATGCTCAAAATGTTAATTTTGATAAAAAAATATTAAATCAAGCTTATTCTCCTGTTGAAAATTTTGCTTTGTTAATTGTATATAATTGTATTTATTCTTATAGTGGGAATATTGCAAAGAAAAAGTAACCGATAGTTTTAAAAATTCGATTTTTTTTTCGGGTCTTTAATTTATCAGAATTTTTTTAAGTTATTAAAATATAAAAATTAAATTATTTTTAGGTTTTTTGACTTATTTTCTTTTTTTTTTACATAATTTTTTTAATAAAGTATTAAAAATTTTTGATTTGAAAAAATAAAAAACCACAAATTTAATAATAATATATTAAAAAAAATTCTTAAACATAAATTTTTTCAATTAATAAAAAACAATTTCCCAAAAAACCCAGAATCCTACATTCACTTATTTCCGAAAAAATGAATAACAACAGAAATATCATCTCTTCCAGGTCCTTCATTATGCCATTCTAAGCAAGAAGCCTTAACAAGATTTTTAATCATTTCATTATGATCCTTATTAGATAAGAATTTACAAGTATGTCGAAGTACATCATCATTAGAAAGGAATTCCCAAATACCATCAGAGGCTACAATACAATATGAAGAATCAGAAGTTAAATTTTTTTCAATAAATTCAGGAGTACAAATAATACCAACAGTTTTTCCTACTTCATCTCCTAGAGTTCTACTAATCGCAATACCAGGAAATTTTTCTCCTTTAACCCAAACTCTTTTTGGACCATCTAAATCAATTTCATCATCACAAGGAGCAATTTCACCTCCTGATTCTTCTATTCTTTTTTTTTCTTCTGGATTAGTTGGTTTTTGATCTTTACTTAATTCTATTATTTCACTCTCTTCTCCTTTCTTATTTATTAATATTGCTCTACTATCTCCTATATTTGAACATATTATCTTATTATCTATTTGATATATTATTACACATGTTGTTCCACTAAAATGTGTATCAAATGATGCATCTATTAAATCTTTCTGAAGATTTTGATAAAATTTTTTCAAAAATGAATAATTATTCTGAGTTAATTTCTGATATAATGATTCTTTTGTTATTGTCTTATTTTGTTTTGTAATAAAATTAGATTCATCTTTAAAAAATTTTTTTATTTGTTCTCCACAAAAATCACTCACTAAATGACCATTTGAACCATGTCCATCTAAAATTCCGAAAACGTTACAATTTTCTAAATTAAATATATTTTCACAATATATATATTTATCTTGGTTTGTTTTAGGATTTCCAAAATCATCCTTTCCTTTCAAAGTTGCTGCTATATATTTAGTACCGTTTGCTATTTCGATTTCTGGTATTTTTATTTCAGATATTGATTTCTTTTTTTCTAATTCTGGAACTGCTATTTTTTTTGATTGAGGTTTTTGACCTTTTCCTAATTGATGTCCATGATGCTTTTCATTCACTGATAATGTGTGAAATCCTCCTTTTTTTTTGTGTTTTGGTTTGTTTTCCATTTTTTTTTTAATTTTTTTTGATTTTTTTTTTATTTTTATAAGACTTTTTTGGAGTTTTTATTAATACTTTTTTGTTCAATAATTTACAATTGTTTTATGGAATTGTATTTTATTTTTTATTTCCTTTTTAGTTTTATTTTAAAGTTTGTTTAATTTAGGTTTTTTGATTTTCAGGGTTTTTTTTTATTGTTTTTTATAATTATAATTTTCATTTTTTTATGTTATTGTTATTTAAAGGAATCTATATTTTATATTAAAATTAAAATAATTAAATATTTTTGTTTAAATAACAATAATTAATTCATGCAAAATTATATTAAAACAAACTTTGATTTACCTTATAGAATAGGAGTGAAATTAAACGATAAAAATTATTTTTTATCAAGTCATAGACTTTATGAATTTGAAAATGCATTTCCAAACAAAACAATAATAATGTTTCATAATAAATTATTAGAAGGTCAAAAATGGAAAATAATACAAAAATATAATGGATTATATTATATATCATATCAAGATAATTATGATAATATGAAAAATTGGAATTTATATTTTGATATTGATTCTGAAAAAATTTATTTATCTCAAAATAAAAAAAGTTTATTTAAATTTGAAAAAATTGATAAAAATAGATTTTATATTAAAGATGCATTATATGGTTATTATTTAAATTTATGTATGGATGATAAAAGAGATATTAATTCTTTTTATTCTATTATGACAAAAGAAGTTAATCCAAATTTTAAAAATATATTTTTTTTAATTCATATCCTTTAAATTAATATTAAAAAATATATTATTCTTATTCTTTATTATTTTTTTTAGTTATCTTCTTTATTTTCATCGTTATTTTTTATTTCATCGAAAATTTGTTCTACTTCTTCTTCTTCTTCTTCTTCCACTTTTTTTTCTGTTGTTTGGGGATTATTATTTATATTTTCTTCATTAATTTTATTTTCTTTTTTAAATTCACTATTCATATCATTTTGAGTTTCAATATTTTCTTTAAAATTATTTTCTATATTTTCATCATATAAATTTTGATTTATGATTTCTGAGCTTTCTTTGTTTAAATGATTATTATATTCTTCATTTAATTTTTCATCATTTGATTCTTCTTCTTTTTGATTCATTATTTCTGGATTTTCAATAAAAAATTTTTCATTTGAATATTGATTCATATTTTCATCATTTAAGATTTTATTTTCAATATTTTCTTCATTTGAATTTTGATTTTCCAAATTTTCTTCATTAAAATTTGGATTTTCTATGTTTTCGTCATTTAAATTTTGATTTTCAATGAAATCATTTTGATTGGAATCTTCATTATAATGATTTCCATTAATTTCAATATTATTTTTATTTCTGTAATTATCATTTTTAATTGGAATATTATTTTGAACATAATCATTTTCAGTTTTAATTGCTAAATTTTCTTTATTATTATTATTATTTTTTTCACTGAAGTTTTTATTAAAACTTTCTTTAATATTATTAAAAGAATTTATTAATTCTTTTTCTTCGTTAATTTTTTTTTCTTCCTTATTTAATTCACTTAAATAATCAACATTTAATTTATTATACCTTTCCTTTTTTAAAGAATTATTATCTCTTATTTTAATATATTTATCTTGATTATTTGATTTTTGATTATCTAATATTTTTAACATATCTTTAATTTCTGAAGAATCAATTCTATTTGATTTAATATCATTTTTATTGAAATCATTATAATTGATCTTCAAATTTTTATCATTTGAATTATCTTCTAATTTATTAACAGGAGAATGATAAACTTTAATACCTGAATTTTTACTTTTATTAGGATTATTTACAAAATTAGGATAATTATTTTCTTTGAAATTATTATTGTTGTAAGATGAATTTCCTCTTATTATTCTTTTATTATAATTATTGAAATGTTGATTTAAGTTTATTTTTCTATTTCTTTCTAAATTATCATTATCATTTTCATTAAAATCATTTATTTCTTTTTTTAATTCATTATATGAAAAAAGTTTATTTGTATCTAATCTTTCATAATATATTTTTTTATTTTTATTGAAATTTGATAATTCAATAAATTTATCATTATTTATGTTTCTGCTTTTATATTTTATTTTATTTTTCTCTTTTTCTGATATTATATTGAAATTTTCTTGTTTTGAAATTCGATTTTTTAATTTATTATCATAAAAAGAAAAATTTGAATTTGTTTTAAAATGTAAATTATTTGATAAATTTAAATTATCATAATGAGGATTAGTATAAAATCTTAAAGGAATAGAATTTGAATAATTATTATTATTAAAATCCTTAGTTGATTTTGATGAAGAAGAATTCATTAATCCATGATAATCATTATTATAATTAATATCATTTGCTAATTTTTTATTAGGACAATTATTTTTATTAATTGATGAATTTTGAAATGAAAATAATTCTGAATTTAAATTATTAAATTCTTGAGATTTTTTATATTTCATATTATTATTCTTTGGTTTTTTAATATTATTATTTTTTATATTTCTTGATGATGAAATATCACATGAAGTTAATAATTTATTTAAGCGTTCAATTTTTTTATTCACTGAATTAAATTTTAATTTAAGATTAATCATTTCTGAATGTAATGATTCATTTTTACAATTGTTAGTGTTATTATCTAGAAAATGAAAATTATCTTTTTTGGAATGTGAATAATCTGAATTATTGGTTAAATTACTTTTGTTTCTTTCTAATTTATAATTTCTTGAATTAAAAGGATTAGATAATTCATTTTTTACATTATTTGAATTCTCAAAATAAATATTCATTTGAGGAGTAAATGTTGAGTGTTTTGGATTTGAATAATATCTTCCATTTGGTAAATGAAAATTGTAATTCATTAAATTTTTTATGATTAAAAATTAATAACAAATCTAAATTTAATTTTTTTTAAAAATAATTTCTTTATTTAAAAATACATCATTTCTAAATTTATTTATAGTATATATGATGTTTTATTATTTTTTTTTTCAGTTCGATAAAAATTTTTTATTATTCCATTATTGCCACTATAACTTATGACTTACTTTTTTATGAAATATTAATTTTTTTAAACTTATTCACTTAAAACACATATAATAATTTTCATTTAAAAATATAGATAAATAAGAAAAAAATATAAAAATATGTCAATATATAAAAGTTTACTTTTAACATCAATGAAAAACTATGAAAAAAAAATAAATCAAATTCCACAATTACATTTAGCAAATAATAAAAATAATCTAAATTATCCGATAAAAACAGGAAATTTATTAAGAAAAAATTATTTTAATTTCAATCAAAAACATATTAATACATTTAATAATTTAGAAAATAATATAAGTAATAATGAAGATAATTTTGATATTGATTTACAGTTTAAAAAATTAAGAAAAAGTGTAGATAAACTTAATGAAAAATTAAAAGAAAAAGATGAATTAATTTTAACTTTAAAAAAAAAAATACGTTTAATGAGTTCAAGACACAGTGATAATGCAAAAAATATATCATTTCAAAATAAAGAAACTAATTTACCTTTAAATGAAGAAGAAAATTTAATTATTTATGAGAATAACAATGAAGAATTAAATAAAAATAAACAATTAAATTCTTTTAAAAATAAATTTTCATATTCTTTTCATAGTACAAATAATTTAAACAATAAATTATTATTAAATGATAAGGAAGATAAATATAGTTTTTTTAAAAGTTCTTTTGTAACAAATTCAACAAATAATAATTATTCTTCAATTTTTAAAAATGAAAATAATAATAATAATTCAATAAAACCTAAATTAAGTAATGATAATATTTTTCCAAATAATAAACCTTTTACTTTAACTTATTTTAGATATCAACAAGAAATGACTAATAATAAAAAAAATAATAAACATAATTCTAACTTAATCAGAATTAATTTATTTCAACATTTTAAAAAAGAAAATAAGGAATTGGGAAATATAATAAATTTGAATTATACTAATGATAAAAATAATAGTAAAAAAATCATAAATAATAATAATAAATATAATTCAGTTTCATTTAAAAAAGTTTCTTTTGAAAATGAATATAAAATGAAAAAAAGTGAAGAAAAATCAAGAAATAAAGAAAAAAAAACTATAAAAAATATAAAATCAAAAAGTAAATCTCCTCAAAATAAAAAATTTAATAACACAATTAGATCAGCTTCAGTTAAAACAAGAGAAACAAATAATAAATCACAAAAAAATTCAAATTCATCAAAAAACAAAAAAAAAACAAATAAAACTCATATTCAAAAACGATTAATAAAAGGAAGAATGACATATAAGAAATTAGAAGAAATAAAAAAATTAATTCATAATCAAAATATGAATAATAATAATAAAATAAATAATAAAAAAAAAATAAATTTAAATGTAAAAGATAAATGTTTAAATTTAGAGAAATTTATAAATAAAAATATAATAAAAAGAAAAAGTAATATAATAATAAATGGTAAAAGAAAAAAAAAAGAAGAAGAATATAAAGAAAATAGTTCAGAAACAACAAACCAAATAAAAATAATTGATAATTTAAAAGAAAGAAATAAATTTCAAGAAGATGAATTTTTATATCAAAGTATTGAAGAAAAAAACTTATTAGAAATTAAAAATAAGCTTCAAAAAGAATTTAGTAATTTTAGTAAAAATGAAAATGAAAATAATTTAGAAGATAAAAATTATTATGATTCTTTATATTTTAGAGAAACACCTTTAGAAAGAAATATTAATCAATCTGATTTAAATAATAGTAATCCTCTTTTTAGTTATAACAATGATTATAGAGTGAATAAAAATTCAATTGATAAAAATGAATCTTCTCAATCTTCATTTAATTCTTTAGAATTATTTGATAAACAAAAAGAAATTCATATTTTAAATGAACCAAGATATATAATTAAAAGTTCAAATTCTAAAGAATTTCTGTTTGAAAAAAGTTTAAGTGATATTCAAATTGCTATAAATGAATATGATAATTAATAATTGTAAAATTAATTTATTTTCTTTTTTCATATAACATAAATATAATCAATAAATTTTTTCTTAATTGATAAAAAAAATATAAATCAAAACAAAAGATTAATAATATATAATATCATAAATAAATCACTTAATTTAAAAAGATTGTATTGTAAAATAATTATTATTTAGAATAATTAAAAATAAATAATTTATTGTTTAAAATGTTAAATAAATTATGGGAAATTCTCCCTTATGTATATCAAATGACTTTTGTCCATGTAATAATAACGAAAAGAAAATAAATTTAGAAAATAACGAAATTAATGATTTTTATGAAACTGAAAATGACAAACCAACAGATGCATTTGGAAAAAAAATAAGTATCTCAAAAGAATCAAAATATTTTATTCATACTCAAGCAGCGAAAATTCAAAGAGCTTTTAGAAAATATTTACAAAGAAAAACTATTAAAAAATTTTCTTCTACTATAAAACACACTTCAAGAATTCAACAAAAAATTAATGAATCTTTAATTCCTTTAAATGATGGAACTTCAAATTTTCAAAATAATAATAATTTAATTAAAAAAAATCTTAAAAATATTAATTCAAAAAATCAAATTTTATATAAAATAAATTCAATAAATACAGGTTATCAAAATGTAAAACAAAGAAAAAGTAAATTAATATTAGTTGAAGACACAGTATCAAAAAGAAGGAATTCATATGAAGATTCTCCCTCAAAAAAGACTCATTCGAAAATATTTTCGTTTTTTTCAGTATCATCAGATGAAATATCAATTTGCGAGGAAAAAGAATTAAGAAATATAATAAATAAAAAGGAGGAAGAAATATATGGTTTTTTTTTAAAGAAATCAAATAAGAGTTTAAAATATCATGGTGAAAAGGATAAATTTACTCATAAGAAAAATGGATATGGAATAGTAACATGGGATGATAAAAGTCAATTAAGTGGAATGTTTAAAGACAATAAAGTTTCTGGTTTTTGTAAATTTAAAAATCAGAAAAATAAATCAATATATAAAGGAGAATATATAAAAAATATTCCTAAAGGTTATGGAAGATATGAAACATTACATTATATAAGAGAAGGATTTTGGGAAAAAAATAAGCTAAATGGTATTGGATATGAAATTTGGGATGATAAAACATTTTATAAAGGAGAATTTTTAAATAATAAAAAGCATGGTATTGGAATTTATCAGTGGCCAGATAAAACATATTACGAAGGAGAATGGAAAAATAATAAAATGAATGGTTATGGAATAATATATTATACAAATGAAAGTTTTTATTGTGGTGAAGTATTAAATGGAAATATGCATGGATTTGGAATTTTTTCTTGGAAAAATAAACATAAATATATAGGTTTTTTTAAAAATGATTTAAAAAGTGGTTTTGGTGTTTTTATTTGGCAAATGAAACCTTTAGAATGTTTTGTTGGCTTTTGGGATAAAGGAAAACAAAATGGAGTCGGTGCTAAAGTACACAATGGTGTTTATACTTATGGAATTTGGGATAATGGAAAAAAAGAAAATTGGCTTAAAGGAGAATGGGAAGTTAAAAGATGCTTAACTCCTGAAGAAATGAAATATGAAAAGTTTTTATATAAGAATGAATTAAATTCTCTACTCAAAAATCTTAATTTATGATTTTTTATTTTTTTTTGATGCTGATATAGTATAAAATTTATAGATTGTTGTATATCTTTTCTTTATTTGTCTATTTTATTAAATATATGTTAATAAAAAATGTTTTATTTTAATATTTTTTTTAGCTTTTTTAACGTTGTTATTATTATATTTATCTAAATTGAATTTAAATTATATAAAAAAATTAATATATATCAAAAAAAATGTAAAATAAAAATCATGGATAAAGGAATTCAGGAATATGAAAAAGACAATGATTTTCGTGAAAATAAATTACTTTTGGAAGTAGAAAGTGATAATAATAATGAAACTTATATTTAAGATTTTCAGTTCCTGAATGATAATTTAGATAGTGAAGAAGAAGATAATAATAATTATGATTCTTAAGATTTAAAAAAAGAAAAAAAGAATTGAAGAAAAATAAAAGAAGAAAATGAATAATTATTAAAAAGTGAGAAAATCATGAAAGTAAGTTTTCTGAGTTAAACAATAATATTCACAATAAATGTGTCTCAAGTAATAATCAAAGTTTTAATTCTATAAAAAATAGTATAAAAGAAAGTTTACGAAAATCATCCTTTAATATAAATGAACAAAATATTTATTTCAATCAAATAAATTTCAAAAATAGAGTAAGAAGTTAATTTTTACCTGATTATACAATGATTCAAATAAAAATAATTATTATAGTACAATAATTGATGATAATAGTAAAAAGATGATAAAAAGAAAAAATAATTAAATGATATTTTTAGTAAAAAGAATTCTAAGAAACAATTAATAATAAAAGGAAAAAAAAATCTATTTTAATACTCAAAAATTAAAATTCAATAAAAAATCAATTAATAAATCTTTAAAAAACATGAAAAATATAAAAAAGAAATAAATATAAAAACAATATTTTTTATAGATATAGTATATCTTTTAACATGATTAAAAATATTTAGTTCATAAGATAAACATATATTTAAAAACAAAATAGAAATGATAAAATATAAATTAAAATTAAGTGCAGAAAAAGATTCTAATTTACAAGGTTTGAAAGTATAAATGTATTTTAGAGAACAAATATTATTTTATTAAAAGAACCAAATAATAATTTTATTGAAAGTAAAATTTTTTATATTATTTTATTAATATTCTTTTCATCTAATGAAATATCAATAAAAGACATATCTAAATTATAAGTCAATTTATAACTGATAAATATTATTTTTGTTATCTGTTAACATTAATTACTCACAATTTTATTTCTATTGAACACAAATGGCCAATTTTCAATTTTTGAGGCTTGAAAAAAAATAATATTGCTTATCAAAATATTTGTAATTTATCTAAAAGTGCAGATAAAATATTTTCATAAAATTAAAAGAATTTATTTTTAATCCTAATTTAATCATTCATTTATAAAAAAATCCAAGAATGAAGAATATGATTAAAAAAACAAACTTTACAAATGTTAGAAGAAAATAAATTAAAAGAATTAATTTTGCAACTAAAAATTAATAAAAAAATAAAGGAAATGATGAATCAAATGATATTCAAGTTTATAAATTATATCTATATTCAAAAGATTTATTAGAAAAAAAGAATAAAATAAAAGAATATAAACCTTTATTAAATAATAGAATATAAAGAAGAAGAAATAAGAGCTTGATAAAAAATAATAATATATTCATTAATTTAAAAAATTTTATTTGTCTAATTTTTTTTAAATTAAATTAATATAATGAAAGACTCAATTGTTTCTGATTCAGTTGAAGGTATTTAACTTTTTTTTGAACAAATTTAGATAAATCTTATAGTGATAAAGGATATAAAGTTCTTATTATTTCCATTTGTTTTATAATATTTGATATATTAATTAATTGTGTGGTTAGAATTTTTTTACATAATAATTTAATAAATCAAGAAGAAGAAAATATAAAACCAATAATTTTATTTTTTTCAATTCTTGGATTCATTTTTATTATTTGTTTAATACCAAGAATCATTTTATTATCTAAAATAATTCAATATGTTTATTTTACTATTTCTATAATTTTATTTATTATTTTCTCAATGAAACTTTTATTTATTATATTTGAAAGTAATGAAGAAAAATATTATTCTGATTTTTTCTATGATTATAATGATATTACATTATTTGCTTGTAATTTTTTAACAATTTTTATTAAATATTTCATTTATAGATATGTTCAAAAATATATTATTTTATTAGAAAAAAGTGAAGAATCAAAAAGATTAGAAGATAAGGATGAATTTTTTGAAAAATTAGAAAAGAGAGTAGAAAAAGGAGTTGATAGATGGAGTAAAGATTTCAATAATTCTATTTCATCAAATGAAAGAAAAAGTAGTATTATTAGTGAGCAAGAAGTAGATTTACAAATTTCTGATTCAAATATTAAAACCGATTCAAAAGGAAATATTAGTAAAGATTCAAAAAATTAATTATTTATTTAAATAACATAATTTTACTCATAATTTATAATTATTATACAGTTATTAACCATTTTTTCTATATACTTTTATTTATAAACTTTATATAAAAAAAATAAAAAATATAATTTGTTACTCAATACCAAAATAACCTGTATCATTTTCAACAATAATTTGAATAGCTTTTTCCATTTCTTTTTTATTTTTATATTCAGGAAGGAAAATTTTATTAAAGCAAATTTGAGATTGAATTAATTTAAATTGATTATTATTATCATTTAAACTAAATTCACTCATTAAAGGTTCAATTGTAAATTTTTGAATTGTATTATAACTTCCTTTTAAAGAGCAAAATCCATCAACAGGAACATTACATAAACCAGTACAAAATTCAAAAAAAATCATTAAATTATTTTGATTTAAATTACTTAAAACATCCCAAAAAATTTTTATTGTTTCATTATCTTTATTATAATATCCTTTATAAATAGTATTTGATTTCCAATCTTCTAAATCTATTTTTTTCATTCCTACAATTTCAAAATCAAATTCTTGAGCTGTGAAAAATTTTCCTATAATATCATCTACTATACTATAAAAACCTTTTTTTATTTTTTCTATTTGTTCTTTATATTTAAAATATGTTTCATAATATATTATTCTTTCTATATATATTTTTTTATTATTTTCATTTAAATATACATCATTTCCTCCTGGAATCATTTCTGTTGAACTTATAATTCCATTTTTATTTTGTATATTATATGTAAAATTTAATTGACTAAATGCTTCGTTATTATCTATATTTTCTTCATTTATTTTTTTTAAAGAATTATATATGTTTATATCATAAAATTTCATGTCTTCTAATTCTATTTGAATATTTAATATATGTTTTATTAATATTAAATTTAAATGATCTTTCATATGTACATTCTCCATTATTGCTTTGATTAATAATTTACCAAAAAATTCATAATAATCATATAATTTTGAATCACAAAATTGATTAATAATGTAAGTTCCTTTAAATAAACAATCATTATTATTTAGAATAAATAACTTATTTTTTTCTTTCAGAAATTCTTTAAACAAACAAGTAAACCATTCTCTATAAATTCCTTCTTCATTATTTGTATTTTCATCAATAAAATGAATTAAAATTTTATTTTTTAAATTTATATCATTTGACATAAATTGATTAAATGAATCTTCTAAAATATTATTTCTATGAATATTTAATTTAGGGTTTTCTTTTTTTAAATCAATAATATTTTGATGTAAAAAACAATGTAACCAAATTCTTTTTTTATATAAAAATTCACAATTTTTAGCTTCTTCAATTGACATATTCATTATTTCATTAATTAAATCTTCATTTATTTTAATTATACCAAAATTTTTCCAATCATAAGTTTCTGAATTTTGATTTTTTATTAATTTATAATTTATCATATATTCTGGAATATCTGCTTTTTTATTCAATATATTATCTTCTAAAATCACATTTTTTGATAAATTTCTTGCTAAATGTCTTAAAAAATAATTTTGATTATTTTTTGATTGAAAATGATTTTTAAAATCTTTACAATATTTCACTGATTGTTTTTTTTGAAGTGTTAATTTTCTTGTTTGACATTTCAATTGAGAAGGATTTTGAAATTTTATTGTATTTGCTTTTATTCTATTATCTAATCTTTGAATTGGTTTCTCTTCTTCTTTGTTTTTATTCTCATAAATATTTGGAAAATATTTTTCCTTTTCTAATATAGGAGAATAATTAATTTTATTTTCTGGAGTTTCTATTTTAGTTTTTTCTTTTACTATTACTTTTGGTTTTATTATCTTTTGATTGGTCTTTTTATTTGAATTTTTATTTTTATTTTTTGTTGGTATACATATTCCCATTAAATTATTTTAAATGTAATAATCATTTTTCAATGTTATAATCAAAAAGAGAAAATATTTAAATAAAAAATAAAATAAAATGAAAAGAATAAGAAATGATTAGTATAAAAAAATTGAAGGATAAATAACCAAAATTAAATATTCATTTTATTCTTTTCATTATAAAAAATAAAAAAAATAAAAAAACAATAAATTTCCCTTTAAAAAAATTATTTTTTTTCTTCACTTTTTTTCTTTTCTTCATGTTGATTAATAATTTGATCAACTTTATCATCAGTGACAATTTCAATTTCCATACCAGGTCTCATAACAGCGACTTCCATATTTTTACTTCCAGCTTCAACATAATTTAAAATAGCTCCAATAGCAACATTAAGAGCATCATCTTCACTTAAATCATCCTTATAGCTATTTTCAAGTAATCCAATAACTTTATCAGAATTTTTCCCTATAGCTCCAGCTTTCCACATAGTGACTTGTCCACTAGGATCAGTCATATATAATTTAGGTTCTTTGGAGCCTTCATCGAAACCAGCAATAATACAACTGAGTCCGAATGGTCTCACTCCAGCTCTCTGAGTATAATCTTGTTTACGGAATGCTACTTGCTTTGCTATATAGTCTACTGATGGGGAGGTGTCCAATGAATAACGGAAACTCTGACTTTGAAGACGAGCATAGTCACTTAAGGAACGAGAATCTGCTATTATTCCTGCGAAAGTCATTGCTATGTGCTTGTCTATTTTGTTTATTTTACGTATTGTTCTCTGGTCTTGTAATTTTGGAACTGCTTTTCTCTCTGCTGCTAAGATTATACATTCTTTTCCTGTCACTCCTATTGATAATCCACCATGCTTTACTGCCTCTAAAGCATATTCTACTTGGGAAAGGGTTCCTTCTGGGGAAAATATTGAAAGAGATTTGTCGTACATTTTTTAAGTTTGTGTTTTATATGATTTTTTATTTAAATTTTTTGGGGAATATTATTAATTTGGGGTAATTAAATATTTAATTTATTTATTTTTTATTAATATTAATTATTTAAATTATTGTAAATATTGGAAATTATTTTAATTGGTTTAATATAAATTTATTTGAGGAAAAAAATAATAAAAAAAGGAAAAAAGAAAATCTAAAATGAGGAAAAACAGAAATAGTGTTTCTTCTCTAAATCCACTAATAAATTTAAATAAAAGTTCAAAGAAAAATAATAAAAAATTATCAATGACTCCAGAAAAAAATAAAAAAAAGAAAGAAGAAGAAGAAAAGAAAAAAACGACTTATTCAAAATCTCCTCGTAAAAAGCATTCATCTCGAATTCAAATATCTAAAAGTATATTTGTTCAATACAAAGAAGGTTTAATAGAAAAAGATTATGAAATATTAGATACAGTAGGTTCAGGAGCGTTTGCAACAGTAAAAAAAGTAATTCACAAATTAACAGGTCAAATAAGAGCATTAAAAATAATAAAAAAATCAGAAGAAGGAGATAAAAAAAAGTTAATATTAGAAGTAGATATTTTAAGTAAATTAGTACATCCAAATATAATGCAAATATTTGAATATTATGAGGATAAAACATTTTTTTATATAATAACGGAATATTGTGCAGGAGGAGAATTATTTAAATCAATAATTGAAAAAGGTTCATTTACAGAAATAGATGCATCATATATAATGAAACAATTATTAAGTGCAGTAAGTTATATTCATAGTAATAATATTGTTCATAGAGATTTAAAACCAGAAAATATTTTATTAGATACTGAGGAAGGGAAAAATATAATAAAAATAGTTGATTGGGGAACAGCACGTTATTATGATAAAAACAAGAAAATGAATAGAATATCAGGAACTCCTTATTATATTGCACCAGAAGTTTTAAAAGAAAATTATGATGAAAAATGTGATATTTGGTCTTGTGGTGTTATATTATATATTTTATTATGTGGGTATGCTCCTTTTAGTGGTGAAAATGATGATAAAATATTAGAAAAAATAAAAATTGGAAAATATAGTTTTCCAAAAGAAGAATGGGATTATGTTTCTTCTGATGCTAAAGATTTAATTAAACATTTATTAGAATATAATCCTAATAAAAGATATTCTGCAAATGATGCTTTAAAACATCCTTGGTTAATTAAATCTAATATTAATATTAAAATAGATAAATCTTTCACTCTTCGTTCTTTAGTTAATATGAAGAAATTTCATGCTGAAAGAAAATTACAACAAGCAGCTTTAACTTATATAGTAAATAATTTATTATCAAAAAAAGAGAAAAAGAACTTATTAGAAATTTTTCAATCTTTTGATACAAATAAAGATGGTGTTTTAAGTAAAAGAGAAATTTTAAATGGATATAAAACAATTATGCCTTTTGATGATGCTACAAAAGAAGTTGAAAAAATTATGAATACTGTTGATTTAGATGGTAATGGAACTATTGATTATAATGAATTTGTTTTAGCTACTATTAATAAAAAAAAATTATTAGATAAAGAAAAATTAGAACAAACTTTTAAATTGTTTGATAAAGATGGAAATGGATTTATTTCTAAAGAAGAAATTGAAGAAGTTTTAGGAACTTCTATTGATTCTAATGAATTGAATAAATTGTTTAAGGAAGTTGATAAAAATGGAGATGGACAAATTTCCCTGGTTGAATTTAAGGAAATGATGATTAAGTTAATTTAGATTTTTTGAATTTTTTTTCTGAGTTCGATATATAATTAGTAATTTTATTTTTTCTTATTTTTTTCATTTGGAAAATTATTTTTTAATTGGAAAAATAAAAAAATTTTACATTCATATACATAATTTAAATAAAAGATATAAATAAAAATAATATATAAGAACCATTTATATTAATTATTAAATTTATTATTAATTTATGTTAAAAAATAAAGAAATATTTTTCTCTAAAAATTCAAAAAAAAATATTAAAAAAAACATAAATAAAACATTTTACCACAAAATAAATAAATATAATTAAATAAACATAATTATTTTAACAATTCTTTCAATTCATTTTCAAATTCATTATCTTTAGAATTAAAGATATCAAATTCGATAGTATTTATTTTAAACTTAAGATAACCATCATCACTAAATCCTCCAAGAATTAGAATTTTATTTCCATCAGAAATGATAGAATGCTCAGCAACAGGTATAAAATTATTATTATCACATTTAGGTTGAATCCAATTAAAATTTTCTAAATCAAATAGCCAAACATCATTAAGTAAATTACCATGATGAATATAATCATTTTTTCCTCCATAAACACATAATAAATTTAACATTTCAAAATAACACATTGAACAATTTATTCTTGGACAAGGTTGAATCCCTTGAGAAGGTATTTCTAATATATCAACTGGTTTAACTCCTATTCTAATTAACCATAAATTTTTATAGAAATTACCTTCTTTATCACATCCTCCAAATATATATATTCCTTCTATTTTTGGTTTCCCTGATTTTCCTTTTGTTATAAATCCTTCTGTAAATTTATATATATTCAAATCTTTATTATATATTAATGATGTATTTTTTATTACTAATGAAAATGAGTGAAAAGCTATTTTTGGAATTTTAATTAAATTTCTATATATTAAAGGATTCCATTTATATTTTAAGCAATCTAATATCCACATATCATTTAAATAATTTCCTTCATCATCAATTCCTCCATGAATTAACATTGTATATCCTATTCCTATTCCAATATGATTTCTTCTATTTTTTACGCTTTTAAAATTTATACATCTTGGATAATAAAAATTTTCTCTTTTTATATCAAATATACATATATTTTCTTCTTGATCTCTATAAATATTTCTTGGAAAAGTTCCTCCAAAAATAAATAAATTATTCATATAATAAATCATCGAATGACCATATCTTGATATTGGTAAATCATCATCTTTTAAATTTAATTTTTTCCATTTAATATCAATTTTATTATGTTTTGTTATTATTGAACATGTCCACATATCATTTAAAAATTTACTTTGAACTCCTCCAAAAATAATAATTTTATTTTCTGGAGTTTTACATATAGAAAATTGACCTCTTGATGAAGGATGATATAATGTTTCATATGTATTTTGAAATATTTTTAATTCATGTAATATATCATCTCTATGTAACATTTTATTTGAATTTAATATTGGTAAATTTTCATTTTCATTTATTTTTGTTATTGATTGAGAATTTGATTTAAAATGATTTTTATTTTTCCCTCTTTTTACTTTGTGATTAAATTCTATTTTAGAAATTATTATTTTTGGCATTAATTTTAACATTTTTTGCTTTTTATGATATTCATTTATTCTCTTTGTATAACTGTTAAATTGATTTTCCATTCTAAAAGAACTTAAAGTTTTATATATTCTTTCATTTAAATTTAATGTTCGTTGTGAATTAAAAGGATTTGTATATATTTCTTTATTCGTTACTGAACGGGCTGTAATTGAATTATCCTTTTTATTTATTTTATAAAAATTTTGAATTGTTGTTTTTTGAAATTCATCTAATTCTGTATTTAAATAATTTTTTGAATAAAAATCATTTTCTGGGTTTTGATTGTATGATGAATATAATGTAGATGAAAATTCATTATTAATAGTTTTTGAATATGTTTTACTAAACATTTCTTTATTTATTCTTTTTTTTTTAGTTTTTTGTAAAGTCATTGTCTTTAAATTTTGAAAATTTTCTATTGTTTTTGTTAATGATATTGATTGATTTAATATTGATTGAGGGATTTTTTCATCCATTGAATATACTGTTACTGGCTTTTTTAATGGAGGATATATTTTTAGTGATTTAAATTTTTCCATGTTTTTATTTTAATTATTTTATATTATATTGGACTTGTATGAAAAATAGATTTATACAAATTGATAAATATTTTGACTAATATTTTTCATAAAAATATAAAAAAATAAATAATAAAAATATTAAATCAAAACAAATATAAATTAATATATTCTTTTTATTTTTTTTATTCTTGTTTTACTTCTTCTTCTTTAACTTCTTCTTCTTTAACTTCTTCTTCTTTAACTTCTTCTTGTTTTACTTCTTCTTCTTTAACTTCTTCTTGTTTTACTTCTTCTTGTTTTACTTCTTCTTCTTTAATTTCTTCTTGTTTAATTTCTTCTTGTTTTACTTCTTCTTTTATATCATCTTTTACTTCTTCAAAAGAATCATCTTTTTCATTAACATCATTATCATTATTATTTTCTTTTTTATTTTTATTATCACTAGAGTCACTATTTTCTTCAATATTAACTTCATGAACTTTATCATCATTATCGTTTTTATTATCTTCAACTTGACTATTGTTTTCTGGAATTTTTTCAATGTTTTCTCCAACAATTTGATAAGAATTACAAGTTTTCAACAAATTAATATACCAATTTTTAGTAGTAGTAGGTAAAGTAATATTAATAACAAATTGTGGAACAATCATTTTAAAATCTGCTTGATTTAAATTTAAAAAATAAATATTATCATCATCTTCATATAATTTTAAAAAATTCATATAATTAATTATTCTAACAACATTTTTTTTTTCAGGATAATAATCATCAGGAACAGGAGTTCCAAGAGCATAATACTCATTATTATGTTTGAAAATAAATCTTTTTTCAACTCCATCTCTTTCACTAATTAAATAAATTGGTGATTTTGCCCAAGTATCAACAACAAAACTTTTATATTTTTCTCCTGAAATTAACTCTACATTTTTTAAACCCGAATCCCAAACTTTTCTTATGTTAACACCATAAATAAATTTAATTATATTATCTATTGATTTATTATATTTTAATTCTGATTTTTTAAATACATATAATGTTCTTATTAAATAAAATTCTGTATTTATTGTAGATCCTTTTTCTCTTATATCTATTATACAATTGTCTTTATTCCAATAATTTTTCCATCCATCTAAATTTGTTAATTCTTCAAATAAATTTATTAATCCTTTTTTTGTGAAAGTAATTTGATTTTTTTCATAAGAACAAATTAATGGAGAATCATTAGATATTAATAATTCATCTTCACTGATGTTTTCATTAATATTAAATCCGGTTTCATCATCAAAAGTTTCTTTTTTCTCTATTGATATATTTTCAATTGGAGATGAATCATTTTGATTTCTATTGTTTTCATTTTGATTTTCTGAATTAAAAGAATTTTCTAATTTTTTATTGTTTCTATCTTCTCCAATTTCTGTTTCCTTTTCTTCATTTGCTGCTGCTAATTTTTTAGACCGGGAACGAGCACATCCTAAAATTTTTAGAAGTTTCTTCATATTCTTTTTTAATTGATTTTTTAAATAAGTAAATATTTTAATTTTTAATAGATTTTTTTGATTAAATATTATTTTTTTAATATATAACTTATTTTCATTTTTTTTTATTATTTAAATATGAAATTATGTACTTTTGGTAATTCAAAATACTTAGATGAACATTCTGGAAAAATTGAATTATTGTCTCCAAAATCTTCTTATGAAATTGATGTTAAACAATATCTTAAAAAAGTGAGGAATGAAGAAAAGTTAATTAATATTAAATGTGATTATAATACTTTTTCTTCTTTAAATATTCCTCCTTTTATTTCATTAGAAAATTTTTTAATTAAAATTAATAAAGATGAAGGATTAATTATGGTATTAATTAATAATCTTAGTATTCAAAATAATGATTTAAATCAAAAATATATATTATATTGTCATGAAAATAACACAGATATTGGGTTAGAAATTCCTTTATTAATTGATTTTTCTATTCAATTTAAATCAAATATTATTTCTTTTGATTATTCTGGTTATGGTAAAAGTTCAGGTAAAATTAATCAAAACAAATTTATTTTAAATAGTGATTTAATTATTGATGTTTTAAAAAATGAATTTAAAATTAATAATGAAAATTTAATTATTTTTGGAAAAGAAATTGGGGCTATTTCAGCATTAAATATATGTAGTAAAAATAATAATATTAATTCTTGTATTTTATTTTCTCCTTCTTTTATGGGAATGATTAATAAAAAATCAATGAGTAATATTTTAGTTCCTACATTTTTAATTCAAGCAAAAATTTCAAATTCGAATTATAATTATCAATATGTTTCAAATATTTGTAGATCAATAAAAAAAGAATTTGAATGGACTTGTAAACAAAATTCAATAAGTAAAATAATATTTGAAAAAAGGGCAAAGTTAATAAATAAAATTAAAGAATTTATAAATATTGTGAATAATAAATCTAACAAAAATAGTATATGCTTAAGTGGTATCGAAACTCTTCCTTCTTCTGGATTTGTTCAAATTGAAAAGAAAAAAAATGAGAGTATTGATTTAAATTGTACATATAATAATTTAAATAATCATAAGAAAGAAATTGTTTTTTTTTCTGACGAAGAAGAAGAAGATGAAAATGAATAGAAAATTTTTATATTTTTTTTTTTGGTATTTTAAAAAAATACCCTTCAAATTTAAATGTATAAATATTAGTTTTATTCACATTTAAAATCATTTTAAATTTATTCATATTAATATTGTCACAAATTACAAATATATTCTTCTAGAATAATTATATAAATAAAAATATTTTATGTTATTAAAACTTAAAATTTAAAAAAAAATAATTGTTTATTCATAATCAAATAATTAAAAATGGAAAATAGAAGAATGAAAAAAAAGGAAAACCCAGAGAAAATAATATTAGATAAAGAAAACATATCAAAAATAATAACTACTCGATCAAAATATGAAATTCCAGGAATATTAATAACAAAATGGGATTTAGACAAAGAATCATATATAGTAAATATAAATAAAAACAATATAAAATTTCAAGGAATTTTTAACGAAAATTTTGAAAGAAATGGATATGCATTATCTTCAAATGGAAATAATGAAAATTACTTTGGTTCATATAAAAAAGATATAAGAAATAAAGAAGGATTATATTCATGGCCAATTGAAATAGATAATAATAATAGAAGAAAAAGTGAATTTTATTGGGGAATTTGGAGAGATAATACTAAAGAAGATCATGGTATTTATTTATGGTTAGATGAAGATAATAAAAAAAAACCTTTTGAAAATTTTGATTATTCTTTCTTTGATGCTTATTTAGGAGAAATTGATAATGATAATTTCACAAAAGGAGTTTATTTATCTAAAACTAAAGATAATTATTATATTTATTATGGAGGATATGATATTTTTGGGAAAAGAGATGGAAATAATACTTTTTATTATAATTCTAATGAAGATAAAGTTTTTTTTGGATCTGTTAAAAAAGGTTTTTTTGATAATGGTTTTATGGGAATTTTCGATAGTGAAGGTCATATTTTTGATTTATTAAAAGTTGAATTTGATTCCAAACATAAAATTAGAAGATATATTCAAAGAGATGAAATTCCTACTGATGTTAGAGAAAGAGTAGAAAAAAGGATTTTAATTTTTAGAAGTTTAATTTTGGAAGAGGATTATTTTACTAATATTTTCAATTCTTTTAAAAATATTTGGGAGTATAAAGAAAATCAATTCAGTTTAAAGGAATTAAATAGTGAAGAAGGCTATAATAGAATAAAACAAATATGTTTTGGTTATAATAAAATTGATTTATTTAGAAAATTAGAAAATAATTTAAGAAAATAAAATATAAATAAATAATTTAAATAAACAATAAAATTTAATAAAAATTTTGAGAAAAGCAAAAAAAAATCTTAAAAAAAATTAAAAAAATGAGTTACTCAAAATATCGCACAGTATACGGTGAAGTTCAAAAAGAGCGTTTCAACGAGATGGACATAACTCAATCATCAAGTGAAGGTTCCTTAATGGCAGTAAATACGAATTTCTTAGCTGTATCATGGAATAGTACAGGAGGAGGAGTTGCAATATTTAAAGCAGACAAACCTTGTCGTTGTCCAGTGCACGTTCCCTTAGTAAGAGGTCATAAATCCTATGTAGTTGACGTGAAATTCTCTCCATTCCGTTCTGACCTTTTAATGACAGCTTCAGATGATTCAACAGTGAAATTATGGGAAATTCCAGAAGATGGAATTACTGAAGATATGACTAATGAACTTCAACAATATCTTGGTCATGGAAGGAAAGTTTCCTTTGCTAATTTTAATCCTGTTTGCTCTGATATTATTGCAAGTGCTTCATTTGATAATACTCTTCATATTTGGAATATGTTAAAAAGTGAATTAATTACTAAAGTGTCATTAAAAGAATATCCTACTTCTATGGAATGGAATTATAATGGAAGTCTTGTGGCTTGTGCTTCAAAAGATAAAAATTTATATGTAGTTGATCCTAGAAAAGGAGAAATTATTGTTAAAACTAAAGGACATGAGAGTCCAAAAACTATGAAAATGACTTGGATTGGTGAATATAATTTTATTAGTACTGGTTTTGATAAAGGAAATACTAGAGAAATGAAATTATGGGATATTAGGAAAGTTGATAATAATTTAGCTATTGAAAATCCTGCTCAAACTGTTGTTATTGATCATCAAAGTAGTATCCCTACTCCTTATTTTGATTATGATTTAAAATTATTATATGTTTTCGGAAGAGGAGAAGGAAATATGCATTATTATGATGTAAATGATGGTACTATTAAACCTTGTAGTGATTATATGTCAAGTGAACCAACTACAGCTATTGTTATGTTTGATAAAAAAACTATGGATTATAATAAATGTGAATTAGATAGATTTGCTAAATATACTGGAAAAAATATTGTTTATTTATCTTTTTATTATCCAAAGAAAGTTCCTGAATTTGATGAAAGTTTATATCCTAAAACTTTTTCTGGAGAATCTGCTTTAAGTTTGGATGATTGGGTTAGTGGAAATAATGCTGAACCTGTAGTGAAAGATATTAGAGAAATTGAAAATAAATGGATTAGTACTCCTCAAACTTTTGAAAAGAAAGTTGAAGAAAAAAAACCTATTAGTACTTGTCCTCAATGTATTCAATATGAAAAAACAATTGAGGAATTAAATGAAAAGATTCAAGAGTTGGAAAAGGAAAATAAAATGCTTAAAGAAAAATTAGGAGAATAAAAATTTGTTTAGAGTTAATATTTAAAAATTTGTTTTAATTGAGTTAAATTACTCTATTATTTATTATTAAAAAAAAGTTGTTATTTAAATTTTTAATTCATAAATAAAAAATTATATATTTAATATATATTTATTTAAGAAAAATAATAAATGTAAATGAAATTTAAATTTTACTTTTGTATATATTTAAAGGATTTAAAATATTAAAAATCATATTAACAACTAAAATAAAGATATAAATCACAAATCCAAAAAAACCAAAAACTCAAAATTAAAAAAATTCAAAAAACTTAAATTTCCTATTTAAAAAATCCAAAATAAAAAATTTAAAAAAACCATATAAATTGTAAAACCTTTTTTAAAAAGATAAAAAAAAGTTGAAAATGTCATTAAACGAAGAAATAAAAAATAAAAAACCAAATTCAAATATTTATAGAATATTTGATGATTGCATTAAAGAACTTCCAAAAGTATATATAGAAAACGAGCAGAAAAAAGATCCAAAATATAAAACAGAATTATGTAAAACATTCTCAGAAAAAGGGAAATGTCCTTATGGATATAAATGTAGATTTGCTCATGGAAAGGAAGAATTAAATTCTAAAAATTTAAATTTAAATTATAAAAAAAAAAAATGTAAAAAATTTTCAGAATATGGTTTTTGTCCTTATGGTTCAAGATGTAGTTTTATTCATTATGATAGAAAAATTAATGATATTATTTTACCTTTTTATTTTATTCATACTTTTATTTATGATATTAAACCTTTTAATCATAGATTAAATTGCTTTTTAAATTTTGGGGAAGAAAAAAATAATGAAAAATTAACTAATAGTTCTAATGTAAGTACTGATTTTAATGAAGAAGAAAATTTAGAAATTGAATCAGAAGAATAATCTTTTTTTTAAGAATATTTTTTAGGTTTTTATTTATTTATGTTTTTGTAATTATTCTTAGATATTATATATTCTTATATGATTTAATTTTTTTAGTATTGTTTTGATATATTATTTAAAAATTATTTATTTGAATATTTTTTATTTGAAATTGAAATTTTGATTTGATATTATATTTTATTTAAAACTTTTTAAATTAAGTTATTTATAATTTATATATTTCAATTTTTTAACACTTTTAATTTAATTAAATTATTAAATTTGAATTTTTATATTTTGTCAAAATCAAAAAAGAAATGAATCTCAGAGAAATAATTAAAGAAAAAATGCCTTTATTTACAAAACCAAAATATTTTTCAATTTTTAGTGATATATTAATGAATATAAAATCAATATTAAAAAAAGAAAATGATTCAAAAATAAAATTAATTTTCGAAGATAAATTAGAAAATTCCACTAATAATAATAATACAATTAAAAACTCAATAAAATTAAATTGTAAAAGATACATTGAAAAAATAGAAAACTCAATATTAAAGAATACGATATATAAGGGAATAAAATTATCAGAAATTGAATATTTATATTTAAAGAATTTAGCAATAAAATATAAAAAAAAGTTAGATATGCTTTCTAAATTAAAAATGCAAAAAAAAGAAACAATTTTAAATATATATTTACAAATATGTCAGAAGAAAATAATAGAAATAAACAAAGAAAACAAAAAAAATTTTCCCATATTATTAAAAAATTTATCTCCTCGTCAAAGTTTATTATTAAATAAAAATGAAAAAAAAAAAGAAATAAAAAACTCCTCATCTGAAGAAAAAGAAAAAAAAAATATATTTATAGGGACATTTAATATGGAAAAATTTTTAAACAAAGAACAAATAATAGAATTACAAAAAGGTGAATTTGTAAATGGATATATATTTAAAAATAAATTTGATGAAAATAAAGGAAAACCATATATTTTTAGAGAAAATAATATAAAGAAAAAAAAACATAGACCTTCAATTATTCATGGATCACCAGAATATTATTTAGAAAAAGGAAAAATTAATGTTAATAGATTTAGCACAATTTCAATTGATAAATGTTCTGTACCTCTTTTTTTAATTAAAAAAAAAAAATTAAATAAACATAAAAAAAATGCTTTATCTTCTCCTGAATTTAATTTTGAAGAAAAAAAAAATATTGAATATCAAACTATTAATCATCATAAAAGTAGAAATAATGTTATTATTAATAATTGTTTTACTGAAAATTATTTTCCTAAAGTTAATTTAATTTCCAGAAATAATAGTAAAAATAGTAGAAATAAAATTAGATTAAAATCTTATTTGTCGAAAGAAGATTTTTTTTATTAATTATTATGGTTATTATTTGTAATTTGTATTATATAGATTTTGTGGTTTGAAAATTGAATTTTAATTTTTGGAATTAATTATTTATCATTTATTATTTAATTAATTAATTGAAAATCATTTTTTTTATATTATATAAATATAACAACTATTAAACAAAGCATAAAAGAATTTAATGAATATATTTAAATCTAATAATATAAAATTTAAATTAATGTTAAATTTGATTGTGTATAATTATTACATACTAACCAATAACAAAAATGTTGAATTAATTCAATTAATTCATTAGAATCAAGTCCAAAATAATTATTAGGTTGCATAAATTCAATAAAATAATCATTACACATATCAGGAATTTTTTCAGCATTATAAATTTGAGAATAATATTTCTTATCTTCAGTTATAAAATCTTTATTAATTAAATTATTTTGTGATTTATTTAAATATTCTCTAAATGTAATTATAAATTTTGTTATAAACCAAAAATAATCTTTATTTGTTTTTGATATCACATTTTTTATATAATAAAAAAATACTTCATCTAAAGGAGGAGATTTAATTATATTATTATTAGTATTTTTTAATGAATTTCCATGTTCTTCATAGTTATCTATTTTTTCTTTATTCCAATTTTCATTTAAAAAAATATAAAAAGAATAATTTTCTACATTATCAACACTAGGAAAAATAGTATCTTTACATTGTCTAAAAATATCAGATACATTTTTTTTTAAAGTATCTAAATTAATAACATCACTATTATCTTTATTTTGATTATTATTATTATTTTCATTTTTACTTTTTCTTAAATCATTATTGAAAAAATTTTCAAATTTTATTTTATTTTGATTAATATTATAATTAAGTGAATAATCTTTTCTTGGTCTTCCTCTTCCTTTTTTTTCACCTTCTATAGCATAATTATGTTTATTTTTTCTATGATTAAATAAAGCAGGAGCAGATAAATAACTTTTACCACAATTTGGACATTTAAAATTTCTTCCTTCGACTTCATTTTTACTTCTTCTTTTTCTTCTTACTTTTCCCCCTTCTATATTATTATTGTTTGTATTTATTACATTAAATTTTGTTGTTTGAAATTGATTTTGAGGTTTTACCTTTTCTATTGTTTTTTCTGGAATTTTTTTTTCAAGAGGTTCTCTGTTTTTTTCATTTTCTTCTAATTCTTGTTTATCCATGTTTTTCAAATTATTTTTTTTTTTGATTAAATGTATTTTTAAATATAGCTTTACTTTAAAATTTAATTTTTTTTCTTTAAAATAATTCTAATAATATTTTCAAAAATAATAATATTATAAGGAGATAATGAAACTTAGATTGAGATTAATTAATGGAATTCTAGAAATAAAAAAAGAAAAATGTTAATTTTAATAAAGAAATATGAGAAAAGAAAATCAATAAAATTAATAGTTCAATATTGGAATTCAATTATCCAAAACATTTTTTTATTTCCGTTTTTATATATAAAAAAAGTATTTCACACAAATTCCATTAATTATTTGCAACCTAAAAAGAAAGCAATTTTTTATGAAAGAAATTATTACCTTAATCTAATAGAATATCATTATATTTATTGAGGATGGATTATTCATTGGGAGAAATGTATTATGGGTTAAATTAACTTAGAATAGAAATACAATTAAAAAAATATGAAGAAATAAAATATTAAAAGAAATTGAAAATATCTTATCCAATAAAGTTTCTTATTCTATAATAGAATAAAGAAATTAAATTATAGAAAATTATTAAATAAATTTATTATTCAATTTTATTAATTTTCTTCTATAGAATAAAGGAATAAAAACAAAAAATTCATTAACTATTATTATAATTATTCTTTCTATTATTTACTTTTTCTATTTTATTAAAGGTTTTTCCAATATATTTTTGATAAAATAGTTTTATTTATAAATAGTTTAATTAACATTTATTAAGATATTTATTAAGATAAATAATCATAAATTTAGAATCAATATTTTTTCTATTATTTTGAAATTTAATGGTATAAATTTTATTATGATATTTACACTTATAATTATATAATTTCCTTATTTAATTAATAAATTTATTGTTTTTTCCTTGAATTTTCCATTTTTTTTTTTTTTAAAGCATCTCCAAATTTACTTTGCATTCTATTAATTTTAAGTTTTTTTGAATCACTTTCTTCATCAGATTCTTCAAAATTATTATTCTTTTTTTTATTCTTTTTTTTATTATAATTTTCATTTCTCTCATATTCATAAAAACTATCTAAATCTTTATTATCGTCTTTTTTATTTTTTTTCTTATTTTTTTCTTCCTCACTTTCTTCTTCTTCTTCTTCAATTTCGTCACTTTTAAACAATTCAAAATTAGAATTGTCATTATTATTATTATTGCTATTATTTTCTTTTTCTTCTTCTTCTTCTTCCTCTTCTTCGTCATTTTCTTTGTTTTGATGTTTTTTTTTATTTTTTTTTTTTGATTTTCCTTTTTTATTAATTTCTTTAATTTTTCCTTTAATTTTTCCATTTTTGTAAGTGACTTTAAATTGCTTATTTTTGCTTTTTAAAATACCATTACCATCAGGTTTCCCATTTTTAAAAGGACCTTCAAAAATTTTTCCATTAGCCCATTTAAAAATTCCATTACCTTCTTTAATATTATTAACATAATCACCTTCATAATAACTTCCATCAGGCCATTTATAAATCCCTTTTCCTTCCATTTTCCCTTTTATAAAATTACCAGTATAACTTTCACCATCACTCCATTTATATGTTCCATTCCCAGTTATATTATTATCTTTAAATTCTCCTTCATATGTATCTTTTAAATCTTTATAATATACTTTACCAAAACCATCTTTTTTATCATTTTTATAATCACCTTCATATACTTGTTCATTTGTTTCTTCTTTTCCTTTTCCTTCTTTTATTCCTTTTATAAAATCTCCTATATATATTGAACCATTTAACATTTTTTGAGTTGCCTTTCCATCTAATTTACCTTCTTTAAAATATCCTTCAAATAATGTTCCTTCATTATCTATTATTTTACCAATTCCATTAAAGTTATTTTTTTCAAATGTTCCATTATATCTTGTTCCATCACTTAAAGTTAATATTCCTTTACCATTTAAATTATTATTTATATCTACTTCTCCTACATAAAAGGCATCTATTTCATTATATTTTAATATGTATAATTTTGTGAATAAACGAAATCCTTTCATAAATGCAGAACTAATTCCAAATGAATTGGAATTACATAGTAATGTTTTATATGATTCTTCATTATGATTTATTCCAATTGAATTTTCTTGATTCTTTAAATTATCTGTTAAATATTTATCATATAATTCTTTTAATTTAGAATATAATTGTTCTTCTAATTCTTTTTTTTTTGGTGGATATATTTTTTTCCTATAATAATGACCTTTATATATTTTTTGTATTTTTATTATTGAATATGTATTATATGCTTTTTTACCATTTTTTGTATCTGGTAATGTTGATAAACTTCTTTGTCCAAAAAAACTTTGAACAATTTTATCTGGTTTTTCTTTCTTCTTTTCAATCAGTGAAGTGTTTTTATTTTCTTTTTCAAATTTTTTAATTGCTTTATTTAATATATCATCATCATCATTTTCACTATCGTTTTCTCTTTTTTCTTCTTCACTTTTAAATGAAACAATTTTTGATGATTTTTTATTTGTTTCTTTATTATTTTCTGAATCTTTATCAATATTATTATTATTGTTATTATATATACTTGAACTTTCATCTTCTTTTTGAGATAAAGATTCTATGTTTTTAATTGAAACATATGATTTTAAATCTTTTATTATATTAGGATTTTTTAATTTATTACTATTATTATCAGATTCTATACTTTGTGGACTTTGCCTTTCTTCAAATTGAAATTCATTATTCTCTTTTGAAGAACAACAACATTTTGAATTTTCTGTTCCCATTTTTTTATGATTTTATTTGGAAATTGAAATTAATAAAAATATTATCAATAATTTAATTCTTTTGAATAAATTAATATATATATTTTTTCATTATTGATATTTGTTCTAATAAAATTGGATTTATTAAAAGTATATTAAATGCATAGAAAAATGAAAGTTAAATTTATTAAAACTTCAAAAGAGAAAGAAAAGCATTTTCCTTATAAAAAATTTTATACTTTTGAATTTTCACCAATAAATAAATCTAACATTCAATCTAATATAACATATTCAATTAGATTTTCAGAACTTTATGAATTTCATTCAAAATTATTAAATAAATATAAAAAAATAAATTTACCAAACTTTCCAGAAAAAGTTTTTTTCTTTCATCAAATTAATATATTAAAAAGAGCTTATGATTTAGAAAATTACATTAATAAATTATTATCTTTAAATAATGAAAGAATAATTAATGAAATAAAGGGATTTTTAAACAAACATAATATTAAATCTACATTAGAATCATCTTTTAATCAAAATAATTTAAAAGATAATGATGTGATAGATAATTTTTTAAATAATATAAGTTTACATCAAAAAAATACATCAGAAATTTTGAATGATTTTATAAAAGAAAATAATATTTTTGAAGGAAATAATAAATTTAACAAAGAACAAATTTATAAATTATTTTTTGGTAATAATAAAATTAAAGGTTTATTATATTATATTAATTATTTTTTAAACAATAATTTATTGGGTAGTATAAATTGTTTATTTTTTATATCTAAATTAATAGATTGTGAATGCAATGTTAATTATGAAATTTATAGAAAAATTTTTCAATTAATTACAATTCCATGTTTAAAAAATTTAAAATTGAAACAATTTTTATTAATGAATAATCATAAAATAACAGATAGAGTTTTTGTTATAATTAGGTCAGTATGTGAAAATATTGACATCAATTTTAATGATTGTTTTGAAGGTAATTGTTGTAAACAATATTATTATCAATACATTGGATGGTTAGATGATTAAATTAATTGTTTAACATGTAAGAATGTTTAAATGTTTCAATTATATATATATATATTTATAGAAATTTTGTATTTCATTAAAGCATAAAATTAGTTTTGTTGAAAATAAATATATAATACTTTATCAAAAGGTTTATAAAAATCTTTATATATAATTTAAACAATGATATTTATTAAATTTTCTACTATAAATATTATATTGTAATAAGAATATTTCTTTAAATTTTTTTTAATTTTTAATTTAAAAACGTTTATTATTATAATCAAAATTAAAAAATGAAACATATAAGTTAAAAAGTATTAACTTCAGAAGAATCATATTCTTTAATAATATTATGTCCAGAATAAATTTCACTAACTTTAGGAATAATCAC
>JAEEGI010004290.1_pt1 | contig 33507 bp, 25 predicted proteins | sample 8958751 | NCBI WGS metagenome assembly JAEEGI01 (sample SAMN16246545, study PRJNA631951) | gut metagenome | biome: gut microbiome; feature: rumen; material: KS-attached | host: Bos | place: Iran: Karaj | collected 2018-10
AAATCCTCCCTCGCCATCATCGGCCTGCAGTGCGGCAACAAAGACCACGCCACCGTCCTCCACGCCTGCAAGACCGTCGCCAATCTGGCCGAAACCGACAAACAGTTCCGGGGCTGGATAGAGGAACTCGACAAGAAGTTCAAAGACTAGTCCCTCTGAACATGAAAGTACCCTTCAAGCCAGGCACACTCATCTACCCCCTTCCGGCCGTCATGGTTTCCTGCGGCGACCAGCCGGACAACTATAATATCGTCACAGTGGCCTGGACGGGTACCCTCTGCACCGACCCGCCCATGTGCTACATATCCCTGCGGCCGGAGCGGCACTCCTACGACATCATCAAGCGCACGGGCGAATACGTCATCAACCTCACCACCGCCGCCCTCGCACAGGCCACCGACTGGTGCGGCGTGCGCAGCGGCCGCGACTACGACAAATTCAAGACCCTTCACCTCACGCCGCAGCCTGCCCAGATTGTCAAGGCACCTCTCATCGCCGAAAGCCCACTCAACATCGAGTGCCGCGTCACCGAGATACGTCCCCTCGGCACCCACCACATGTTCATCTCCGACGTCGTGGCCGTCAATGCCGAGGACAGCCTCATCGACAAAGCCACCGGCGCCTTCCAGCTTAACCACACGCGCCCGCTTGCCTTCTCCCACGGCAAATACTATGCCCTTGGCGAAAAACTCGGAGGCTTCGGATTCAGCGTCAAAAAGAAAAAATAAAACACCATGAACATCGTATGCGTAGAGCCTCTCGGCATCAGCCGTGAGCATTTTGAAGAACTCGGCAACCAGTTTGCCGCCCTCGGTCACACATTCCACTACCACCTCGACCGCAACGAAGACCCCGCCGTCCTCGCTGCCCGCATGGCCGACGCCCACATAGCGGTCATCTCCAACATCCCGCTTCCTGCAGCCGTTCTCAGCCAGTGTCCCCGTCTGCAATACCTCTCCGTGGCCTTCACCGGCCTCGACCATATAGACCTGGCCTACTGCCGCCAGCACAACATCACCGTGCAGAACGCCGCGGGCTACTCCACCACGGCGGTCAGCGAACTCGCCGTGGGCCTTATGCTCGACCTGCTGCGCCACGTCACCGCACTCGACGCCGCCACCCGGCAGGGAGGCACACGCGCCAACTTCCTGGGGCGCGAACTGCGCGGCAAAACCGTTGGAGTGGTAGGCACCGGAGCCATCGGCACCGCCACCATACGCCTGCTCCTCGCCTTCGGCTGCAACGTGCTGGCCTATAACCGCAGTCATCACAAAGAAGTGGAAGACCTCGGCGTGCGCTACACCGACCTCGACACCCTCATGCGCAGCAGCGACATCGTCACACTCCACGTGCCGCTCAATGCCGACACCCACCACCTCATCAGCCGTGAGCGTATCGCCCTTATGAAACCCACCGCCCTGCTCATCAACACCGCACGCGGCAATGTCGTCGACATCGATGCACTTTCCCAGGCATTGCGCGACGGAAAGATAGCCGGTGCCGGAATCGATGTGTACGAAAAAGAGCCTCCCCTGCCACAGGATCATCCCCTACTCGGCGCGCCCAACTGCATCTGCGTGCCACATATCGGCTACGCTTCGCGCGAGGCCTTCGACATCCGCGCCGATATCGTCTTCGACCATGTCAAGCAATACTTGGCCACACTATAAGTTGAAAGTTGAATTCGTTAATTCGTAAATGTGTTAATTCGTTAGTCAAGGACTCACACATTAACACGTTAACACATTCACACATTCATTCACACATTTTCAATTTTCACTTTTCAATTTAATCATCTCAACAGGGTGACCGTGCCATATACCGTGCGGGGCTCGCCTTCCATTGTGGAATAATTGCACACGTACAGGTAGGCCGACACGGGGCTGCGGACGCCGAGATAGGTTCCGTCCCAGCCCTCGTTGATATCCTTGGTCCTGAAAATGCAGTCGCCCCAGCGGGTATAAACGCTCAGTTCATAGTCCTTCACACGGGTGCCGTAGCCGCGGAAAAGGTTGTTCGTGGGCTCGTCGGGCGTAAAGACATTGGGGAACCAAAGGTTCTGTATTCTCGACGGCACCGCCGTCCATGCCGTGTCGGTGCAAAAGTCGTTGTTTGCAACCAGCATGATGCGCACACTGTCCCACTCCTCACCGGCACGGTAATGCAGAACCGAGTCGCTGTCGGCAAGCAGCACCGAATTGACAAACCACTGCCTTTCCGTGTTGTTAAGGCTAAGATCGACAGCCGTCAGGTCGCGAACTGTCTCAGTCAGGTACGACGGCTCCACAGCCACACGTGCCTGCACCGGCCGGATGGGCTCGAGCAAAAAGGTATCGGTCACCGGACAGGAAAGCGTGTCGCAATAATCGGCTGTGAACCAATATTCCGTAGTGGTTGCCGGTTGCAGCAGCAGGGTGACGAACTCTGTGCCGCCCTGCGTCGCGGCCGGAGGGAGAAGACTGTCGTGCGGCGCGGACGCAACGGTGTAGCACAGCGTGTCGCACAAAGGCAGCAGATAGCCCTGTCTCTCCGTGCAGACGGGCTCCGGCGCTACCTGCAGTACAGGCTGCCGCCTCACCGACAGGTGGAGAATGACAATGCTGTCGGTTCCTGCCTGCGACACGACATGCATCGTGTCGGTCCCCGCGGAGGCAAAAGTGCGACCCTCCCACATGAAGGGCAAGGCGGTTTCGCACACGGTGCGGGAACGCTCCTCGCGGCTGCTCAGATGCAGGGTCACCACACTGTCGCACCCGTTCACCGAAGTGTGCTGCACAGTATATAGCACCGGCCTCGAAAAGGTCTTGCCGTTGAAAGTGTAGGTCTCGCCTATCGTGATTGTGTCGTAAATTTGAATGTCGTACTTGGGCCAGTGGTGCAGGTATAGGACATGTCCCGAACAACTGTCGAGATAGGACCACCGTCCCGGCTGCCTTATCCTTTCGCCGTGGAAGAAATATGTCTGTCCTGCACAGATGGTGTCGAAGACAGTGTCGCGGGGCAAATCGAAGTAGAATGTGTCGCTGACCGAATCCACGCAGGCACCGTCGGCCAGCATGGCGTAGAGCGTCACTATGTGGAGGGTGTCGGCAGTGAACTGGTGCACGGGGTTGATTTCAGTGGAGGTTGTCCCGTCGCCGAAATCCCACAGATATTGCTCGCAGGGGTAAGATGTAAGGTTCGTATGGCTGCTGTCGCGGGCAATAACGCTGTGGTTGAGGAAACGTACCAGAGTGCCGCACGAGTCTGTCAATTCGTGCGAGAAAGCAGCGGCAGGGTAGCGCGAGCCCGCATAGGTGGACATCGTAAAGTTGCACGCATAGCCCGAAAGCTGGTGACTGACACGGCAGTAGTACAGTCCCGTATCGGACACATGCAGCGAGTCGGCGGTGGAGAGCGTGACCGAGGTATCGGCAGCGCAGTACCAGCGGTAGGAAAAACCCTCCGGGGCATGGAACGTGTTCTCCGTCATCTCACCGCACGAGGTGGAACGGAAATGCTTGTGAGCACTTTCGAGCGTGAAATAACCATAGCCAAAATGCCCCAGTTCGGTGCAGTCTCGGTTGGAGAGGGTGACGCGGATAGTCTGCCCGTGCAGCGGCGTGAGGTCCACACCCACAGCCTCCCAGTCGCGCCAATCCACAACGTCCAGCCCATGGTTCCAGCCCGAATAGTAGTCCGACAACATAAAAAAAAGGCCGTGGTAACAGTCGCTTATGCGGTTGCCCTGCACATCGGTGATGTCGAACTCAAACTGTGGGTTGTACTGCACCGGGTGAACGTTATACTCCTGCACCAGCGCATAGCGCAGCACCAGCAGGTCGTAGTCGTTGGTATCGACATGGAGTGTGTAGGTGATGGACTCCTGCTCGCTCCAGATTCTCCAGTTGCCCAACCGCACCGAGAGGCAGTGCCCTGCAGGAATGGTGTAGAGCTGGTTGTTCGTATAGGGGTCGCGCTCCAACGGATTGGTATGCACCGTGTGGCGGGAGTAGGGCGACAGAGAACCCGAATCGACAATACCCACGGTTGAAGAGGGTGCGCTCGTTGTGCCGGTATAACAGGCAACACCGCTCGCGGTAAGGTCATAAAACGGTATCCTGTTCTCTGCCGACGGGACACAGGGGGACTGAAACTGCACCAAAGCAGCGGGAGAAAGCAGACTGCCTGGACAGTCAGCGCGGACATACGCATCATAATTCTGCCCCTCACAAAGACCCGTCAGCGTCACCGACGTGTCGGTCGTGGATACCACCGTACCAGTGCCAGGAGAGAAACCCTCGTAGCCGTACTCCACCGTATAGGAGCTGTGCCAGTCGCACCTGTTCCACACCAACTGCACTGTGCCGGGGCTCTGCCACGAGCCACGCACCCCCACCACAGCAGTCGGCGGGCACACTGTGTCAACCGGCACAAAGCGGTAGTAGACGTTGTTGCCCGGCCAACCTGAATAGACAATACTGTCTTGAATCGTGGTCCACACCATGTCATATATGGGCGTATATGCCGGTGACACCGCCATGAATCGGTTGTGCCCCATCTGCATCCCCACAGTCCCCGTATAACGTATGGGAAAAGCGTCCGAAGTCTTTCTGTAGGCCAGCACGACGGAGTTGTCGCCCTCGTGCAGCTGTAGCTGCCAAATGAGGCTGTCACAATTACTGGAGACAGTGCCGGGGGGAAGGTTTTGCGTGGTAATCTGCAGAACATATGTCCTGTTCCCCAAGGAGTCGGGAGGCGAGCACCAAGTGCGCCAATCCTGCACCTGTCTGGAGCCCCCCAAACCCCATATTCCATACACATCCCTGTCGAAAGGAAACGACAGAAAATTGTCGGACAACAGATAACGCTGATCCCCAAACAACACTGTTCCGTTACGAAAAACGTTAAAATCCGAAAAAGTCCGATTATAGACCGTAAAGTCAAACGGAAGCGGAAACGATTCGGCATTGGCATTGTGTAAAGACGACTCATAATAGACGGAAGACGAATCAATGTCTATCCACAGGGTGGAATCCTCCCCATACGTGAACTCATAGCCGTGCGCCACAATGGGCTGCGCGTAGGAAGGTAAAAAGCAAAAACTAAAAACTAAAAGGACAATGCCGGTTTTTAGTTTCAGAATATTGGTTTTTATTTTCACAATAGCTGCCATTTTTAGTTTTTAGTTTTTACCTTTTAGTTTTAAAAAATAAATCATCTCACCAATGCCACAGTGCCACTCACCGTGCGGGACTCGCCCTCCAGCGTGGTGTAGCGGCACACATAGGGGTAGGCCGACACCGGGCTGCGCACGCCATGACAGGTGCCGTCCCAGCCCTCGTTGATATCCTTGGTCCTGAAGATGCAGTCGCCCCAGCGGGTATAGACGCTCAGTTCATAGTTCTTCACACGGGTGCCGTAGCCGCGAAACAGGTTGTTCGTGGGCTCGTCGGGCGTAAAGACATTGGGGAACCAGAGCAACTGAATCCTCACCGGCACGGAGGCATAGGCCGTGTCGGCACACACATCGGTGTTCACCACCAGCATCACCCGCACACTGTCGCACGACGGGGTTGCACGGTAAGTGACGACACTGTCCTGCGAAAGGAGCGGTACGGAATCAATATACCACTGCCGCGCATGAGGCTGGGAGGTGAGGTCGACAGCCGTGACACTGGGATTATCCTCGTCTATTTGCAGGGGCGAGACACCCAGTCTGGCATCCACCGCCGCCACAGGGGCAAGCAGCAGCGTGTCGCGCCACGGGCAAGACACAAAAGCCATCCCCGGCACCGAGTCGCAATAGTCCGCTGTCAGGATATAGACAGTGGTGTCCGCGGGCGACAGGAAGAATGAGAATTGAGAATTGAGAATTGAGAATTGAGAATTGAGGGTTGAGAGTTGGTAGCACAGGGTGTCGGGCAAGGAAAGACGGTATCCCCCCGGCATGCGGCAATAAAGCTCGGGGTCGAGGCTCAGCTCTGGCAACCCGAGCACATGCACATTCAGCACCACGATGCTGTCAGTCCCGCCTGCACTGGCAAGCAGCAGCGTGTCGCCTCCCCCTTCGGAAAAGGTCACCCCATGCCACTCGATGGGAAGGGTCGACATACACACCGTGGTGTCCCTCATGTCGAAACAACTGAGATAAATCGTAAAGACGCTGTCACATCCATCGGCGGACGTGTAATGCCTTGTATAAACCCCTGGCAGCCTATACTCACCATCATCAAAACGAAAGACCGTACCCAACACAAAAGTGTCATAGACAGGCATGGAATAAACCGGGTTCACCTCAAGGTAGAGGACAGTGTGCCGGCAGTCGGTCTGATGCCGGTACTCTCCCGCCTCGGCCAACTCCTGTCCGAAAAAACGGTAGCTCTCCCCCTCGCAGACGGCGGCACGGATGGTGTCGCGCTCAATCGTCACGGAAAAAGACTGCCTGACCGAATCGACACAAACCCCTCCCGCCAGCATGGCATAGAGCGTCACCGTGTGGGTACCCTCGGCAAAACTTAGCGAAGGGTGGGTGGCAGAAGTGGTGATACTGTCGTCGATAACCCAAAGACACCCGTCGCACGGGAAATTCGTCAGCTGCGTGTGGGCGGAATCGCGGGCAATGACGCTCTGGTTGACAAATCTCATCCGCGAACCGCACGAGTCAAGCGGCTGCATGGCAAAGGCGGCCACCGGGTAACGCCCGCCGGCATAAGTGGAGAGATTGAAACCGCACACCTGGTTGGAGAGCTGATAGGTGACACGACAGCCGTAGTCGCCCACCGCGGTGACATGGAGCGTGTCGGCCGTGGAGAGCGTGGCAGTCGTGTCCGCTGCCGAATACCAGCGGTAAGCGAACCCCTGCGGCGCACGGAACGTATTCACCACACTGTTCCCGCAGTTCTCCGCGAGGATGCGCTTGGTACCGGTCTGCAATGTAAAATAGGCATAGCCGTAATGAGCCTCGAAAGCACAGTCGTAGTTTGAAAGAGCGACGACAATAGTCTGACCGTGCAAAGGGGAAAGATCCACCCCCACGGCATCCCAGTCCCGCCAAAGAACACTGTAGGAATCCGGCACCGTGTTCCAGCCCGACAAGTCGCCCGAAACGAAATTGCCATGATAGCAGGGGCTGATGCTGACACCTTCGGGCGTAGTGATGTCGAGGTCGAAATGGGGCTGGTCCCACGGGTTGTGATAGGGCTGTTGCTCCACCAACGCATAGCGGAGGATGAGCAGGTCAAAATCGTTGGTATCTACATCAATGGTATAAAAAATAGACTCCTGCTCCCCGCCACCCCGCCAGTTGCCTAACCTGACCGACGAGCAGAAACCCTCGGGCACAGTGCGCAGCAGATTCCCCGTGCGCGGGTCGCGCTCCGACGTGTCGGTATGGACGGTGTGCCTTGACGCTGCCGAACCGCTGCCGGAATCAACAATGTGTGCCGGGGAATAGACCGTGGCGGGAGTATGGAAAAGACCCGTGCAACACCTGACACCGTCGGAATAAAGGCTGGAATAATGCAACCTGTTGCCCGCCGGCAATGCACAGGGGACACTGAACAGAATACTGGCATAGTCGCTCTCGCCGTATGTACAACCAGCATACACCCGCGCCTCATAAAGCTCTCCGGGCGACAGGGTCGGAAACATTAGAAAATTAGTGTCCACCAATGCCGTGACACCTGACCCCTCGGCAAAGCCGGGAGACCCATACTCCACCCTATAACTATGATAGCGCGGCATACCGTCCCACCTCAGCCAAAGGTCATCGCTTGTAAGGCTGACATTCGACACCGTGAGACCCGTAGGAGCGGGACAAGGAATGATTGTGGTGCTGTCATATCCGCTTTCACCATACAGGCAACGGGAATACACCCGAACCTCTGTCTCCTCCACCGTGTGCAAATCCTGTATCAAAGCCTGGGGTTCGTCCACCAGCATGCTGGTGCCGCTTCCCTCGGCAAAGCCCGTGGGTCCATACTCCACCCTGAAACTGTCAATCAGGGAACACGTATTCCACGTCACCTGTATATCACTGTCGCTCTCCCATACAAGCTGAGCCGAAACCTCTCTGGGGTTTGGGCATATTGTATCGCTCGGCACAAAACGGTAATAGCGGTATTGGCCAGGCCATGAAGTTGATGCCGTCCCTGTGGCTTGAGGCGACACCGTGTGGCTGCCTTGATTGACAACAGCGATGTGGTTGGTGTCAAACAACAATCCGATGCTTGTCGGTGTACTGCCGACATATTCCCTTTCGCCATAAACCAACGTGACGGAATAGTCCTCCTCGCGCAACTGTACTTGGCATTTGTTCGAAACGCCGGGGCCAAGAAAACTGCATATCTGGATAACCGCCACACGGTGTCCCTCAACTCCGAACTCCGCAGTCTGTATAGGCACTGTGGACGGATAAGACAAACTCGTGTAGGTGTTTCTGTAGCCGAAAATACCCATGGCATCCCACCCGATTTGCCCCACCTGACTGGGGAAATAGCTGTAAGGAGAATAGGCTATCGGAGGAGAGAAGAGCAGCGAGCCGTCCCCGAAAAGATTCACTGCCGTGAAATCCCTGTCGAAAAAGAAGAAAGAAAAAGGCAGCTGGTATGAGCCGTAATACATCCACGGCGTGGAGACACTCATGTCGTACCACAGCGACGAATCCACCCCTGTGGTGAACTCATAGCCGTGAATGACCGTGGGCTGCGCGTAGGAAGGTAAAATGTAAAAACCAAAAACTAAAAGGGCAATGCCGGTTTTTAGTTTCAGAATATTGGTTTTTATTTTCTCAAACGCTGCCATTTTCAATTCAAAATTCACAATTCAAAATTCACAATTCAAAAAGCCAGCGTATTTCGTCTGCCCAGCGGGAGGGGTCGGGCGTTTCGAGGATGATGGGCATGTTGTCGAAACGGCTGTCGTTCATAAAGCGGACAAAGAAGTCGCGACCCAGGGCTCCGTTGCCAAGTGTCTCATGGCGGTCGACATGGCTGCCGGCACCCTTCTTGCTGTCGTTAAGGTGTACGGCACGAAGGTATTTGAGGCCGATGACACGCTCGTATTCCTCCATGGTGAACTGATAGCCCATCTCGGTGCTGAGGTCGTAGCCCGCCGCCAACGTGTGGCAGGTGTCGATACACACACCCACGCGGCTCTTGTCATCGACACCCTCGATAATGCGGGCAATATGCTCAAAGCGCCAACCCAGGTTGGTGCCTTGACCGGCGGTGTTCTCGATGACGGCGGTGACTCCTTCGGTCTGACTCAGGGCAAGGTTTATCTCACGGGCAATCTGGTCGAGGCATTCCTCCTCGCTGATGCGGCCCAGGTGGCTGCCGGGGTGGAAATTGAGCATGGTCAGCCCCAGCAACTGGGCACGGTGCATCTCGTCGAGAAAAGCGGCACGGCTCTTGGCAAGGGTCTCCTCGTCGGGCGAGCCGAGATTGATAAGGTAGCTGTCGTGCGGCAGCACATACTTGGGTTCAAAGCCGCGTTCACGCAGCAAGGCCTTGAAGCCGTCGATTTCCTGCTGCGGCAGCGGCTTGCTCACCCAGCTGCGCTGGTTGCGGGTGAAGAGGGCGAAAGCCGTGGCACCGATGGCCTCGGCATTGAGGACGGCGTTTCCCACGCCTCCCGACGCACTGACATGGGCTCCGATGTATTTATTAGACATAGTACTTCTTTTAATAATTCCGAATGCAAAAATACGAAAAAAAATAACAAACAAGAACTTTTTAATGAATTCGTTATTACGTTAATGTGTTAATTTATTGATTAGTTGATGATTGCTTGATTGTGTAAATACGTTGTCCGTTGATAAGTTTATAAGTTTATACGGCTCGCATCATATCAACATATCAACATATCAACATATCAACAAAACACATTCAAGCATTCATGCAATCTCCCTCAAGCGTCGTCATTTATTCGATCGTTATTCGATCGTTTTCCCTTTCTTTTCCGTTTCACAAAGGGAAAACGATGGGAAACATATCGAAAAACGATATGACAAAGAACGACGCAACATCGAGACCGGAAGGCACACTGAGGAACGTTGGGGACAAATATGCGACACTATCGGAAAACTGACGAAAGTTGGCGTTATCCCTCACAGAATAAAAAGTAAATTCCGCGCGAAACGGCAAGCGTCTCACTGAATTGTTGATACGTTGAGATATTGCTTGAATGCTTGATTGCTTAAGGGTTTGAGGGATTGAAGGTTTGAGGGATTGAAGGTTTGAGGGGTTAAGGGTTTGAGGGATTAAGGGTTTGATACCCTAAAACCTTAAAACTATTAAACCTTGAAACCCTAAAACCTTCATTCAAGCAATCCTCAACTTATCAACGGACTACGATGACGGGAATAAGGGACTTATTGGAGTGGCCTGACGGCCAACAATGAAAAGCACTGTTTTTTCCACTTCGCTATCGAGTCAAAATGTTAGCACGATGGGGATGACAACGGCGTCGGGAGGAGGCGAGAACGGGGTGTTTTGCCGTATGTAGCGCTGATGGAGCCAGTGGACAAGGAGTGCGGAGCCTGTGCCGATGAGTGCGCCGGCAAGGACATCGGAGGGATAGTGCGCCCCCACATAGAGGCGGCTGAATCCCACGGCCGAGGCCCAAAGGTAGGCGGGAGCAATGACGTACCATCGGGGATAGAGCAGCGAGAGTGATGTGGCAGCGGTGAAGGCGAAGGAGGTGTGGCCCGAGGGGAACGAGGGGCTGCCCACATGCTGCAGGCACACCAAATCGCCCTTGTAGGCCACCCAGGGTCGCGGGCGGCCTACGAGAAATTTGAGTCCCATGGTCAGCCCTGCGTTGAGCAGCCAGGCGCCTCCCGCCTCGCTGGCATTGGCGAAGAGGGTCTGTTCTGTCTGTGGGTCGGAGGCGACCCAGCTGCCCACCCCCAGCGAGACAGGCACGGCGGGCGAGAGGACGAAGGTGTTGCTGACCGCGACCCAGAAGGTGTTGCCGACAGGGGTGCGATGGTCCTGAAGGGTTTTCAGCACTTGGTAGTCGACTGTGCGGGATGCGGTGTCCTGCTGCGCGGCAAGCGACACGGGCAGCAGCAGAAAGCAAAGTAAGAAGTAAGAGTTAAGAGCCAGGATTGTGTGCCACAGTACCTGGCTCTTGGTTCTTGCCTCTAATCTCGTGCGGATCAACTCCATGTCTGTTTGATTTGGTTGATTTGATTGACGGTGTAGGGGTTGGTGAGGTCAAAGATTTCTCCAAGGGGCTTGGAGAGCTTGTCGACGAGAAGGTGTGTGTTGTCCTGGTGCTCGATGTTTTCGAGTTCGTCGGCCACACAGTGCCAGTCGTGGTCGGAGAGGATGAGGGGCAGAAGGGTGTACATGTCGAATTTGTCGACGACCATATTGTCGATGCCTTCGGTCTCGATACGGCTGTGGGCGCGTGCCAGGCGTATCTCGCCTACTTCTTCAAGCACATGGATGTATTTCTCGTAAAGCACATATTCGTTGACGAGAAAGGCGACGATGCGGTCGCTGAGGCGGTTCCACACGGTGGTGGAGATGGGTTTTGACACGAACCGGCCCAGCATGAAGGAGCCAGCCTTGAGCCCCGAGAGGCCACGGTCGAGACAGACCTGCGACACGGCACGGAAGAAGTGCACTTTGCGGTCGGGGGTGAGAAGGTTGAAGACGCGCGACTGGTCGAGATGTGAGCCCATGCGGCTTTCGAGCACTTGCTGGACATATTTGTCGGAGTGGCCGTTGTACCAGTTGTTGACGATGCCTTCGGCTACGTCGGGGCGGTCTTGCAGTTCGCAGCGGATGAGGCGCGCCAGTTTGTCGAGGTCGTCGATGACGGAGGCCTGCTGGGTGGTGACGATGTCCTGATAGGTTTCGTAGGCGCTTTTCATCTCGTTGAAGTACTGCACCTCTTCGGGCGCAAGCTCGACGGGGGTGCCGCGGAGGAACTTGGAGAAGCGTGCCGGCCGGAAGTCGGCGATGCCTTTGAAGATGCTTTGGTGGTAGCTGGAGATGGTGATTTCGTCGAGTTCGTGCAGTTCCAGGCCTTCGCTGTTGACTATCTTGAGCGAGCCGTCGGGGTCGGTGGCAAAGCGTATGCCGTAGTTGTGGAGGTCGAGGAGTGCGGGGATGCCGTAGCCGCGGCAGGCGGTGACAACGTGGATAGCGGCGGGGGTCATGCTGAGGATGGCGTGGATTTCGTTGAGTGTGATGGTGTCCTGCGGCACGAATCGTTCCTGGCAGAGGCACACCTGTTTGCCCTTGGCCACCATTTCACCGGCCTTGGTGGCACTGAAGCAGAGCACGGCGGTTATGGCGGTGCGGGGCAGGACGCTGATGCCTTTGCCGAAGAACTGGAGTTTCTTCATGGAGCTTTCCTCGATGGAGGCAGAGACTATCTGGCGCAGGTGGTAGGGTTTGATGATGTCCATGACGTGGGGACGGTCGATGCGGCCTTCGCGCAGGAGGTCGATAGCTGAGACGAGCGCGGCACGGCCGGTCATTTCGGAGAGGTTGAGCTGCAGGACGGAGAAGAGGCTGACGAGTCCCGGACGGGTTTCGACGGCAAACTCGATAGTGACGGGCGAGTGGTAGCGTTCCTCGAGCTTGACGAGGAGGGGGTGGAAGTGGTAGACGGCGGGGAAGCTGAGCTTGATGGCATCGCGGCTGGAGTAGGCGAGGTCTTCGGAGGGTACGTCGCCCGTCATGATTTCCTCGCCGAAGATGTTGCGGTAGCTCTCTATCTGGCTGCCTTTGCCGGTGCGGCTGTGGCGGCTGTAGAGCACACCGGGATAGGACTCGTTGTTGCCTATGGTCCACACCATGCGCTGGAGGATGAGCGAGGGCGAGGCCTGTTTGCCCTGCATGAAGGTGAGGATGAGGTCCTGGTTGTCGGTGTAGAAGGAATAGACATATTCCACCAGTTTGAGCGCTTGGTAGAAGGCGTCGGTGAGCAGCGTCTCGCCATCGTCGCGGGCGTTGACTATGTCGTTTTCCATTTCGGCAATGCGCTGCAGCTTGGCAGGGACGTCAAGGGATATGTCGGGGGTGTCGTATTTGTGCTCGATTCTCAGCATTTCGCTGATGGTGTGCAGGGTGGAGAGGTAAACGCGGCTGGCCATGTCCTGGCCGAAATGGAAGACGAGGGCATTGTAGGCTGTGCGGGTGACGCCGATGTTGAGCAGTGTGGGCATGAGGCCGGGGATGTACTGCGGCATGGCGCAGCGGATGGCAAAGACGAGGGGGTGGTCGTCGTCGCCGAGGTGCAGGCGTGTCATGCTCTCCAAATAGTGGATGGCCTGGGAGAGGCGTTCCTCCCAGTGTTCGGGATGGCGCGAGAGCTCGGCGGTGAGGATGACAAAGTCGGGCACGGGGTAGCAGTTCTGCGTGAGTTCGAGGAGCATGCGCCCTTTGTGGCTGATTTCGTCGTCGGTGAAGTGACGGTCGGTCAGAGGGGTGATAAGCTCTTCGTTGTCGGGAATGGGATGGTCATTGACGTAGTCGATGACTGTCTGGCGGAAACAGGCGCGGTGGACGGCAAGCTGGCGGGTTTGTTCGGGGGTGGCGGTGCCGTCGCGCTCGGCGAGGAGGAGCCGCAGGAACTGTTCTTTCTGTTCGCCACGTGTTTTCAGCAGCAGGTACATGTCGTACCAGCGGGGTGGTATTTCGTGGCGGGTGTCGTCGCCGTCGAGGGTGTAGATGACTGTGCCGGGTTTGTTGCCTTCGAGGGTGTTGCCGGCATCGTCGACGTCGCAGTTGAAGACTTCGGGTCCCTGCTTGGCGTAGCGGTGGACCATGTGGTAGTTGGGGTAACTAGCGCGGATGAGTATTTTCATGTCAAGTGGTATTAAATTAGGAAGTAAGAACTATGAGCCACGAATGGTCGGCAGTTCTTACTTCTCAGTTCTTAGTTGTATTATAGCGCAGGCGGAATCGATGATGTTGTCGCGGCCGAGGGTGGCGGCGGTCTGCGGGTTGAATTTGAGCAGTATGTCGGGCGGCACGCCGTTCTCGTAGTTGCGGCCGTCGAGGGCGAGGGTGCGGGTGACGGAGAGTCGGTAGCGCCAGCCGTTGGGCAGGGCTCCCATGGCCGGGAGGCCCATGCCGCCGCCGGTGGTGTCGCCCATGAGGCAGATGTTGTCGTAGGCCTGAGTGGCGACGGCAAAGGTGCTGGCAGCACTGAAGCAGCCGCGGTCGGTGAGCACGAGGACGGGGTTGCTGTAGACGTCGCCTGTGTTGTACGGGGCAAAGGAGGGCACGAGGGGTGTGAAGTCGTCGTGGGCGGGTCCGGCCTTGATTTGGCTGCGGTAGATTTCCTGCCCGTGGGAGGGCATGACGCTGAGGAGGTTGATGATGTTGGCTATAGAGCCGCCGCCGTTGCCGCGGATGTCGAGTATGATGCCTTGGGCGTCGGGATAGGAGGCGATGATGTGACGCAGCTGCCGCTCGGTGATGTCGCTGCTGAAGGAGCCGTAGCGCATGTAGATGACTTTGCCGTCGCAGAGTGCGTTGTGGGCGATGCCGCCAGTGGAGTGGTAGCCGATGCCGAGGTAGTTGAGCACCACGGTGTTTATGTCGATTCCGTCGTCGGTGTAGAAACGGCGGTAGACGGAGTCGGAGCGCGACACGTCCCAGGTGCCGTAGAGGTTGACATGGCCGTCGCAAAGGGTGTTGAGCATGGCGGCGCAGAGGGCGAAGAGGCTGTCGGGGTCCATGCCGTCACGCACTTGGGGGCGCAGGGTGTCGTAGACTTGCTGCCAGTCGACGTTTTTGACGTCGAACATGGAGTATCGCTCGTCCACCTGTTGCCACAGGTAGTTGAAGACTTGGGTGGCGCTGGCGGCAGGGCTGTCGGGGATAAGGGCTTTCTCGCACGAGGTGGCCAAAAGGAGAGCAGTCAGGATTGTGAGCAGGGTACGCAGTTTCATGGCTTTGGGGAATTGAGATTTGAGATTTGAGAATTGAGAATTCCTGAATGCTTGAGTGGCTGACGCGTTCATTATACTCAAACAATCAAGCAATCAGACAATCAAGCAATCATTTTAACGAATTTATTTGATATTGAACATTAGATGAATCATAAGGGCATGGGAGGCGTAGTCGAACCGGTGGGGTGCGGCGAGGCGGTCGGGAGAGGTGCGCGAGGTGAGGTGCTGCCATCGGTAGGTGAGGCCGATTTCGTTGCCATTGGGCAGCTGCCGGCTGCATCCCACTTCGGTGGCGAGCCCTGCGGCCGCTGCCCAGTAGAGCTGGTATTGGTCGAAAGCACAGTCGACGGGGTTGGCGGCATCGCGGTCGTAGTTGGATATGTAGGAGAAGCCCGGCCGGTAGAGCAGTGCCACAGGGGCGAAGCCCGCCTGCGCACGAATTGTCCAGCCGCGCAGCTGCGCCTCGGCGCGCACGGCGAGGTTGAGCAGGGCGAAGTTGGAGCTGCCTTCGCTGGAGTTGCCAAAGGCGGGGTTGTAGCGTATGTCGAACAGGTCGGCGACTCCTGCACCCGCCCAGAATGTCCAGCAGCCCGTCCCGGCAACCCGCCGCAGGGCGTGGAACGCCACAGTCACCTGCCCTCCGTAGGCGCGCAGCCCGGCAAGGGAGAGGGTGAGGCCGTAGGCACCTCCGTCAACGGACGCAGCCGCGCCGAGGAGCCAGGCGGGTTTCCGCACCTCGAGGCTGAGGGCTGGGTGGATTTCGAGCCCCCGATACAATAACGGCGAGAGGCCTTCGTCGCGATAGACACCTATTCCGGCGCCGCCGTGCAGCCCCAGATAGACATGGGTTGCGCTGTCGTCGACAGTGGCCGCGGCCGATGCACAACCCAGCGTTGCAAGAATCATTAACAACAACCGTTTCATATTTTTTTTGTCAAAACATTCAGTATTCAAAAAAAAAGATTTATCTTTGCAATTTGATTACAAAAGTACAAATAATTTTTCACTTAGATAAATTAAAAAACATAAATACAATGAAGACAATGAGAAAGGAATCAATTTTCAAGGCAATTGCGCTTGCTTTTCTAATGACCGGCTGCCTTGTTTCGTGCAACCAAAACGGGCAAAACGGACCCACCGTGAACGAAATGCAGACCCGCCTGAACGACATTATGAAGGAGTATCAGGAAATGCAGGCCACTTGCGACGACTACACACGCCAGCTGGCCGAGAAGGACAGTTCCATCCAAGCCCAGGCTGCCGAAATCCAGCGTCTGATCAACCAGCTTAACAACGCCGGCGCCAAGCCTGCCGCCACCAAGTCATCAAGGGTGAAATCGAAGGTGAGCAATGCCAAGTTGAAGAAACTGAATGCCGAACTCTCTGCCAAGAAGGCCGAAATAGTCAGACTTCAGGAGCGTCTGAACCAGCAGACTGCCGAGCTGAACGCCCTGAGAGCCGCCGACGACTACAGCGACCGCGAGGCTTTGGCCCGTCTGCAGATGCTCGTGAAGGAGCAGGATGCCCGCATCGTGGCCCTTTCCAACGACAAGGTGGCCCTCACCTGCATCAACGACTCTCTTGCCGCCCACGTGGCCTATCTGCTCGGCCAGCGCACCACGGAGGCCAACAGCAGCACCGAATATGCAGCCCAGGTGGCCATGCTGCAGAACCAGGTCACTCAGCAGCAGGCTGAAATCAACCGTCTGCAGGAAGAACTGGCCAAACAGGTTGCCCTCGTAGCCCAGGCCAACGAGCAGGCCAAGAACGCCCAGACCAATGCCAGCGAGTCGAAGACCAACGTGGCCAAGACCAAAGGCGCCATCAACAAGAAACTTGCCCAGCTGCAGGTGCAGTGCGACGAGTACTATAAGGAGATTGAGCGTCTGCGCGCCGAGAATGCCATGCTGAGAAACGAGAACGACAGCCTCCGCACCCAGGTTGTCTCGATGAAGAAGAATGTGGAGAATGTGGCCGTGGAGAACGCCAAGATGGCCGCCAAGGTGAGCCGTGCTTCCATCCTGACCACCTCGGAGCTGACCGTCACCCCGCTCAAACGCCAATCCTCCGGCACCGGCAAGCCCACCTCGCGCGCTTCGGCCACTGGAGCATTCCGCATTGAGGGTTACCTGATGGGCAATTCGGTTGTAGAGCCCGGCACCATCACCATCTACGCTGTCATCACCTCTCCTTCCAACGTCATCCTGCACAACGGCACGCTGGAGCAGAAGTTCGACGCCGACGGTGTCCGCACCACCTACACCACTGTACGTGCCTTCGAGTTCACCGGCCAGACCCGCCCGTTTGACCTGAACTGGAGCAAGGACGACGAGATGGAGCTTGAATCGGGTATCTACAGGCTGACCCTGTATGCCAACGGCAACCTGATTGGAACGACAGAGTTTAAACTCAAATAATGCGGACCACCGCCGCAGATTATTCAGGCAACACGGAGGTATTCTTTTAACTGATGTCAAACCAGACAAAATACGACGCGTTCCGCCAGACATACCCCGAGTTTGTCTATGAGTGTTACCAATACGATGTGCAGTCCGACGGGCTGCACATCGTTTTTACCTTCCGCATCGGCGACAGCATCCTGTTCACCCCCGCGGCCTTTGTCCCCAACCGGCCGTTCCTCAACTTCGACCAGCCCAAGGAAACAATGGACACGCTGGTGTTCAACATGGGCATGATAGAGCTGATTAGCTACTGGAAATGCCTGTGCCCGCCAAAAGTAGTGGTGAAATGCGGCTCGCTCTCCGACAGCCAGATTGACTTTTGGAAGAAAATTTACTTCAACGGCTTGGGGGAGTTCTTTTACATCAACGGCATCCACGCCACCATCGAGGACTTTTTAGAAATTGATTGCTTGAATGTGTTAATGCCTGAATGCCTGAGTGAAAACACTCAAACAATCAAGCATTCAAGCAATCAAGCATTCACTAAAGCATTCAAGCAATCAAGCAATCAAACAAACTACTTGGTTCCCATCGGGGGAGGCAAGGACTCGGTGGTGACGCTCGAGCTGCTCTCCGACTTTCTGGCTGGCGGGAAGCGCCCTGTGCCGCTCATCATGAACCCGCGCGGAGCCACCATCGGCTGCATCGAAGCGGCAGGGTATTCGATGGATGATGTCCTTGTCATCCACCGCAGCATCCACCCCCGCCTGCTTGAGCTCAACAGCCAGGGATGCCTCAACGGCCACACCCCCTTCAGCGCCATGCTGGCCTTCTACACCCTGTTGGCCTCGCAGCTGAGCGGCATACCCAACATAGCCCTCTCCAACGAAAGCAGCGCCAACGAAGCCACCGTGGCAGAAAGCGGCGTCAACCACCAATACTCCAAGAGTCTCGAATTCGAGAACGACTTCCGCAGCTACGTGGCAGAGAATGTCTCGCCGCAATACAACTATTTCAGTTTTCTCCGGCCCCTTTCCGAGCTGCAGATTGCCATGCTCTTCAGCCGCTACGGGAAGTACCATCCCGTTTTCCGCAGCTGCAACGCGGGCAGCAAGGAGGACATCTGGTGCGGACGTTGCGCCAAATGCCTGTTCGCCTACATCATCCTCTCCCCTTTCATTCCGCCGCAACAACTCGACACCATTTTTGGCAAGAACATGCTCGACGACCCTGAGATGCTTCAATTCTTCAACGAACTGACCGGCCACGCTGAGACCAAACCCTTCGAGTGCGTAGGCACTATCGATGAAGTGAACACCGCCCTGAGCATGGCTGTCGAGCGCTGGTATCCCAACCACCGCCCAGTCCTGCTCGAAGGCTACACACCCGTCGCCACGCAATCCACAGTCCTCACCACTCTCCAACCCCGCCACAACCTGAGCCCTGCGCTCGTCAACTTAATCCAGCAACATGTACAGGCAGCAACAACTTGACAATCTTCTGGCCGACCGCCGCATTCTTATCGCCGGATATGGCCGCGAGGGCAAAAGCACACATGCCCTGCTGCAGCAGTGCGTGCCTGACGCCCATGTCACCGTTGCCGCCAACGACCAAGAGATCTACGCCTGCCTCGACGAAGCCAAAGGCCGCCCCTACGACCTCATCGTCAAGTCGCCGGGCATACCTACCATGAAACTTGAGGGACGCTGCAACCTCGACACCGTCACCTCCCAGACCGACATCTTCCTCCAACTCTTCGCCGACCAAACCCTTGCCGTCACCGGCACCAAGGGCAAAAGCACCACCACAGCCCTCATACACCATGTGCTCCAGACCTCCTTCGGCAACACCCGGAAAGTGATCATGGCCGGCAACATGGGCATACCCCTTTTTGACATCATACCCCAAATTGACAGCACAACCATCGTGGTGGCCGAGTTCTCCTGCCACCAGTTGGAAAACATACACCGCGCGCCGCACATCGGCATAATCCTCAACCTCTATCAGGAGCATCTCGACCACTACCACAGCTACCGCGACTACCAGATGGCCAAGATGCAGATGATGCTCCGGCAACACCCCGGCGACCACTGCCTCTACTGCACCGACAGTCCCGACCTCCGCACCCTGGCCGAAGTACTGGAGCCACAGACCTGCTCCGCACTCCTCCCCTACTCCATCGGCAAAGCCAAGCAATCACCAGTGGCAGGCATGCCATCCCCCCTGCATGGCGACCACAACCTCTCCAACACCTATGCCGCCTACCTCTCCACCGCCCTGCTGGGCATCACGGCAGAACAATTCGCCCTCGCCTTGACCTCCTTCCACGGCCTTCCCCACCGACTCGAACAGGTGGGCACCTACCACGGCATCACCTTCTACAACGACTCCATCAGCACCATCCCCGAAGCCACTATAGCCGCCCTCAACGCCCTCGAACCTGTCGACACACTGATTCTCGGCGGTTTCGACCGCGGCATCGACTACACCTCCCTCGGCTCCTACCTCTCGAAACACAGCGGCATACGCAACCTCGTCTTCGTAGGCAAAGCCGGTCAGCGCATGAAGGACGAATGGCAAAGCCTGACTCCAAACCCGCTCTCCGGAAGAAACACCCTCTCCGAAAACGACTACAAACAGATTGTGGCCTGGTGCTACAGCCACACACATCCCGGCACCATATGCCTCCTCTCCCCTGCCGCAGCCAGCTACGACAGCTTTACCAACTTCGAACACCGAGGCAACACATACAAAGAATATATCATCCAACAGCAATGACACCCACCGAAATACGACACGAACTGCACGCCCATCCCGGCATCTCAGGCGACGAACACTTCGCCCACGACCTCATCGTGCGTGAACTCGCCGCATGTCATCCCGACAAAGTCTATACCCATGTGGGAGGATTCGGGGTCATCGCCGTGTGGGGCACAGAACTTTCCCACCCCACCATCGCCATCCGGGGCGACATCGACGCACTGCCCTCTGGCCACCGCTGCGGCCACGACGGCCACACCGCCATACTGCTGCAAACCGCACAATGGCTTGGGAAGAAAAAAACCTCACCGGGCCACACCGTCATCCTCATCTTCCAGCCCGAGGAAGAGACAGGCACCGGGGCTCAGAAAATACTCGACTCCGGCATCCTGCAGCAATACAACATACAATGCATCTACGGCTACCACAACCTGCCCGGATTCCCCCTTGGCACCGTGGTGCTCAACCTCCGCACCTTCGCCGCCGCCTCCACAGGCATCATCTACCGCCTCAAAGGCCGCAGCACCCATGCCTCCACCCCCGAGAAAGGCATCAACCCCGGACTCGCCACCGCCGAAATCATTCAAGCCTTCAACCGGCTCAACAACCACAACGAGACCGACCTCGACCACTTCCGCCAAAGCACACTCATCTGCGTGCAACTGGGACAAGAAGCCTTCGGCACCTCTGCCGGCCAAGCCGACATCATGTTCACACTCCGTGCTTTCTCCAACACCGTCATGGAGCAGCTGCTGGCCGAGGCCAACAGCATCGTCGCCGACATCGCCGCACAACACAAGCTGGATGTAACCCACACCCTGCGCGACCCCTTCCCTGCTACCGAAAACCGCTCCGACATAGTCGAAAACATCGAGCAGCACTGCAACTGCCGCTACCGCCACCTGCTCACCCCTTTCCGCTGGTCCGAAGACTTTGCCCACTATCTGCAGGTCTTCCCCGGTGCCATGTTCGGCATCGGCTCCGGCGAGAAACAGCCCGAACTGCACCACCCCGACTACAACTTCCCCGATGCACTGATTGAACCCGCCGCACACGTCCTAATCAATCTAATAAAATTGAAAATTGAAAATTGAAAATTGAAATTATTGCCTGAATGCTTGATTGTGTAAATACGTTGTCCGTTGATAAGTTGATAAGTTTATACGACTCGCATCATATCAACATATCAACGTATCAACATATCAACAAAACACAATCAAGCAATCAGACAATCAAGCAATAAACTGATAACAATAATAATAAAAACACATATGACCATGAAGAAGATTTTATTTTCTATCAGCCTGATTGCCCTGTTCTTCACCTGCGCAGGACAAGAAATCAGCCAACCCGAGTTCGACGGTCAAAGTTGCACCAGCATCATGGTGGGCAAACGCGCCTCCAAAGACGGCAGCGTCATCACCTCCCACACCTGCGACGGCCGTTACCGCACATGGATGCACATGGAACCCGCCGTCGACCACGAGCCGGGCACCGTACATCCCGTCTATAAAGGCACACTCCACACCTTCTTCCGCGGCGACACCACCGGTGTGCGTTTAGTGGGTGCCATTCCTGAAGTGGCACACACCTATGCCTACCTCAACACCGCCTACCCCTGCCTCAACGAGCATCAGCTCTCCATCGGCGAGAGCACCTTTGGCGGCCCCGACACCCTGCGCAACCCCGCAGGCATGTTCCTCATCGAGGAACTGGAACGCGTGGCGCTGCAGCGCTGCACCACCGCCCGCGACGCCATCCGCCTCATAGGCAACCTCGTCAAAGTCTACGGCTACGCCGATGCCGGTGAGTGCATCACCATTGCCGATACCAAAGAGGTGTGGCAGATGGAAATCCTGGGCGAAGGCAAGGACAACATCGGCGGCGTATGGGCTGCCCAGCGCATCCCCGACGACCACGTGGGCGTCAGCTGCAACATCCCCCGCATAGGCCGTCTGCAGCGTGGCAACACCGAGTATTTCATGTGCTCTGACAACATCGAGTCCGTCGCCCGCCGCTACGGCCTGTGGGACGGCAAAGGCGAATTCATCTTCTGGAAAGCCTTCAATGCCTCCTACGCCAACGGCAAGAACTTCCGCGAGCGCGAATACTTCATCCTCAATGCCCTTGCACCATCGCTCGAACTCACCATGGACATGGACGAACTGCCCTTCTCCATCCGTCCCGACCAGAACGTTGATGTGCGCAAAGTCATCGACCTGCTCCGCAGCACCTACGAAGGCACCGACCTCGACATGTGCCAGAACGTCAAGATGCCCGTCACCCGCAAGGACAAAAACGGCAAACCCTACACCGACACCATCACCAGCCCCATTGCCAACCCCTGGCTCACCTCGGCCATGCAGCAAACCCTCAACAACATCGCCCCCGGCACCATCACCTTCCGCCGCACCGTCAGCGTGGCCTGGTGCTCCTACTCCTTTGTAGCCCAACTGCGCGACTGGCTGCCCGACTGCGTAGGCGGCGTGTGCTGGATGTCGGTCGACAACCCCGGCCAGTCCCCGCGCGTGCCCATCTTCTGCGGCAACAGCGAACTGCCCCAGCCCTACAGCATCTGCGGCCACAAAGACTACAACCCCGACGCCATCCTTTGGAAATACCGCCGTGCCAACAAACTGGCCACCGTGGCATGGCAGCGCACAAAAGGCTCCATGAAAGCCGAGCTCAAACGTCTTGAGGACAACGCCTTTGCCCGCTTGGAAGTGGTGGAGCGCGAAGCAGCACGCTACGACCGCCTCGGCCGTACCGACGACATGCGCGCCACCCTCAACAACTTCACCCGCGACCAATACGAGAACACCTCCTACGCCTGGAGCCAACTCGAAGCCAAATACTGGCAGATGTTCGGCATGGGATTCTAATCCAACCGAACACCCCCAAACAAAAGAGTGAGCATCAGCCTTGCCGATGCCCACTCTTTTTGTAATCTCGAAACACTCACTTACGCCACCAATCTGCATCCGCCTGATAGAGGGCAATCAGACTGTCTTTTTTCAGGTCGCCATAATTCAATTCATCCAATTCCCTGAGTAGTCGCCAACCTTTGTCCAGATAATCATCGGCTGGCCAGAAATAGGCTGTGCCAATGTCCAACTCTTGGGAGTCAGGAATGCGGGAATCGCCCCAGTTGCATTTCTCGCTGCGGACACCGACATAAGAAGTCCAAGTGCCTTCATACTGGTTGTTATGTTTGCCGTTGATAAGTTGATAAGTTATACGGTTCGCAACATATCAACACAAAACATATCAACGTATCAACGTATCATTGCAGCTTGCCACGCTGGCGCACAACACTGTAAGTCACACTTCCCTGAATCACACCGCTGCCCACAACGGTGCTTTCTTCGCGGAAAAGGTAGTGTCCGTAAAGATATCCACCGGCATCTATATTCAAGTAACGCATAGACCTATAGGTGTAGTCATCGAGAATGTCGAGATTCCAAATCGTCCTCCGCGAATCCACAACCACCTCCCCAGCAAAACGGCGCACAGTATCGCGAAAGCGGGTGCGTCCCTCAACGGCATAGCAATAGTCGCCTGTTTTATAGACAGTGTCGAAATGGATGTAGAACCGCCAATATTCGGCACCCCGGTAGCCCAAAGGCTCCGGCAGCTGGACATAATACTCGGTATCGCACGAGATGAGTCCGTTCACATCCCTGTCCAATTCTTGCAACAATACCTGCCGGGGACAAATAACAGTCTGCGACAAATCCTCTCCACCTATGGCAACAAATGGGTCTTCGGCCTTATTACCACAGGCCGTAAACAGGCAGAGCGTTGCCACGCTGATCGTTGTCCGTTGATAAGTTGATAAGTTTATGATTTATTGTTTGCCGTTGATAAGTTGATAAGTTATACGGTTCGCAACATATCAACACAAAACATATCAACGTATCAACATATCAACATATCAACATATCAACATATCAACATATTTCATATCACATTACCTTTTAATCCATTTCTCTTCCGGGTGTTTCTCAAACCATTCCTGATGGTCTTTGATTTCGTCCTTCAGCCACTCCTTGTCGGGGAAAAGGCTGTCGATGGCGGCATCCACTTCAGCGGGATGGACGTGGCGAAGATAGCTTACCCCCTCGTATATGTATTCGGCAGGCCAACCGTCAGCCCACTCCAGCATCCCAATGTAACGTTCCAACAAGGGTGTGCAGCACCCGGCGGCACGCTGCACAGCCACAGAATCAATAAGTTTAAAACGCTCTTTTTGCTCCAGTGTGCCATTGTTGTTTAGTTCGTCGCTCTCGAGCCAGAAAACCAAGTAACGGTCGCGGGTGGTGGGAATGTCGGCAATTAGTTCAAAGTCGGTCAACACTTTCCCCTGGGCAATTTGCTCAGCTGCTTTCGTCAGGCGGTCGTTGTAGTCCGCCTCGCGCTGCAGAAGCTGATCCATGTCGTCAGCATACTGATGTTCCCAGCGGACACCTTCCTCAAACTGGATTTTTCATTGAAGGCGTTTCAATGCAGCTTCGTCCTTGCGGGGAGCGGAGCCGATACGGTTGTGGCGGTCATCCACAGCACCGATCTGCCATCCGTGGTCGCCCCTTTCCATGTAGAAGAAGACATGCTTGCGCTCGGCAATGCTGTCGCGGTTGTTGTAATCCGGCCATGCTATGGTTACATCATACCAGTTCGAGTTCTCCATCACAACAACGCTTTCAAGATGGATGCCCGGCCAGCAATCCTGCCCTTGAATGAAAATGTCATAGTCCAGCCAATCGTCGCGGTCAGCGTCGCGCCTCCGCTGCAGATCTTCATACGCCCGCGGCGACAGATACCTTTGCAGGCAGGGGTGGTCCTTTTCATAATCAGGGGTGCCGTGCTCGGGACAGGAGAGCGACAGATAATCGTTGTAAAAAAACAACAGCGTGTCTTGGGGTTCAAGGTCGCCACAACCCGAAAACAATGCCGCGCCGGCCATGGCCAGCAGCATAAAGATAGTCTTAATGGCTCTCATATCAATGAATTAATAAATGTTATCAGATAAGGAAGAAAGATGATTACACCCACCACGGCGGCACCTACGGCGCATATCAGCACAGCGCCGGCAGCAAGGTCCTTGATGTCGCGCTTGCGGTCGTCGCGCTCGGCCTTGACAAAGTCGGCCGTACGCTCAATGGCAGAGTTCACGGCCTCGGCCGAGAACACCATGGCAATGACGATGACCACTGCCGTCCACTCGCCCGGCGTGATGTCGAAAAGGAAACCCAGAGTCACTGCTGCCACGGTAGCCACACAGTGTATCCAGGCATTATGCTCCTCGCGAATCAACACCCTGATGCCCGCAAAGGCATAACCGAAACTCTTAATCCTCTTGTAGAGTGAAAACTTCTCGTCTTTCATCGAATCTCATGTTTTTTTTAATAACGCTGAAAGAACTGAAATATTGTGGAAAGCAGCTACCCCATTTACAAAACAAATGTCTAATCGCTTTTTTTTTATACAATTTATTTTTTTTTCTTATATTTGCAAACAAAATCAATCAACTAAATTCATATATCTTCATGAGAATTAAAACACTTATCTTTTTATTAACATTTTCCACAGGAGGACATCGACAATGAAAAGAATTGTTTTAACATTGTGTATGCTACTGACCGTCACCGTAGCGACAGCGCAAGAGTATGTGCGCATAGACACGGTGATACGCCCCTATATTGAGTTCGATTACCTGTCTTGGATGGATTCGGGCAAACCGTTAGTCATTAGTGCGAATTGGCTTACTTATTATTCATGGTCAAATAGTGCAGATGATGTTCAGTCCTGGTCACAGGACACATGCAGTAAAGCCTTTGTCCATGGCGACATGCTTCAGTATAACTACATTGAAGGAGGAGCCGATATCTACGGGATAAGTGTGATGCTAAGTGTATTCAATGGTGGGGCTCATGGGTATCACCCTATGCCCTATGGTTTCTATCCGAGCGAGTTCCTGTATCTTTACGAGGCCACCCCAGACACTTTTGAACAGAAAGGCACACTGATGATAGACCTGTTCTGCGATACCATATTCCCTACAGTATACACCGGTCAATCTAACCTTCTGCACGATTGTAATGTGGAATTTGAAACCCAGTATACCACACCTGGTATTGAGGATTACCGGTTCTTCTTCGACAAACCCATCCATGTATCGGACTCTTTCTATGTGGGAGCATCAAACAACCATTGGCAGTGGGAGAAGTTACATCTTGACTATATTACTGGAGTGACTGCAGAAGATGTACCTCCGTCTGCAACGGCCTATTACGGTCTCTGGGACCCCCTGGCCACTTTCAATTCTCAATGGGACTCTTTGTGCTACGGAGAGGAATGCCTGACACCATTCATGAAGAAAAAGGTTCGCTGGACATTGGACAGCAACTTATACCATGGGAACATACCCATCGAATTCAGGCTGAACGAATGGGTGCCGACAGAAACACGGGAATTCTGGATGATTTTCCCTCTTATTGCGACTTATGACACCATATGGACGGTGGACACTCCAGACTGTCTGCCTGTGCAGGATTTACGCATCATGAGCCGCTACGGAGACACCGTCATGCTACGCTGGAACCCCTTGGAGGGGAGGAGCGAGTACCAAGTGTCCTATGGGCCGGAAGGCACAGCGCCTGACAGCGGCACCTTTGTCAATGTCAACACCAACAGATGGCGGTTTATCGACACACTGCACACTGGTGAAATAATGGTGGCATACGTGCGCACGGTATGCCGTGAACTGGACACGCTGCGCTACAGTGAATGGAGCGAGGGCGTAGAGTGGCAGACAAGGGTCGGCATCGTACAGCCCGACGAGGATGTACGTCTGTCGTCGCGTGTATTTCTGCAGCCCAATCCCGCGAAAGAGAGGGTTGAAGTGGTGACCCCATGCGGGGTGAAAGGCATTGAGGTGTACGGCTCCTACGGTATTCGATGGCGCGAATTCCCTGCTGGCACCACATCCTTTGACGTGAACGACTGGGCAAAGGGCACCTATGTGGTGGTGATACACACCTTGGCAGGTTGCGTAACCAAGAAACTGGTGGTGGAGTAGATGTCCAGACCACAAACATCACAGCAGGGGACTTGGCATTTCCGAGTCCCCTGCTGCATAAAAAAAACACATGAAATCTTGTAATTGAAAAAATAAATGTATCTTTGCATCAATAAACAAACCTAAACGCTTTTATCATGAAAAAGACATTAATCATTGTAACTGTTGCAAGTAGCCTTCTTTTTGCTTCATGCACCTTTCTGGACAATCTGGCCAACAACCTGTCCAGCATAGCCAATTTGGTCAACTGCGAATACTCGCTACAAAACGTGTCGAATGTCTCTGTGGCCGGTGTCAATGTGCGCAACGTCGCCAGCGGACAGATTTCCGCCACCGACGTGGTGATGCTTGCCTCTGCCATCACTTCAAAAAGGGTGCCCCTTTCGCTCAACGTCAACATCGGCGTGAAGAACCCCACCGACCGCAGCGCCCTGCTCACCACCATGGACTGGGCATTGGATGTGGCTGCCAAGGAATTCGCCACTGGCACCACGAACCAGAACTACAACATCACCGCCCAGAAGACCACCACCGTGCCGCTGGGCGTGAGCACCGACCTCTACCAGATTTTCTCGGGCAGCGGCGTCGAAGCACTGAAGACTTTTGCCAGCAGCTTTACCAAGGACGGCACCTCGTCGCAGCTGGGTCTGCGCATCCGTCCCTCTATCTCCGTGGCCGGACAGACCATCAAGTCTCCCTCCTACATCCAGATCATGAAACCCGCCACTCAAAACACGGGCAACACGACCGGCAACAATAACAACAACAACAACAATGGCGGAAACAAACCCAACACCGGCAACAACGGCGGTTTCCAAATCAAGAGATAAAAAAAATTGAGAATTGAGAATTGAAAAAATGAATTCGTTAATTCGTTAATCAAAAAGACTAACACATTCACACGTTTACACATTCTTAAAACAACGATAACATGAAAAAGTCAATCAAAACCCTCATTCTGACCGCCCTTTTGGTCATGGCAGGCAGCCTCTCTGCCCAATCACTCATAAACGGCGGCTTCGACTACATGCAATTGCGAGTCGGCGACAACAAGCCAGCCAACTATCCGGGCTTCCATGTCGGAGCAGCCACCAACGTGGCACTGTCCAAACACATCGGTGTAACCCCCGGCATCTTCTTCAGCCGCCACACCGCCGACAACAAGACTGCCGTTGCCGGCATCACCCACCACAGCAAATACACTGAATCTACCGTCAACATCCCCGTGCTCCCCAACGTGCGTCTCTACCTTTCCGAGATCTCCTACTTCTACATCTTCGCCGGTCCCGAATTCAACATCGGTGTCTCTGCCAAGAGCGACAACTGGGTGGATGGCCTCGACGCACACCTCGAGAAGAACTACTACGATGACAAGACCGTCAGTGCTTCGGAGGAGATGCGCCGCTACAACATCAGCATCATGTTCGGTGTAGGCTTCAAGCTGGATTTTGTCAACATCACCCTCGGCGCAACGGGCAACCTGTTCAACCAGCACTACAAGAACGATATCGACCAGAAGGCCTACCGCGCCTTTGCCAGTGCCGGTTTCGTGTTCTAAATCCGCCGACATGAAAAAAACATTGCTCCTGACCCTGCTGTTTGCCGTAGCCGCATCGTCTTTCGCCCAAAAGCAGAAGGTCAATGTGAACCGCCACGGTGAAATCACTGTGGGCAATCAGGTGATAGCCTATATTGAGAAGGTGGGCTGCAAAATGCTCAGCAGCGACTGCCAGTTTTTCATCACCGACGAGAACGACAACCTCCTCATCGCTGTCACCACACAGAGCTTCCGCGACAAAGACCGCATGATGCCCAACCACCCCGAAAGCGGAACAGTGAACTACTACGTCTTTGCCTTCAAAGGGTTCGACACCACTGCCGAAATCGAAATCGACGGCTTTCCGAAAGAGGAAACCATTGCCGAAACCATAGCCCGCTGGCGGCTCATCAAAGGCAAGCGGTTGGACCCCGAAGCGGTCAAACTCTTTGTCAGCTCCTACGGCACGCGCTTTTCCGACAAGGAGATACGCCAGGCACTCTCGGGATTCCTGCTGAGGAAATAGCAAGCAGGGCTCCCGCCAAACGATAGAAACAATTTATCAACAAATCAAACTACAAACAACATGAAAAAATCAATTCTTATCATCGCCGTCACAGCGGCTCTGCTCTTTGCAGGAAAAGCCAACGCACAAAGCTTAGGCATCAACCTGGGCTACGCACCCCAGACAACCACCAACTTCACTCCCGGCGAAATGGCCGGATTCTTCGGCGGTGTCAACTACAACCACGTTCTCTCCGGCAACATCGGCATCTCCTTCGGCGGCCAGTTGCGCTACAACTACAAGAAGACCGCCACCACCGTCTTCTCTGCTACCACGACCACCACATACACCCAGATGCTCATTGATGTGCCCGTGCTGCTCAACTTCGCCATCCCTCTGGGCGGCAACGCACGCCTGGCCGTGTTTGCCGGTCCTGTGCTGAGCTATGCCCTCAACGGCAACACGAACATCTCCGAGAATGTGCTCAACACCAGCACTGACTACAAATGGTACGGCGACAACTCCAACTACAAGCAGTTCGACCTGCTGGGTGCCGCCGGTGTAGCCCTTGAATTCCAAGCCTTCCGCCTCTTCGGCGGTTACCGCCTGGGTCTGCTCGACATCAACAAGAGCGACAAAACCACTTCCAAGACTTCCGGAATCTTCGTCGGTCTTGGCTACATCCTCTAAAAATTGAAAATTGAAATTTGAAATTTGTTGACCCGTGGTGCTGCAGCCATTTTCAACTTTCAATTTTCAACTTTCAATTATCAATTCGTAAAGCATTTATGTCAACTCCAAGCCCTCTCGCAAGGAGGGCTTTTTTGCTGCCTTTTAAAATCGTTGTTGGTCCGTTGTAACGTCGATCCTTTTCCCTTTCTTATTCGATTTGTTTCCTATCGTTTTCCCTTTTAAAAGGGAGTAATGACGGAGAACGATAGGAAAGGGAGGGAATAAGGATTGGCGTTACAACGAAAAAAGTTTGATTATACAGATTTATTTCGTATTTTTGTGGATTGATGTTTTTGGAGTATATTATTATAATAACTATATAATGAGAATCTTATAAAGATGGAAGAAAACTTGTCTCTTAATTTTTTGGAAGAAATCATCGAACAGGGGCTCAACGAGGGCACCTACAAATCCATTTTGACGCGCTTCCCGCCAGAACCCAACGGCTATCTGCACATCGGCCACGCCAAGTCTATCTGCCTTAACTTCGGCCTCGCCAAGAAGTATGGCGGAAAGACCAATCTCCGTTTCGACGACACGAACCCCGTGAAGGAGGACACCGAGTATGTCGACTCCATCCAGCAGGATATCCGCTGGCTGGGCTTTGAGTGGGCCGGTGTGCACTATGCCAGCGACTATTTCGAGCAGCTCTACGAGTGGGCCGTGGTCCTCATCAAGAAAGGACTGGCCTACGTCGACGACCAGACGCAGGAGGAGATCCGCCTCGGCCGCGGCACCGTCACCGAGCCCGGCAAGAACAGCCCCTGGCGCGACCGCAGCATCGAGGAGAACCTCGACCTGTTTGAGCGCATGCGCAACGGCGAGTTTGCCGACGGCGAGAGGGTGCTGCGCGCCAAGATAGACATGGCGCACCCCAACATGCAGCTGCGCGACCCCATCATGTACCGCATCCTGCACGCCAACCACCACCGCACGGGCGACAAATGGTGCATCTACCCCATGTACGACTACGCCCACGGGCAGAGCGACTCTATAGAGCATATCACCCACAGCATCTGCACTCTTGAGTTCGACATCCACCGTCCGCTCTACGACTGGTTTATCGAGCAGCTGGGCATTTTCCCCAGCCACCAATACGAGTTTGCACGTCTCAACATCAACTACACGGTGATGAGCAAGCGCAAACTCCTGCAGCTGGTCAAGGAGAACTATGTGAGCGGCTGGGACGACCCCCGCATGCCCACCATCTGCGGTTTCCGCCGCCGTGGCTACACGCCCGAGAGCATCCGCAATTTCTGCGAGGACATCGGAGTGGCCAAGCGCGACAACATCATCGACTATGTGCGTCTGGAGAATAGCCTGCGCGACCACTTGAACAAGGTGGCCCCCCGCCGCATGGCAGTGCTGAACCCTGTAAAGCTGGTCATCGACAACTATCCCGAAGGACAGACCGAAATGCTCTCCGCCATCAACAATCCCGAAAACGAGGCCGACGGCACACGTCAGGTTCCGTTCAGCCGCGAGCTCTATATCGAGCGCGAGGACTTTATGGAGGAGGCTCCCAAGAAGTATTTCCGCCTGAGCCTGGGCCGCGAGGTGAGACTGCGCTATGCCTATTTCGTCACCGCCCAGAGCGTGGAAAAGGATGCCGAGGGCAACATCACCTGCATCCACTGCACCTACGACCCCGCCACCCGTGGCGGCGACGCCCCCGACGGCCGCAAGGTGAAGGGCACCCTGCACTGGGTCAGCGCACAGCACGCCATCGACGCCGAGGTGCGCATGTTCGACCGCCTGTTTGCCACCGAGGCTCCCGACGAGGCGGTCGAAGGCAAGACCTTCCTCGACAACCTCAACCCCAACAGCCTGCAAGTGCTGCAGGGCTGCAAGCTTGAGCCCGCACTGGCCGAGGCCCACATGGTGGTGAACGAGAAGGGCATTGAGGAACCGATGCGGTACCAGTTCGAGCGCATGGGTTACTTCTGCACCGACCGCGACGGCACACCCGAGCATCCGGTGTTCAACCGCAGCTGCTCGCTGAAGGACACTTGGGCCAAGATCAGCCAGAGCTGAGAATTGAGATTTGAGAATTGAGATTTGAGAATTGATTGACATATCAACGTATCTAACGAATTCAATATGAAACAAAGCTGGCCTGCATACACGATTGTGGCATCGGTGTTCCTGATGCTAATCAGCGGTTCGCTGCTGACTACGGGTATGTTTATGGACGGCTTGATTTACGGCAATGTGGCGGACAACATGGCATCGGGTGCCTGCACGTTCTGGCACCCCACGCATTCGCCGTCGCTGCATGCCGACTTCTATGAGCACCCTCCCCTGGCGATGGGACTGCTGGCAGCGTTCTACAAGCTTTTCGGCACCCACATCTGGGTGACGAGGCTGTTCACCATGGTGACTACTGTGCTGACCGCATGGCTCACCGTGAGGCTGTGGCACCGAATGGGCTACGACCGGAGAACAGGCTGGCTGCCTCTGCTGTTGTGGGTGCTGATTCCCGCCATGTCGCGCAACGCCCACGACAATATGCTGGAATGCACTATGGTGATATTTGTGCTGGCGGCGGCGCTGAGCCTGCTTCCCCGCAAAGGAGGCAAACGGCTGTTGCATTCGGCGTTGGGAGGAATGTTCCTCTTCCTGGCATTCCTGTGCAAAGGATTCACCGGCCTCTATCCTTTCGCCCTGCCCATGATTGTGTGGGCGGTCGATTGGGCCATGGGGCAGCACACCCATGTGGGTCGTGCCCTGTTGCGAGCCCTGTCCGACACGCTAATGGCCGTGGGCACTTTTGCACTATGTTTTGCCGCCACGGGGCTGTTGTTCCCCGATGCAGTCACCTACTTCGAGACCTATCTTTCGCACCAAGTGCTCGGCAACCTCAACACACCTATTGTCGACAACCGCTGGACTATCGTGAAGAAATTCTTCGAGCAGACCATCATCCTCTGGGCATTGGCCATTGTGGTGGTGGGTGTCGTGAAAGCGAAGAGTCGCAAGCGCGTGAGCCGCGCCGACAGAAGGGTGTTCTGGATTTGCTTCCTCTTGGTTCTGTCGGGTGTGCTACCCATAGCCATCAGCCTGAAACAGCGCGGTTTTTATATTCTGACCGTCTATCCAATCTTGGCTGTGGGAATCGGGGCCATCATGCAGGAGCCCTTGACCCTCTGGACAAGCACCGAGAGCAAGAAGCGCCGTAACACACTGATTGCCGTTGCCGTGCTGGCGGTTGTGGGGGCTGTTGCCCTTAACGCCGTCAACTGTGGGAAACCGGGCCGCGATGTGGCCCTGCAGGAGGATATGCGGACGATTGCACCGCTGCTGGAAGAAGGAGAACAGGTGGGTATCCCTCCTGCCATGTCGCAGGAATGGAGCCTATATGCATACTACTACCGCGAGAAACATATCGACTTGAAAACAACCGACCTCGCTCAAGTCCAGCAACCGCTTCCCCAGCACCTGCTGACCGACGGGAGTGTGGACATCCCCGCCGACCTGTATGCCGAAACCCCTTTACCCACACAACAATATAAACTATACGTATTGAAAAAATAAAAACACATAATAATGAAAATATCGTACAAATGGCTGCGTGAGTATGTCGATACAGAC
>JAEEGI010004291.1_pt1 | contig 33505 bp, 20 predicted proteins | sample 8958751 | NCBI WGS metagenome assembly JAEEGI01 (sample SAMN16246545, study PRJNA631951) | gut metagenome | biome: gut microbiome; feature: rumen; material: KS-attached | host: Bos | place: Iran: Karaj | collected 2018-10
CTTGGAAGAGAGTTCGTGAAGATCTGCTCGAAACCAAGGAACTTGATGATACCACGGTTTACTGAAGGATGGAAACGAAGTCCTCCCTTGTATGGTCCGATTGCTGAATTGAACTGTACACGGAAACCATTGTTAACCTGTACCTGGCCCTTATCATCAACCCATGGTACTCTGAAGAGAATCTGTCTCTCAGGAGTTACAAGTCTCTCAAGGAGAGCGTCCTTACGATATTCCTCTTCATTTGCTTCAATAACAACACGAAGTGACTCAAGCACTTCCTTAACTGCCTGATGGAACTCAGGCTGAGCTGGATTCTTTTCCACAACATAATTGTAGACTTCATCAACGTATGACATAGCTTAACTTCCTCCTATAAATATGTGAGCATCAATATTGTATACAATTATACACTTTGCCGATTTAAAGCGCAAGAGTTTTTTGTTATGAAATTTCAAAGAACCCAAGTGTCTCTAACATCTTAATCACACTATAGATGTACTCCTTGTCCGTTATATGCCAGTGGAAGCCCAGCCTGTAAAGCGCTTTGATCGTAAATCGATTATCTACATCATTTTCGATGATATTCTCATCGTTATCGGTCTTATAATTTACCAGCGGTGACACGAAGCTATTGATCTTGTCATCCAAAAGAGCTCTGTTCAGCCTGTCATTAAATTCTTTTTCATCAACAACATCCACCTTCAGCCCACTATTATTAAGTGCCAGCACGAGATCGCCCATTTCAACAGTATGTGAATTATATGCATGGAACACCGTAAACTCACTGTTTGTCCCTGCCAGCAGCACTGTTGCCCTGGCGACTTCGTCGATTGGAGAGAATTCATCCCTTTCATCCATCTCCTGCACAGGGAAGCACCCAAGCACCACGTAGGCCTTTAGTGTATTCATGAAGTTATTTGTATTAAAGTTAATCTGGAACTCGCCATCTTTGTATCTGCTGGTGAGATTGCCCATTCTGATGATCTTCGCATCCAGTCCTTTTTCTTCTATGGCATCAAGTATAAGCTTTTCAGCCAGATATTTGGAATATACATATCCGTTACTTTCTACCTGCTGGCCGATGTCGAAGTTATTTTCCCTTAGAATGGTTTCGCCCTCAGCGTCCACATTTCTTTCTCCGCAGACTGATACCGTTGATATATGCACAAGACGGCTATTCTTTTTAAGACACAGATCCACGAGATTAGCAACTGAGAAGACATTTATATTCTTCAGGAAATTCAGCTCCGCAAAATGTTTAACAGATGCTGCGCAGTTGATCACCGTATCAATGTCATATTCTTCCAGGCTTTGAACGTTCTCTTTATTTGTAATATCCCCTTCAATGGCAATAATCTGTTTTCCAAAGAGCTCTTCATTAAGCTCATCAAAGTAGTAGAAGTATTCCTGTCTGAGCCTGTTTTCTGCACCAATCTTACCACCACGAAGCAGGCAGTATACCTTCGATACTCCGCTATCCATCAGTTCCTTCAGTACATGTATTCCCAAAAATCCCGTAGCACCTGTCAAAAGAACCGTTCCAAGGCTCTTGCTTCTGATATTATCCAGATACTCCGGCTTGTTATGGGACAGTGATTTTTCATGGTCAGCTTCAGAAGACTTATTGTCATTTACAGTACAATCTACATGCTCCGGCTCATTTGCTTCATTCCACTGCTCTGATACCTTAGCAAAAATATGACTTGCCAGTCTTGATGCTGTGGGCTCATCAAATATATCCTGATAGACCACAGGATAATCCTTGACTGTTATTGCCATCATTACTTTTGCAGCCAAAAGAGAGGTTCCACCATGTTCAAAGAAGTTGTCATCAGGTCCGATATTATCGTTCTTAAGGACTTTCCTATATATCTCCAGGAACTGCTCTTTGATGACTTCAAGCTGCTTTGATGGTCTGGCAATTGCGGACTTCTCTTCCTCTTTCTCTGATTTTGCAGGAACACTGCCATTTGCCTCCTCCTGCTTTATTGAAGATTTAGCCGAAAGCTCTTTTACCTGTGGTATAGAAAGCACGTCTCCAATAGTATTGCCAGTCAAAAGGCCTCTTGTCACAGCCTCCATGAGTCTGTAGAAGCTCTCCATTGTGGCGTTTCCATACATAGCAGGATCATACTCAAATTCATAGATAACTCTGCCTTCCCTTAAGTATACATCGAGGCCGAAAGGAGACTTGGACTGGGAATCAACCGTGGACAATTCATTTTCTTTAGCCTCTTTTCCACCGATCAGGACTTTGTCATCTTTGTCTGAATCACCCTGATATGCAAACAGAACATCTGAGCCAAGGCCATAGGTGCTGCATATTTCAGCAAAACTGAAGATGTCATAGGCCATGTCGTTTACCAGCATGCTCTGGCATTCACCTATTGCCTTTACTATATTCATTTCAGGATGCGCTTTGATACATACCGGAATAGTCTTGACGAACATTCCTATACTACGACCTAACCTGTTGTCGTTTCGACCATTATAAATAGTCGCAAATACAGCTTTATCTGCACCGGCGCAGGCCTGAAGTGAAAGCCCCATAGCGGTGGTAAAGAATGCGTTAAGACTAATACGATTTTTCTCGCAGAATACACGTATCTCCTCTGCAGAGATTTCTCCGGTAAGAACTAATTCTCCACTTCCGGTGCGCTTTTCATCGCTTTCCTTTGGAGGAAGAGTAACCTTTTTGCAATCGCTAAGGAGACTGTCATACCACTCTTTCGCCTTATCGAGTCTGTCAGATTTTCTCTGTCTTTCCTCAAAAAGAGCCGACTCAAAGCCAGTAAACATCTCACTCTCAGGCTCTTCTCCTCTATACGCCCTGTCAATGTCCTCCACCAGTATCCTGAGGGATTCACCGTCACTTAAGATGTGATGAGTGTCTGTGAAAAGATATTTTCCTGCCCCTGTATCATACAGACCAATCCTGCAGAGAGGCTCACCGGAGGTCAGATCAAATGGACGGATCAGTTCTTCATTGGAAGGCAGAGTCGATCCCTCGGTGATCTGCGCCTTTATCTCATCGCTTCTTACTGCATAAACATCGCCTTCTTCATTTCGTCCCAAGGTCATGGACAGGTACGGATGAGCCTTAAGGGTCTTTTCTACAGCAAGGCGCAGTCTGTCCATCTGTATTTCACTGTCAAGTTCATACAGGAGTGGAATGTTGTAAACAGTGGTGTCTTTGAAATGGATACTCTCGACAAATATTCCCATCTGAGTCATAGACAGCGGATATGTATCCCTGCGTTCAAACTCTTCATCATTCTCATCTGCATCAAGCAGCTTCTCTATATCCTTTATTGTTTTATTATCAAACAGCTGAGCAATTGTGATGTTTACACCATACTCATTCATCAGTAGCGTGCATAGCTTAATGCATCCCAATGATGACAGACCTGCGGCGAAAAGATCTGTGGTGATACCTATAGGAATCTCTCCGATTACTCCTTTGACCATCTCAACAATAGTCTTCTGCCTGTCATTCTCCGGAGGCGTTATCTCCTCTTGCTCCATGCCGGGTTCAGGCAGTGCCTTCTTATCGATCTTACCGTTTGCTGTAAGTGGCATCTCATCCAGCTGCATAAAGGCCTGTGGAACCATATATGCAGTAAGCTGCGATGAAAGATGTGCCTTCAGGTCCTCAATGTCTATCTTATTGTCCGCAGTAAAGTAAGCAGCCAGATACTCTGTTTCTTTCTTTATGACGATGACAATAGTGGATTTGATTCCAGGATAGGTGCCAATTACGTTCTCTATCTCTCCCAGCTCAACACGAAGGCCTCGCAGTTTGACCTGATTGTCGATTCGCCCGTGATATTCGATATCACCATTTTCCTTGATTCGTACAAGGTCACCACTCCTATAGGCAGGCATACCAAGAAGCTTTATAAAGTTCTTTTTGGTAAGATCATCTCTTCCAATGTAGCCGCGGCCTACACCATCACCCATGATGACAAGTTCGCCCAGTGCGCCGAGTCCCTGGAGCCTCACATCCCTGTCAACGGTAGCAACATGAACATTTACATTGGGTATTCCGATGGTGATGTTATCTGTATCTTCAATGATCTGCATTGTACAGCTTATGGTTGCCTCGGTAGGACCATAACCGTTCATAATGCAGATATCAGGGTTTATAGCCTTAAGCTTTTCGAAGAGGGAAGGAGGGAATGCCTCTGCTCCCATGTCAACGCTTCTAAGTGCCTTCACTGCATCAGTAAAGACATCCGTAAATTCGCCCATATCCAGCATGTTCATCAGATAGCTTGGTGTGCAGCTCATGACATCAACCTTGTTATCAGTCATAAGCTTTCCAAGCATCAAAGGATTCATGATATCTTCATGGGTTGCAAGTACCACTGTCATGTCGTTGGCAATAGGAACAAACTCCTCCATGATGGAGAAATCAAATGTCAGTGCTGCTATGGCAAGGCTGACATGGCCTCTTCTTGTATAGCCGAGTATTTCATGGTTCTTTTCATTGTCATCCACGAAATTCACAAGATTCTTATTGGTGAGCATAACGCCCTTAGGTTTTCCTGTGGAACCTGATGTATAGATGACATAAGCGAGGGCTTCATAGGGAACCTCTGCGTTCAGGTTATCACGACTTCCTTCTTTTACTGCATCCTCTACACTTATTAGCTCGATACCTCCAGCGGCAAAGCTATCAAACATCTCCCTGCGGCTTTCCAGAATCTCTCTCTTTGTGACTAAGATCCTGGCTCCTGAATCCTCGAGGATAAAACGTATTCTCTCCTCTGGATATTCAGGGTCTATGGGCAGGAAAGCTCCGCCGCTCTTAAGTACACCCTGTCTCATAACGTAGGCATAGCTGTCCCTGTGAGCCATAACAGCAATAATGCTTTCAGCTTCTGCGCCCTTCTGTCTAAGGACATGACCCAATGCGTTGGCTTCCTCATTCAGTTCCTTATAGGTAAGAGTCCTGTCTTTTGCCACAAGCGCCTTCTTCTCAGGAGCCTTATCCGCAGAGTCCTGAAGAAGACGGTATGCAGGCCTCTCCTTAACAGGGAATGAACTGTCGTGAAGGTTCTGAAGCTTATTGATGTCTTCCTCATCAGTAAGCACAATGTCTTTTACCCATGTAACACGAATGAGCTCAGCTACCACTCTGTCCATCATATGGGCAAGGCTTCTTACTGTATACTCCGAATAAACAGCAGGATCATACTCAAGCTCGTAGTAAATTGTCTCCCCGTCCAGAACAACATCAAAACCAAGATCCGCCTTGGCTCTTGAGCCGCTTAGTTCGAAAAGTTCTGCTTCCTCGCCACCGATGAATATATGCCTGTCGCTTTCTCCCTGATATGCAAAGAAAATGTCAGCTGCTATGCCATAGGCCTTCTTTATCTCTGCAAAGCTATAGATATCATTTGACATAGCAGATAAAAGAAATCTCTGACAATCCCTTATGGTGCTAAGAACATCTTTTTCCGGGCTTGCCTCAACATAAACAGGGAAGGTCTTAACGAGCATGGTCACGCTATTTTCAAGCCTGGCGTCATTTCTTCCGTTATAAATTGTTGAAAATAATGCATTCTCGGAACATGTAAAGGATTTAAGTGCAATTCCGAAGGCTGTGGTAAAGAATGCGTTAAGAGTGATGTTTTCATCATCGCAAAAACGTCTTATCTTTGACGCATTAACTTTGCCTGTGATCTCCATATTCCCTACATGGATATCACCCTTATCTCCATCCTTTACAGGGCAGGTTTCACCTCCGCAGCCAGCAAAGTAGCTATCGTACCATGCTTTTGCCCTGCCAAGCTGATCGCTTTCTCTGGCATTTTTCTCATCAAGGGCATACTCATACCCTGTGTATTTTTCTTTTTCTATTTCCTCACCTCTATAGGCTCTGTTTATATCTCTTTGCAAAATAGCCAGAGATTCACCATCACTTACGATGTGATGAGTATCCAGGAATAAATAATTACCTTCTTCTGTCTCATATACTTCTGCGCGAAAAAGCACCTCTCCGGAATCAAGAGCAAATGGGCGTACCAGCTCGTCATCGGAAGGAATGCTATGAGTTTTTATTATCTGTGTCTCATAGGTCAGTTCATCCCTTCTTTTGGCGTAAACAGTTCCGTCCTTGTCTTTTACAGGCTCCATGAAAAGATATGGATGAGCTGCCACTGCTTTGTTTACAGCATCTGCAAGTTTTGAGGTATCTACACCATTGCCAAGCTTAATCAGCTCAGGAATGTTATAAGCATTACTCTCAGGGTAACGTACGCATTCAATATATATTCCCGCCTGAGTCATGGAAAGAGGATACTCTTCCCTGAGGGAATAATCACCAGTTCCCTCACTTTCAGCAAGGAACCTTTCGATAGCCTGTGCAGTTGCATTCTCAAATATATCCGAAACCTTTATGTTCTTTCCAAACTGCTCTGACAGCAGGGCACACAGCTTTATACATCCTACAGATGAAAGACCATAGGAAAAGAGATCTGATGTGATGCCAACGGGCACATCGCCGATCACCTTCTTTATTACTTCCAGGATCTTTTCCTGAGTCTCATTCTCAGGTGGTATGATCTCATCCTCCATCATGACAGCTGCCGGGAGAGCTTTCTTATCAATCTTACCTGAAAGATTCATTGGCATCTCATCAAGCTGCAGATAAGCCTGTGGAACCATGTATGATGTAAGATAGGATGAAAGGTGCTCCTTAAGGCTCTTTATATCCACCTTCTCGTCTGCAGTAAAGTATGCAGCCAGGTAATCAGTCTCACCCTTTGCAACAATTACTATGCAGCTTCTTACTCCCGGGTAATTTCCAAGGACGCTCTCAATCTCGCCCAGCTCTACACGTAGTCCGCGAAGCTTAACCTGATTATCAATCCTGCCATGGAACTCTACGTCGCCATCCTCTTTTATTCGCACAAGATCTCCGCTTCTGTAGGCAGGAAGTCCAAGGAGTGTTATGAAATTTCTCTTATTAAGGTCTTCTCTTCCGACATAGCCTCTTCCTACGCCGGCACCCATGATCACAAGTTCACCAAGAGCTCCAGGCACCTGAAGTCGTCCTTCTCTGTCTAAGGTGGCTATCTTCACATTTGACAGAGGATATCCGATTGTGATGTCCTCTGCGCTGTGAAGCTCCTTAAAGGTACTGGTAACACTGCATTCGGTAGGACCGTAGCTGTTATCTATATAAAGATCCGGATTGATTGCAGAAAGCTTTTCATAGAGCACCGGAGGAAATGCCTCTGAACCTACATCTATATTCCTCAGGTTCCTGATAGCAGGAGCAAAAGACTCAATCTCTGTGAGATTAAGCATATATGTAGGTGTACAGGTCATGGCTGTAACGTTGTTATTAAGGATCAGTTCCTTCATCTGCTGAGCATCCATGATCTGATCCATTGTGGCAAGAACCACTGTCTGTCCGTGACCAAGCGGAACGAACTCCTCAAGAACGGACACGTCAAAAGTAAACGCAGCTATGGCCAGTGTTACTTCTCCAAACCTTGTAAATACTCTGGCTTCCTTGTTGTGTATGTTGTCATCAACGAAGTTCGCCAGATTTTTATTCTCTATCATCACGCCCTTAGGCTTTCCGGTAGAGCCCGAGGTGTAAATGACATAGGCAAGGGCATCTCCTGGAACATCGATGTTCAGGTTATCCCTGCTGCCCTCTTTTACAGCTTTTGTTACGTCTATAACTGTAATTCCTGCTGTTTCAAGGCTTGTCATCAGGTCTCTTCGCCTGTCCATTATCTCTCTTGTGGTGACAAGGATCTTACAACCTGAATTCTCGAGGATATACATTATTCTCTCTTCTGGATATTCCGGATCTATTGGCATAAAGGCGCCGCCACTCTTTAATGCACCTTCCCTCATAACATAGCCATAGCTGTTCCTGTCTGCAATAACCGCAATCTTACTCTCTATGTCAGCACCGTTATCCCGAAGCACATGGCCCAGGGCATTGGCTTCTTCGTTGAGTTCTTTATAGGTGAGAGTCCTGTCGATTGCAACAAGCGCTTTCCTGTCAGGATATTTCCCGGCAGAATCCTGAAGATGACGGTATCCCGGCTTATATTCATAAGAAAATGAAGTATCATATAAATTCAGAATCTTCTCTTCATCTTCATTAGTTGTAATACATACATTGCCTAAAAGCTCTTTTGTCAGGAACTCACCAGTGATGGTGTCCATCATATGAACAATGCCTTTGATGGTATATTCCATAAAGGCACCTGATTCATAAACACATTCATAGCTTATGCCATCATCAGAAGTCTTCACGTGAAGTAAAAGAAGTGACTGACTGCAAACATCAGCATTTCCATCAAGGTCAAGGCATACTGTATCTGAAAGATTATAAGCCGCTGCTATTTTCTCATAGCTGTAGTCATCCATTGTCATGGCTATATCCAAAAACTTCTCACAACGACCAATTTCAGATAGTACTGTTTCTTTTCCATCAAGTTTTAACCATACTGCTGCCTTTTTCCCCAGGCTTACGCATGGAAAAAAAGCTCCCTCCGATGCGGTATAGGATTTTAAAGCAAGAGCAAAGGCCGTGGCAAAAAAAGCAGGAACCTGTATCTGCTTATCTTCGCAAAAACTCTTTATATTTTGAAAATACATGGACGAACTGACTACATGCTTCTTATAGCAGCCATCTGCTTTTCTGCCATCTTTAACAGGAACTGTTTCTTCTCCACATCCCTGGAATAGCTCTTCATACTCTCGTTCCATAATCATTTAATTTTCCTCCTCATTATATCCGCTCAAGACAATCATCAGACGTCGTGCCCCCAGAAACTCTGATCTGATGCACACATCTGGTGTAAATTCATCATCTTCTTCATCTGTTTCAGGAATATCTTCATTAGATCCAATGTAATCTTCTTTTGACTGATAGCGTAAGATCACAGCGTGCATGTCATCTTCACGCTGCAGTATAGTAAAGCTGCTATAAAGAGAATTGCCAGCGGGAATAGAAGACAATATAGGCTGAAACAGCTTTTCTTCCACAAGTCCCATTTCTTTTTCAGAAAGTATCTCCATACACTCCTTCTTCCAATCCTGAACCAGCTTCTCATCCAGCATTCCACCTGTCAGAAGAAGCAGGTTCTTCTGGTGGAATTTGTATATTCCCTCAGGAACATGGTTGCAAAAAAAGCATAGATAAATAAGAGCTGCAACACCACCAATAATCGTGGCATACCAGGGTGCATCCATTCCAAGGTAAGGATTTAAAATCAGTGTTGCTGCTATCTGAAAAACAGACTGAATAATCAGCGCGAGAGTTGCCTTTCCTTCCTCTTCTATCGCTGAGAGATAGTCTATTAAAAGTGTATAGATAAGTGTGATAAGTGATCCCACGCTGACAATACGGATAGCGATAGGAAGAGTCTGAAGCATTATAGGATCATCAATTCCGTAGGGCATTATCATAAGACTTGGGAATATACACAGGACAATGACAAATGGGAAAAGCATCACGAATCCAAATTTCATCAGCATTCGTTTTACCATGAGCATGCCGCTCTCATTCTGCTCACCGTCATAAGCAGCTGCCATAGGAAAGATTGCATCGGTTGCTCCTGCTATGACAATAGTGATAACAAGTTGCAGATTTTCTATTACTGTCGAGTTACTTATACCCATTGTTCCGGCATTTTCACGAAGGACAAAGTTTTGAACTACAAGCTGAACGGCAAACATACAATACATTACCGACTCAGCAAGACCAGGCTTAAAGATCTCCAGATCTGAAGGGTCACCCGGAACGTGTTTTAACCGGACAATTCTGCACAACCTGTCAGGTTTTCTGAAATGCAAAAGATATACCAGAATGCAGCAGACAGAACCAAAGACAGTACCAAAAGCGACAACCCATATACCAAGATGTAATACACAGGCACCAACGAAGTCAATTATCATGTTGACAATAGCACCGGTTATATCACCTGCCACTGCCAGATTCTGGTTATTGTCATTAGCAAGAATATAGTCTCCGGCAAAGTTCAGAACTGAAAAGACGGAACCTGCCAGAATCACTATAAGATACTCCTTGGCGTAAGAATAATTTTCGGGTGTAGCACACAACAAATGAAGCAGCGGATTGATGAATATAATGCCAGCAACGCTTAATATAATGGTTGAAACTATCATAATAAGCAGCGCACGGGTAAAAATCCTGGCAGCTTTAGCCTTTTCGCCACTACCTGAGCATCTTGAGATGAGGACACCACATCCGATACCTCCCAAAGCAGCAATAAAATTGAAAACATAACCAAGTGGCGCGATTGTTCCAATAGCAGATAATGCACTCTCACCCATGGAATTGGAAACACAGACTCCGTCTACCAGTGGAGCAATCTGTGCAAAGACCATGCCGATCATGGGTGGAAATACATACCTTACACTGCTGCGTCTTATAAAATGATTCTCGTATTTATACTCAATAGTACTCATTTGTCTCTCTCTATTTTTTGTTTTTTCAAGCAAACACAGACAATTTAAGTTTACCATATCCTTTTTTTTCAATTATAAAAAAACAATTAAATAAAAAAGAGCCGAAAAGCCCGTATATAGCAGACTTTTCAGCTCTTATCCATTCACATTCCATGCTATGTTTCAGTCCTGGCCGTCATCATTCTACTGACCCTCCTGAGACTCCTGTTGTTCTTCCTGTGGTTGCTCCGAAGCCGCCTCCTGTTGCTGCTCCTGAGTTTGTTCCTCCTGTGGTTGCTCCTCCGAAGGCACCTCTTCGTGCTGTTCCTCCTCGTGTTGTTCCTCTTCCTGATGTTCTTCCTGCTCCTCCTGTTCCTGGTTCTCAGTATACTCAGGCTCTGCAGCTACTTCCTCGGGCTGTGACTCTTCTTCCGGCGGATCATAGGTTTCCCAGCGGTAAAAGAATGCGTGATTTCCTATCATTGTGTAGGAAGAAATGCGGTAGTAATCAGCCCAGTACTTGGTCATGAAAAAGAGATAATCGCCTATACGGGCACCGTCTAAAACCTCCTGAGCAGCCCTAAGGCACGTGGAATTCGGACCATTTTGAATGATCAGCTCTACCTTGCCGGATCTGTATGGAGCAAACTGCATTGGCTGTGTGATTACGCCGATTACGGAGTTGGGGAAGGCTGAGCTCTTTACCCTGTTCATGATAACAGAGCCAACACCAAGCTTACCGGTGTAGGATTCACCGTCTGATTCAGCCTGGATTGTGGCAGCCAGCCATATAAGCTCCGATTCACTGGCTGAATAGGATCCTGATGTATCTTCTTTGGTGAGAGCCAGTCGCTCTGCCAGCTGCTGAGCCAGTTTAGCCTGCGCTGCAGCTGTCTGGGCTTCAAGAGACTTCATCTTCTTATCCAGCTCTTTTAACTGCTCGTCATAGTTGGAGAGCTTGTTTCTTTCGGAATTAAGTGAACTGTTTGTAGAGGAAAGCTGGCCTCTTACCGCATCTGTCAGGTCAGAAAGCTCCGAGTGCTTCTCATCGAGCTGATCCTGATAGGCATCTATCTCCGCCTCCTTGTCCTCAACCAGACGCTTCTGAGCCTCAATCTGTGCCTGCAATTCCTGATATTCAGCCATTTTCTGGCGATCATATCTAACTATTGCGTTAATGTATTCGAACTTGGTGAGAAGTTCACCAATAGACCCCGACTCCAAAAGAACTCTAAGGAGCCCGGATGTTCCACCGCTTTCATAGGTGGATTTAAGACGCTTTTTCAGAAGTTCGTATCTGTCCTGTTCCTGCTGTCTGGCTTCATCAAGCTCATTATTAAGGCGGACAATTTCAGAAGAGACCTCTGCCATGGCCTCCTCAGTCACTGAAATTTCTTCATTCAGGGACTCTAATTTACTGGAATAGCCGGCAATTGTGCTCTTTAATGAGCTACTCTGGCTCTCCAGATTACTTACGCTTTCCCTAGTCTGCTCTTGTTGTCCCTCCAGCGCGTTTATCGCTTCCTTGGTCTCTTTTGTCTGCTTTTCAAGATCTGAGATTGCAGCCTGTGTCTCAGCCTCCTGCTGTAACATCTGCGAAATGGTATCATCAGTCTCGTCAGCAAAGCCCACAAAAGAAAACTGATTAAGCGTCAGCGCCAGGAGCATCATCCCCAGTATCAGCTTCTTCTTCATATTCCCCCTGTACCAGTTCAGCCTGGTCAACTGCCATAATTTCAGTTTCACTGCCTGTTTCACTAGCTTCGTTATCGTTCAAAACAGGTGCCTGCTCTATTGCAGGAACTGATACGGCATTATCTTCAACGGCAACAGCGTTCTCATCTTCCCCTGGAAATACGATGTGATTGCTGTGCCTGATAAAGTCCATCATATTCATGATCTTAAGAGTCTCGGAGTGTGGCATCTCCGGACACTCCAGCCAACCTTCAGAAATAGCCTTAACGCATGCCAGAATTTCATACTCATAGCCGGTCTTCTGGCTGGGTCTCTTATAATAAGCGATCTTCTTGTATTCATTGTTATATACTGCAATAGCTTCAGGATTATTGATGTTCTCAACAACGATAAAGCCTTTACTGCCATAGATAATGCCATTGCGGTCACTGATAGAGAGCGCAGTAGCATTGAGCACTGCCATCTTGCCATCGCCGTAGCGGAGGGTTATGCTGTCCTGCATGTCCATTCCAAGATTGTTGAAGGTGCAGATGGAGGCAATATCAGCCACATCATTTCCAAATACCATGGATGCAAAGTTAAGCACATAAACGCCCAGGTCAAGAAGTGCTCCTCCTCCAAGTGAAGGCTGCTGAATCCTCTCCTTGAAGGCTATATTGTAACCGAGATTAGCTGTGAGCAGTGTTGGCTCACCAATGACATTGCTGGCGAGGATCTCATTTAACTTGGTCCTCATGGGCATATATCTCGTCCAGATTGCTTCTGTCACGAGACATTTCTGTTCCTCAGCAAATTTAAAGATTTTCCTGGCCTCATTCTCATTGAGCATGAAGGCCTTCTCACATATGACATGCTTGTGTGCAGAAAGGCAGAGCATAACGTTCTTGTAATGCTCTGAATGCGGTGTTGCCACATAGATAAGGTCAACCTTGGGATCGCTTACCAGCTCCTCATAGGAACCGTATGCCTTCTTGATACCATACTGTGACGCAAACTTGTTGGCGTTTTCTATAGATCTTGATCCTATGGCATAGCAGGTAACACCCTTTGTCTCCTTAAGCGTATTAGCCATAACCCCGGCAATCTTACCGGCGCCCATAATACCTACTCTTAATCGTCCAAACATAGATGTTACCTCCTATTTCTTAGGAATTAGTAATTATCATCACTCTCTCAGGAACTCTGATTTCAAGTAACCCTTATTCTTATTATACTCCACTTTTGCCCATCCGTTGGAATATTGTTCAACAACATTTACAACAGCGCCTCCATAGATGGTCGTAATAATGTCAGCCTCTGTGCTTGGCTCCTTACGAAGTCTTACAGATTCTGTGACAGTCATCTTACCAGTCTTGGCGTCAGCCACCTTGGAAGCTGTGCCTGAATCGCTGGTTGAAGATGATGAGCTTGATGCCGCAGAAGATGCTGATGCTGAAGCGTCTGCAGAAGAAGCCTCTGTGGATGCAGCTGCCTGAGCATTATCCTCTTCCTGGGTCTCCTGTTCTTCTGTCTTATCGTTCTTAACTACAGTCTTCTCCTCTGATACAACCTCAAAGAACTCTGTCTTAACAAAGGCAACTCCGCCCTTATACTCAACCTTACTCCAGCCGTTTGCCAGGGCCTCAAGCTCCTTGAACTCCTGTCCCTGAGTGGTCTTATCAAGAATATCAGCAGTCTCGGAATCAGAGCTTCTGATATTGATAACGTCGGTTGCCTTGATAACTCTGCTGGTTACAACAATCTCCTCAGGCTCTTCCTCTGTAGAGGCCTCTGCTGCACTCTCCTCCGGCTCTGTAGTCTCTGCTGTTGCAAGAGCTTCACCAACAGATACCTGAAGTCCTGATCTCATTCTGGTAAGGAGTTCTGCAAGCTTCTCGTCTCCGCTTACCAGCTCGTTGTAGCTTGAAGCCACCTTATTATTCAGGTCGATAACATCAGCCTGTACATTGATCTGCTTTAAGTAGTCAATCTCACTGGCATCCGCAATATCTCCGTTGATATAAAGACTACCGTCATCACCGGTACAGATGTAGAGAGTCTCAAGTCCGGGAACTGTTCCCTCGTACTCGTAGAGCTTGACCTCATTGTAGACATAGGCTACATAGCTGCCCTCAACCGGTCCCTTCTTGGTGTAAACGGTAATATTCTCGAAGTCATCGATATATTCGGATGCTGCCACAGCCTTAAGTATCTCGGTCTCATCCAGGCCCTTGTAAATCTCAGCAAGGGTATTGGAATCGCCGTTGGCTGATGCAGTGTAATACCTCTCAACCAAAGCGTTCACCTCAGGATAGGCATTCTCCTCCATTGCATCCTCCGGCACCTCAAATACAGCAGACTCAGCTTCTGTAGCCGAATTAGCCGCGATCTCTGTTGCCCTGTGATTGGCACTGACTGCCACAACAACAGTTATTACTACGGCCAGTATCAGTATAGCAGGCATAAGATATTTCTTATTATCACCAAGGATCGCAATTATGTCCTTTTTCTCATTTCTCCAGTTTGTTACATCGTTTCTTTTCTTCATAAATAAACCTCTGATTCTTTGTTGGCGCAAACCACCAAAATGATTTTATATATAAACCCTGGTCAAGTCAAGTTGGCGTTTAACCATTTATGTGGTATCATATGCTATGTGTGCTGCACCCGTAGTCTAATGGATAAAACGTAGGCCTCCGACGCCTTTGTTGCTGGTTCGAGTCCAGTCGGGTGCACTTTTCATGGAAAAAGAGCTGATGGCGCGGTTGTAAGTGCCATCAGCTCTTAATTGTTTACTATGTGCAGTAATCTATCAGTCCTCAATACCAGCCTGGGTATCTCTTATCAGTCTGTCAATTATCTGTGTGACTGTTTCTTTGTCGCCCCTATCAGCAGCTTCCTTAATTGTCTTCAGATCCTGCAATAATAATCTCAAATAGCTCTTAAAAACACTCATTGAATTCTCCTCGTCCATTAGCTATCTCCTTTCCTGCAAAATCTTCCATTTACAAGAAAATGATAACGCTGTTCTGATTCTATAGTCAACATTCTTGCAGTTTATTCATCGAGGATTTGGTCCTCTTTTTCCTCTTTAACGATGACAAAACGATCCTCATCTCTCACATACTTATATAAATTGTCACTCAGAACATCAACATCAGAAACAGTCGTTATGTTTACCTCTTTTATCACCATGCGTAGATAGGATGGCTCCATCAGCACATGATCAACCGGCATAACGATACATTCGTGGACTGAAGCAGGGATTATATAGAGATCATCCTCATATTCATCCGCGATCTCTTTTAACAGCCCCGGATAAAAGATAGCGCCGGCTCCAAGGTCTCCGCCTTCAGTGGTAACAACATACATTCCGCAAACGTCATAAATGTTGCTGTCCTGGCCCGTTAGCCTGTTCAGATAATCCATGAGGCTGTAGATTTTGGGAGGTGCGACACTCGCAGCATTCTCTGCCACATTTTCCCAGAGCTCCTCCCTGGAAATCTCCCACAGTTTCAGGTGGCTGTTGGTGACCATGATTGTCCCTTCTCCCATCCGGCTGTGCTCAAACATAACAAGCGGTACCAATGCCAGATCAAGAACTCTCTTTACCGGAACTTCCTCAAACTTCTTCTTATTTTTCTTATAGTTCACCACTTTGAAGAACAGGCGCTTTGAAACCTCTGCAAAATTAAGGTAAAAGTCAGTTCCCAGATCTCCCTCAGGCTTATGCTGTCTGTAGGTCGTAACCACCTCATCCACAAGGTTCATAAGTACAGTACCCTTGTTGTATTTCTCCATCAGCTGGTCAATGTAAATTGTCGGGGCAATGTTCTCCCCTTCTTTTCTGATACTGAGGCCGTGATAAACGATCCCATTGTTTTTAAGGATCTCATTGATTTCAATATCATAGCCCTCTCCGAGCTTGTCCCCAACTTCTCTTGCCATAATGTTTCCAAATTCTTTTATTTCCATATCTGTTTTCTCCTTTTCTTGCTAAAGCAGACACAAACTCGAAAATGCAAAGCATTTCCTCGTTCGTGTAGCTCGCCATATAATCAACATTGCATTTGCATGCCAGCATGCATGCGATGTTGACTGCATGGCTCTGCTTTAGCACGCAAAAAAGGCAATAGTCTTCCCGTTAATATTCGGGTTTCCTATTGCCTTAAAAAGTTTCTATAAGATTATGACTTTATTCTGTGTCAGATATGGTTGTGTATGATCAAACTCTTGAGAGGTACTCACCAGTTCTTGTATCGATCTTGATTACGTCTCCCTCGTTAACGAAGAGAGGAACTGATACATTAGCACCTGTCTCTACTGTAGCAGGCTTGGTTGCGCCAGTAGCTGTATCACCCTTGAAGCCAGGCTCTGTCTCTGTGATTGTAAGCTCAACGAACATAGGTGGCTCTACAGCGAATACGTTGCCGTTGTAAGACATAACCTTACATGTCTCGTTCTCCTTAACAAACTTAAGAGAGTCGCCGATCTGGTCAGATGTAAGACCGATCTGCTCATAAGACTCTGTATCCATGAAGTTGTAGATATCTCCATCCTGATAGAGATACTGCATATCCTTCTTGTCAATTCTTGCTGCAGGGAACTTCTCAGTAGGACGGAAGGTTGTCTCCTTAACACCGCCGTTGATGATGTCCTTAAGCTTGGTTCTTACGAAAGCAGCGCCCTTTCCAGGCTTAACATGCTGAAATTCAATGATCTGACATACGTTGCCATCGATCTCGATGGTTACACCATTTCTGAAATCACTTGCAGAAATCATAAATATTCCTCCTAAATAACATTACTCAAACAACTAATTAAGTTTAAACTATCATCTGCAATTTTTCAACTATTTTTTTCAGCCCTGATAAAATCCATTGCCTCAAGATAGCCGTTAAGCCCGTGGCCATAGATCTGTTTATCGCAGGCCGGCGCTGTAACAGACACCTTTCTAAACTCCTCTCTTGACTGAATGTCAGAGATGTGGATCTCAACCTTGATGATGTCCTCAAGGCTCTTTAGCGCATCGTGAATAGCATAGCTGTAATGAGTATAAGCCCCTGGATTAATTACAATCCCCTGGGTGCCATCGCTGTAAGCCTCCTGAAGCCTGTCGATGATAGCTCCCTCGTGGTTGGACTGGTAGCACTCCACCTCGTCCCCATCGGCAGCCGCCTTCTCTTTTATCATATTGCATAAGTAGTTGTAGTCCTGATTGCCATAAACAGCCTTCTCTCTTATGCCAAGGAAATTTAAGTTTGGTCCGTTGATCACAAGTATTTTCATATCCATGTCACCTTTAGATTTCTGTATAAAGCCGCTGTATCCGAAAACTGCCCAAAGCCAATATTTCCGCCTGTCAGAATGTCTCCCAGAGTGGTTCCGTCATCGTGGAAATGCAGAATTTCCATATTGTTGATGCCGTAAAAGACATCCTTGCTTCTTTTCACAATGCTCATCCGATACCAGTTTGCATCCTCCCCGCCTCCGGCCATGGGGTCTGCGCTCTTTGACACCTGATTTTCCCAGCTGTTCTTATACAGACTGCAGGTGTGAAAAGACCTTTCTTCTTCGGTGCTTCTGTTAAAGTATGACAGGACAAAGCAGCATGGGGTATCTGAGCTTTTTGCCGCGAAATACATCATTGCTGCCCCCGGCTCTTTTACAGGCCTGAACTCCCAGTCGATCCTGATGTCAGCCGGAAGTGCCTTGGTGCACCACAAAGTTGCATCTTCCACGGATTCAATTCGCATTACATCATCTTCAAAAGAGATCCAGGCGTCCCCCTCCAGTATGAAATCTTTGAAATCCTTCTCATCCGCGAGAGAATTCTCGTATATGACTTTAGACATAAGTCCGTTTCCTGCCTGTTACGTAGTATTTCAGATCTTGCTGATATCCACCAGCTCAAGGCTCTCTTCGTTGGCCGTGCTCTCAAGGCTGGTCACAAGAGCTCTTGCAGTATCGAGGGCGGTAATAACATTTACGCCGGTCTCGATGGCTGTTCTTCTGATCAGGAAACCATCTCTTGTCTTGTCCCTGCCCTGGGTAGGTGTGTCGATTACAAGATCGATCCTGTGTCCAAGGATAAGGTCGATGACTGTAGGAGCTTCCTGATTGATTCTGTTTATCTTTCTGGCTTTTACGCCGTTGTCGTTAAGAGTCTCCGCAGTTGATCTTGTGGCGTAGATGATATAGCCCAGCTTCTCGTATCTTCTGGCGATATCGATAACCTCGCCCTTGTCGGAGTCCTTAACGGTGATGATCATCTGCTTGTGCTTAGGAAGGTTTACGCCTGCGCCAAGGAAGGCCTTGTAGAGAGCCTCATTAAAGCTCTTACTGATTCCAAGGCACTCACCGGTACTCTTCATCTCAGGACCAAGGCTGATCTCTGCGCCTCTGATCTTCTCAAAGGAGAATACAGGCATCTTGATGGCTATGTGCTCTGCTTCCTTCTGAAGTCCCGGGGTGTATCCAAGGTCTTTTAGCTTCTTTCCAAGCATAACCTGAGTTGCCAGGTCAACAATCGGTATTCCCGTAACCTTACTGATATAAGGAACAGTACGGGATGATCTGGGGTTGGCCTCAATGATGTATACATCATCTCCAACCGCTATAAACTGGATGTTGATCAGTCCTATAACGTGGAGGGCCTTAGCCAGTCTCTTTGTATATTCTGCGATAGTCTCTTTTACCTTCTGTGACAGAGACTGTGCGGGATAAACCGAGATTGAGTCTCCGGAGTGGATTCCGCTTCGCTCGATATGCTCCATGATACCGGGGATAACGATGTCCTCTCCGTCGCATACAGCATCTACCTCGGTCTCGATACCCTGAAGGTACTTATCTACAAGTATCGGATGATCCTGGGCGTATCTGTTGATGATACCCATGAACTCCTCGATCTCGTCATCCGAAAGAGCTATCTGCATACCCTGACCGCCAAGAACGTATGAAGGACGGACAAGTACTGGATATCCAAGGCGGTTAGCCACTTCCTTGGCTTCCTCTGCGGTGTAGACAGTTGCTCCCTGAGCTCTCTTGATCTGAGTCTCTTCAAGGATCCTGTCAAAGATCTCTCTATCCTCGGCTGCGTCAACATCTGCAGCATCTGTGCCGTAGATCTTAACGCCCATTTCCATAAGGTCCTGAGTGAGCTTGATGGCTGTCTGTCCGCCGAACTGAACCACTGCTCCGTCGGGCTTTTCAAGCCTTACGATGTTCTCCACATCCTCGGGAGTTAATGGCTCAAAGTAGAGCTTGTCAGCGATATCGAAGTCAGTGCTGACAGTCTCTGGGTTGTTGTTAACGATAATGGTCTCAAAGCCGGCCTTCCTGAATGCCCAGGTTGCGTGTACCGAGCAGTAGTCGAACTCGATACCCTGACCGATTCTGATAGGACCTGAGCCCAGTACCAGGATTTTCTTTTTATCTGTTGTTTTTAAAAGAGCTTCATCCTCACTGTCAGGTCCGTTGTAAACAGAGTAGTAGTACGGAGTCTGAGCAGCGAACTCTGCAGCGCAGGTATCTACTATCTTGTAGGATGCCCGGATATTGTAGAAGTCCCTTAGCTCTTTTAACACAGGCACTGAGAACCTGGTGAAGCGGGAAATTACAGTATCAGGGAACTCAAGGCGCTTTGCTTCAAGAAGAAGCTCGCTGCTGATGATCTTCTTGGCATCATCAAGGCCTGCTGCCTTTCCGGCGCTGTTCTTTTCTCCGGCGCGAAGAAGGCGAAGCTCCATCTTGACCAGAGTGTGGAGCTTGTCGATGAACCACAGGTCGATCATGGTGATCTTGTGGATCTGGTCATGGCTGATACCGCGGCGAAGAGCCTCGGCGATTACCCATATTCTCTGGTCATCAACAATCTTGAGACGATCAAGAAGCTCGTCATCGTCAAGATTTGAGAAGTCATAGCTGGTAAGGCAGTCCACGTGCTGCTCCAGTGATCGGATTGCCTTCATCATTGCACCCTCAAAGTTGGTGCAGATGCTCATCACCTCACCTGTGGCCTTCATCTGGGTTGTGAGGTATCTTCCGGCAGTGATGAACTTGTCGAAAGGAAGTCTTGGGAACTTCACAACGCAGTAGTCCAGTGCGGGCTCAAAGCTGGCGTAGGTCTTGCCGGTGATGGCGTTTTTGATCTCGTCCAGAGTGTAGCCGAGAGCTATCTTGGCAGCAACCTTGGCGATCGGATATCCGGTGGCTTTGCTGGCAAGAGCTGAGGAACGGCTTACTCTGGGGTTAACCTCGATTACGCAGTACTCAAAGCTTGTTGGATGCAGAGCGAACTGAACGTTGCAGCCGCCGGTGATTCCCAGCTCATCGATGATGTTAAGGGCAGAGCTTCGAAGCATCTGATATTCCTTGTCGGTGAGGGTCTGGGATGGTGCCACTACTATTGAATCTCCTGTGTGAACACCCACAGGATCGATGTTTTCCATGTTGCAGACAGTGATGCAGTTGCCTGCGCTGTCTCTCATTACCTCGTACTCGATTTCCTTCCAGCCGGAAATGCAGCGCTCAACCAGAACTTCGGTGGCTCTGGAGAGCCTGAGGCCATTCTTTAATATCTCCTCGCACTGAGCCTGATTGTAGGCGATTCCGCCGCCGCTTCCGCCCAGGGTATATGCAGGACGAAGAACTACCGGATAGCCTATCTTTCTGGCAAAGGCAACACCGTCCTCCACATTGTGGACTACTGTTGAAGCTGCCACGGGCTCACCGATCTTTTCCATGGTGTCCTTGAATTCCTGTCTGTCCTCAGCCTTTCTGATGGTCTGGGCTGTGGTTCCAAGGAGCTTAACTCCGTGGGATTCAAGAAATCCCGACTCAGCCAGCTCCATACCAAGGTTAAGTCCAGCCTGACCTCCAAGGGTTGGAAGGATTGAATCCGGTTTTTCTTTTTCTATGATCTGTTCAAGAACCTTGACGGTAAGGGGCTCAATGTAAACCTCGTCCGCAATGTCCTTATCTGTCATGATGGTAGCAGGGTTTGAGTTTACAAGAACAACCTCAACCCCCTCTTCCTTAAGGGATCTGCAGGCCTGTGTTCCGGCGTAGTCAAACTCTGCGGCCTGTCCTATTACAATGGGTCCTGAACCGATGACCAGAACCTTTTTTACGTCTTTATTCTTTGGCATCAGTTCTCACCTCTCTTTCCTTACCTTCGTTCATCATGTTTATGAATCTGTCAAACAAATAGCTGGAATCCTGTGGTCCGGGGCATGCCTCGGGATGGAACTGAACTGTGAAGATATTTTTGCCCACATACTTCAGTCCCTCATTGGTGCCGTCGTTTACGTTTTCAAATGCAGGCACAGCTACGTTTTTATCAAGGCTTTCTACGTTTACGGCATATCCGTGGTTCTGTGAGGAAATATAAACTCTTCCGTTCTCCAGATCCTTGACCGGATGATTTCCACCTCTGTGACCATAGTGGAGCTTGTAGGTATCAGCTCCTGTAGCCAGAGCCATAAGCTGATGTCCAAGGCAGATGGCAAATATCGGTGTATCAGATTCGTACAGCTTCTTAATCTCTTTAATAACCTCGGTACATTCCTTCGGATCTCCGGGGCCATTTGAGAGCATTATTCCGTCCGGCTCATCAGCCAGGATCTCCTCAGCACTTGTATTATAAGGATAGATAGTCACATCACATCCTCTTGCTGCCAGTGAAGCTGCAATGTTTTTCTTGGCGCCCACATCCAAAAGAGCTACTTTAAACCCAAAACCATTGAGCTCCCTAACGTTGGAAGGTCTCTTTTCTCTCTTTGAAAGATCTCCCTTCAAAGCCTCATTGAAAGCTTCCTGATCAAAAGATGCTGCTCCTGCCAAAGGCCCATTCTCGGCAATATCCATAGTCCCCAGAATGACCTGCTTCTCCTTGCAGGAAACCTTACTAACCACATCCCCGGTGGTATAAGCCTTGAGCTTATCTTTGACACTCTCATAGGTAACATTCTCATTAGTAGTAATATACCCATTCATCGTGCCCTTCTCACGAAGGATCCTTACAAGCTTTCTCGTATCAATCCCCTCAATTCCTGGAGTCTCATACTTCTCCAAAAAGTCCTGCAAAGTCATATCACATCTAAAGTTAGAAGGAACCCTAGCCATCTCCCTGACAATAACCGCATCCGGCCAAATCCTCTCCGACTCCATGTCGTCAAGACAAACACCATAATTACCAATCAGCGGATAAGTCATGCACACCGCCTGCCCGGCATAAGACGGATCTGTGAACACTTCGGTATAACCAGTCATTGAGGTATTAAATACAATTTCTGAGACAACATCTTTATCAGCCCCTATATGTTTTCCCTCAAATATCGTACCGTCTTCCAAAATCAAAAAAGCTTTCATTAAAAAACCTCCAGCAAAACCACAAAACCAAAACTATCACATGAAGTACTTTACACCACTCTCGAAGATGCGCAGATCCTGCTCACCAAAGATATTTATTGCAACACCATCGCCGCGGCGCTCTGAGTGAGCCATCTTGCCGAGGCAGCGTCCATCGGGTGAAAGGATACCTTCAACTGCGCAGTAGGAACCATTGATGTTCCACTCGTCGTCCATGGTAATATTGCCATCGAGATCACAGTACTGAGTTGCAATCTGTCCCTTAGCAAAGAGCTCCTTAAGAACATCATCAGGTGCTACGAAGCGGCCCTCGCCGTGGGATGCAGGGTTGGTGTAAACGCCGCCAAGCTCTGCTCCGGCAAGCCATGGTGAATTATTAGAAACAACCTTTATGTAAGCCATCTTTGAGATGTGTCTTCCAATAGTATTAAATGTCAGCGTAGGTGAATTCTCATCCTGCCCCGTGATCTTACCATTCGGCACAAGTCCCAGCTTGATCATAGCCTGGAATCCATTACAGATACCCAGTGCCAGACCATCCCTGTTTCCTATAAGATCTTCAACCGCAGCCTTGATCTCCTCATTCTGGAACGCTGTAGCAAAGAACTTGGCACTTCCGTCAGGCTCATCACCTGCAGAGAATCCGCCCGGGAACATAATGATCTGAGCATTCTCAATTGCTTTCTTAAACTCAGCAACCGACTCTCTGATATCCTGCGCGTCCCTGTTTCTGAAGATCTTGACATTAGTGTCGGCACCGGCTCTCTCAAAGGCCTGAGCGCTGTCGTACTCACAGTTGCTGCCCGGGAATACCGGAATGAATACTGTAGGCTTTGCAACCTTGTTCTTACATACATAAATGCTGTCTGCCTTGAACAGCCCGGTCTCAACACTGCTCTTATCATCCGAAACAGTTGAAGGGAATACCTTCTCAAGCTTTTCCTTCCAGCCTGTAAGTGCATCCTGAAGAGAAATAACCTCTCCGCAAGCCTCAAACTGAGGAGCATCTGTAACTTCACCGATAAGTCTGCTGCCGCTTACCTTAAGCGCATCCTCAAGATACTGCTGAGGAACCTCTGCGATGATGTTGCCCATATCGTTTGCAAAGAGTTCTTTTGCAGTGATATCATCTGTCATCTTAACTCCAAGGCAGTTACCAAATGCCATCTTACTGATAGATGCTGCAATTCCGTAGGCATCCTCTGCATAGGCTGATACGATCTTGCCGGCCTTCTCAAGCTCTTTTACCTGATCAAAGAGCTCACATATTCCCTTATAATCAGGAAGGTCATATTCATCTCTTGGAATCACAAACTGTACCAGCTTGTTACCTGCTGCCTTGAGCTCAGGTGTAATAACATCCTTTATGCTGGCAACATCAACTGCAAACGACACAAGTGTCGGAGGTACATTTATCTCATTGAAGGAACCTGACATGGAATCCTTACCACCGATAGATGCGATACCAAACTTCATCTGAGCTTCGTATGCACCAAGCAGTGCTGTGAATGGCTGACTCCATCTCTGTGGATCCTCTGTCATTCTCTTGAAGTACTCCTGGAAGGTAAAGTGGAGATTCTTGTAATCACCACCGCTTGCAACGATCCTTGCCACTGACTCTGTAACTGCAAAAGCAGCTCCGTGATATGGACTCCAGCTTGAAAGATAAGGATCAAAGCCATAACTCATCATGGTAACCGTGTCAGTTTTTCCTGAGAGTACCGGAAGCTTGGCGATCATGGTCTGTGTCTCTGTCAGCTGATATTTTCCGCCGTAAGGCATAAGTACTGAACCTGCACCGATGGAGGAATCGAACATCTCAACAAGACCTTTTTGTGAACATACGTTGAGATCCTTCATCTCAGCAAGCCATGCCTTCTTTAAATCGCCCTCTTCAAGAGCCTTTGCAGCATCCTCGCTGGCGATCTTGTCAAAGTAGTTATCCTCCTTAGCCGGGATCTCAACCTTGACTGTTGTTTCCTGATGAGCTCCGTTGGTATCAAGGAAAGCTCTCTTTATATCTACTATCTTCCTGCCTCTCCAGTTAAGAACCAGCCTTGGCTCCTCGGTAACCACTGCCACCTCAACAGCCTCGAGGTTCTCTTCACCGGCATAAGCAAGGAACTGCTCTACATCCTTCTTGGCAACAACAACTGCCATTCTCTCCTGGGACTCAGAGATTGCAAGCTCTGTTCCGTCAAGTCCCGCATACTTCTTGGGAACAAGATCCAGGTTGATATCAAGTCCCGGTGCCAGCTCGCCGATTGCTACTGAAACACCGCCTGCTCCGAAGTCGTTACACTTCTTGATAAGCTCGCTGACTTCAGGGCGTCTGAAGAGCCTCTGCAGCTTACGCTCTGTAGGAGCATTACCCTTCTGAACCTCAGCACCGCAGCTGGTCAGTGACTTGGAATCATGGGCCTTGGAGGAACCTGTTGCTCCGCCGCAGCCGTCTCTTCCTGTGCGACCGCCAAGGAGAATGATGATATCTCCGGGATCAGCGCTCTCTCTGATGACGTGCTCCTGAGGTGCAGCTCCCATAACTGCGCCGATCTCCATACGCTTTGCAACGTATCCGGGATGGTAAACTTCTTTAACATATCCTGTAGCAAGTCCGATCTGGTTACCATAGGATGAGTAACCTGATGCAGCGCCTCTTACAAGCTTCTTCTGTGAGAGCTTGCCCTTCATTGTATCAGCAACAGGCACTGTAGGATCAGCAGCTCCTGTCACACGCATTGCCTGATATACATAGCCTCTTCCAGAGAGCGGATCTCTGATGGCACCGCCAAGACATGTGGCAGCTCCACCGAAGGGCTCGATCTCTGTGGGATGGTTGTGAGTCTCATTTTTGAAGAACACAAGCCAGTTCTCGGTCTTTGGTCCCTGACCGTAGTCGACCTCAACAGGCACAACTACTGTGCAGGCGTTGTTCTCCTCAGATACTTCCATATCTGTGAGCTTGCCGTCAGCCTTGAGCTTCTTCATACCCATAAGCGCTATATCCATAAGGGAGATGAATTTTTCTTTCTTCTTATCATCAGTCTTGTAGAGCTGGTCTCTGGCCGAGAGGTAGTCATTATAGGCATCCTCAATGGGTTTTCTGTAATAGCCCTGTCCAAACTCAACCTCTTTGAGCTCAGTTCCGAAGGTGGTGTGGCGGCAGTGATCAGACCAGTATGTATCAAGAACCCTGATCTCAGTCATTGTAGGGTCTCTGTGCTCATCAGATGAGAAGTACTGCTGGATCCACTTAAAGTCATTAAAGGTCATGGCAAGACCAAGTGACTTATACAGGTCTGAAAGCTCTTTTTCCTCCATGTCCTTGAAGCCCTCAAGAGTTACCACATCATCGGGCTCATCATAATTCTCTATAAGAGTTTCTGGCTTGGCATCGGAAGCAATCCTGGAATCCACCGGATTCATGGTGTAGTCCTGGATCTTCTTGACCTCATCATCAGTAACATCGCCGATAAGCATGTATGTCACAGCGGTTCTGATAACGGGCTTCTCATCACCCTTGATAAAGCGCACGCACTGTTCTGCGGAATCTGCCCTCTGGTCGAACTGACCAGGAAGTGCTTCGATGCTGAACACTTTGGCATTTTCCGGAATCTCAATCTCCTCGCGATAAAGGATATCTACCGGAGGCTCAGAAAATACAGTCTTGCAGGCCTTTTCAAAGACATCATCGGATATATTCTCAACATCATATCTGATGAATATCCTGACCTTACTAACACTCTTGATTCCCAGATAACCGGAAATCTCAGATCTTAGTTCCTTTGCCTTGCCGGCGAAGGGGGCTTTCTTTTCCACGTAAATTCTTCTTACTGCGCTCATAAAATCTCCTCTTTCTGACAACTACTTGTTTATTAAAAAAGTGCTTTAGAATAAACTAAGCACTTTTTAAACTAATTAATTATTTAATTCATCGGGCACTAACCCCTCTAAAACATACATCAATTCTCTGTCGATGGCTTCTTCAGTAACGCCAATAGTCTTGGAAGCTATCTTGAGACCTTCCACCACGTACATAAGATTGCGAGCACAACCATTTGGGTTCTCACAATAGAATTCGTCATTTTCAACACCGTTTTCAATGAGCTTCTCAACGATACGAACAGCGGTATCAAACTGGATCTTCAAAGGATTATCCTTGCTGTTTGCCTTGTGGAGAGAGAAATACTCATAGGTGGCAACTGTAAGATTATTCTTTTTTCTCAGGATTTCTTTTTTCTGTTCCTTGAGGAAAAGAGCTAACATATCGCCGGCAGATGCATCACCGGAAAGTGCTGCAACTACTGCTTCCTCATCATCCTCAGAGGTGTCATCTGCAAGAACTGCAAGAAATATTTCTTCTGTACTGGAGAAATAGAGATAAAGACCCCCACGACTGATCTCACAGGCGTCAACAATATCCTTCATAGTCACATCTTTAAAGCCTTTTTCAGAAAAGACCGCTCTGGCCTTCTCCAGAATGTACTTTTTCTTCTGGACTGATTTTTCTCCCATTGCTCCTCCGTAAACTTGTATTCTTCTGGTAATAAGGAAGTCATGCTCTCGCCAAACTCGCCATGACACGTTCGAGCCTGCTTCGAAAAGACCTCAGCAGATTCTCTCAGCCTCCCCAGTACTTTACCAGATCATCCATCTTCTTAACAACGTTATAAAGCACTCCGTTGTGGACTCCCTCGGCCCATACTGAGCCCTTGGTCATACCTGAAAGAATATATTTGGAAAGAATCCCTGCCAGATCGTCCATATTTGTGATCTGGGCATCCCCAATGAAAAGAAGCTCATCCTTTGGGGTGTTAAGGCGATTCCTGGAATAGACATAGACATAATTGCGGTCAAGCAGATTTGTGGTCTGACATGCCTTTACGAATGCCAGCAGGTTAGAGTCGTACACAGGAAATGGAATGCTCTTTAAATCTGAGTTGGAATACCTCTGTGACACATCATTTTTAGCATTCTCTCCCAGCCATCTAAGGTATGGAGTTATCTTGTCCAGCTCTGGTCGATATCTGGAAATAATATCTTCTACACTGTTCTCATTGACACTTCCGTCATTTTCTCTGTCCATCAGATGGCGCATCCCTTCTGGCTTTCAGCCGTTTTCCGATTGTCCGTTACTCAACATTATAACAAGGTCATATAAAAAAGTACAGATACTAATTGAACAAAACCTGGTCAATATCTTACACCCATGTCATGGAGCTCTTTTACTACCTGGTCATAATTCTTATAGACGATTCCGTGCCATCCCAGGGCCTTTGCAGCGCTGATATTAACCGGGGTGTCATCAATAAATACGGTCTTAGCCGGTACAAGCTCGTATCTGTCCATGAGGAGCTTATAGATAGCGGGATCGGGCTTAACCACGTGTTCCTTGTAGCTCAGGATTCCTCCATCAACCACGTCCAGAAATCCCATAGACTCTCTGCAATATTCAAGAGCCTGAATACTGAAGTTTGACAGAACAAGAACCTTGTAGCCTGCTGCCTTGAGAGCCCTGACCCAGGGAATTGCCTCTTCTCTTGGTGTTATGATCTCAGTCAGATCAGAATATGCTTCCGTTAGCTCTTTTGCAATTTCAGGATCATTCTCGATGAACTTGTCGATTATCTGCTCTGTGGTGAGATTTCCCTTATCGAACTCAACCCAGTCTTCGCTGAGGGTTGAGGCCTTGCCGATCCTGTCCACCATAGCCTTGTCAAATCCCTTATTATAAAGAAATTGTTCCCAGGCAAAATTGGTCAGGACATTTCCGATATCGAAAACCACAGTGTCTATCTCGCCCTCAGGCACTACATTGCCGTATTTGTCATGTTTTTTGTCACTGGTCATGGCATCCAGGGAAGCAATTGTATGTCTTCCTGTTATAGCGCCGATTGCCCAGATAAGAAGCCACAGGACAATGGGAACTGCGATGGTTGCTGCCACGCAGGTGATGAAGACATTGTAGGTCTCCGGTGATCCCGTCAGGGCTTCATACAATAATAAAAGGTACATGCCAACAAGGATGATTATCCCTATCCAGGCAAGTACCCTCTTATATACAGGTGTCTTAATACTATTATCCTTCATACTGCTCAAATACCTCAAATACTATAATCCATTTTTGCATCACGGACTATAATACACTATAAATTATTTATTGCCAAGGTATCTGAAGCCAAGCATTGTAATATCGTCAAACTGCGGTGCTTCTCCCACAAATTCATCGATGCTCTCCTTAACATTTGCAAGGAGCTTCTCTGCATCTGCATCCGGTTCTTTGTTGAGAGCTTCTAACATCCTGCTGGTTCCAAAGAGCTCATCGTCACTCTTTGTAGCCTCGGGAACTCCGTCTGTATAGATAAACAGGGTGTCTCCCGGCTGCATCCGGAACTCGTGCTCCTCAAATCCTACTGTAGGGAAAGTGCCAACTGCCATAGAGTGCTTGTATTTAACAAGCTCGAACTGTCCGTCTTTTCTTCGAAGCGCCGGATGTTCATGTCCCGCATTTGAGATTTTGCACTTACCGGTAGATATCTCAAGGATACAGAGCCAGACTGTGGCAAACATCTCGGAATCATTTCCCTCGCAGAGCTGTCTGTTGACATCCCGGAGGATTTCAGCTGTTGAATGGTATATGCTAAGATACGCTCTGTTCTTGATAAGGGTCTTGGTCATCACCATGAAAAGAGCTGCCGGTATTCCTTTACCTGCTACATCAGAAAGGACCAGTGCCAGATGATCATCATCAACCAGATAGAAGTCGTAAAAATCGCCTCCCACCCCTCTGGCAGGATTCATGGTCGCATAGATATCAAATTCAGGTCTGTCAGGAAATGGCGGGAACTTCCCCGGAAGCATATCCTCCTGAATGCGGATCGCCACATCCATTTCGGCTCCCAGTCGCTCTCTCTCGGCAGTTATGGCCTGGATATTGTCGATGTATTTGACAATATCATTTTCCATTTTGTCGATCTCTCTGGCCAGATCCTCCATTTCGTCGCCGGTCTTTATGGTCTCCAGCATTCCGTCAGAATGCGCATTATTCTGCACAAAGGTGCTGACGTTTTTCATGATGACAGTTATAGGGCCGATGAAATTCTTATTGAGCAGCCTGAAATTGATCATGCAATAAGCTATCAGCAGGATCACCGATATGATTATCATATTGCAGATATATTTATAGAGTGTTGAAAGAATGACCTCCATGTGGGTGTCAACAAAAAGCAGAGCCACCACCTTACCGCTGCTGTCCTTGACCGGAAGGCAGCTGGAAGTCAGCGCTCCGTATTTTGGCGAGTTCCTTGTAAGGTAACTCTCAGGTCTTTCTCCATTTATATATGCGTTCCACACCTCATCAAAATCAGCTGCTATCGGATCCGTATCCCCCATGAACGTGTCTGAATCATAGACATAGCGCATAGTTCTGTCTTCATATGGAACTGCGATATAGATATATGCTGCATTTGAATAATCCTCAACAGCACGAAGATATGCTTCCATCTGCGGATAGTATTCATCTTCTTCCCAGGTTTCTACATACCTAGCAATCCTGTCATGATCGATAGCATGCAGGATCATATTGGCAACTACGTAGCCCCTGTCGTTGTACTGCTTCTGTATTGCCCTGTCAAATATCAAAGAACCGGCAACACCTATAAGTACACTGAGAATGACGGCAAAGATTATTATCCCCGTAGCTGTTTTCTCATTTACCGTCAGCTTCCTTTTCCTCAACTGCTTTTTCCTCCCTGAGGCCCTCCTGAACAGCCTTCTTATGTCTTACTTCCTCCGCAAAACTGATTATCTTTTCAGCCCACTCATCATCCGGGCCGTCAAGCTGATATGCCTCGAACCCGTATATTTTCCCCTGTGTACAGATAACAGACTCATCATCCACATGAAGAGAAATCCTGTATCTGCTGGGCATTTTCTGCGGAAGTATCTGGCTGCTCCCCGCCTGAACCTCCTTAAGATGTCTGTTGGCATTGATTATACCATCAAATTTGACTCCGTAGTGACGAAAAAGGTTTCTGATATATCTTTCACTTCTAAAGGAGGACGTATACACCCACACCTCAAAGCCAAGATTCTGGAGCCTATTTATCAGCTCTGGTGTTCCAAGGCGCAGTCTCTCCTTATACCTTTTGTTTAAAGGAAACCTTAGCTCCGGCTCAGTTTTATGTGTTTTGGGATATACAAAAAGAACTTCATCCAGGTCAAAAGAAACCCTCATTTTGTTTTCAATTTTGTTTTCAATTCTCTTTTTCCTGCTCATTGGCTTTTATCTCCGCAAATACCTCCCTCACCTGATCCTTCCAAAGCCCCTTTTCCTTATTAAGCGGATATTCTTCAAATTCCTTGGTCTTGGAATTTACACGAAGTACGGCATCATTATCTATATGAAGAGTATATGTGTACTTATCTGATATCATTTTATTGATAGTGCTCTTAGCTCTGCGAGAATAGTCAGTATTTCTTGAGGTACCTGTTACTATTCCTACAACCTTAACATGATACCTGCTAAACAATCCCCAGATATAGTCGATGGAATAGAACTTGGAAGAATACAGCCATATATCATATCCCTCTTCCCAAAGATAATGGAAAAGAGCCGGTATCCCCGCCTTAACGTCTTCCTTATAAAAGATCCGGAATGGGAATGGGGGCTTAGGCTCTGTATTGCCATTTTCATCCGCACCAAAAACCATCTCATCAAGATCCAGGGTAACTCTCTTGTCATGCATGGCAGACTCCACCATTTCCTTAAGATCTGCCTCATGAGTGAGGTTAACTATACTTATGGGAGCCTTCTTTCTCTTAACAGAATAATAAGCTGCCCATCTGTGATGACCATTAGCGAGCATGTAGCCGTCAGGATACATTCTCTCAACTATAAGGGGTTCCTCCTTATTAGTTGTACCCATGGCTGACGACTCCAGGAATTTCTTTTCATACTCACCAATAATGCGCTCGCTTGGACCTACCTCCGGCTTGCAGAATTCATCATCAGGATTGGGATGAAGCCTTTCTATCTTAGCCGAGATTATTGCAATACGCCGCAGACGGCTTGATTTAAGAGGGAATGAAATTCCATTGTATTTTTCTAATTCCTCTTTCAAATGTCTTTTAAACTCTTCACGCATATTATAACACCCTTTCCAAAAGCATAACTGCGGTCTCCGATTCTCCCTATTAAAGGGAAAAACCCCTCGCGCAGGAACAAGCCATACGCAAAGGGCTTTTAAACATGATTATTCGCTTATCGTGAACTGTCCGATAAGATTATTAAGACTCTCAGACTGTTCTGACAGCTCTAAGGATACAGCGCTGGATTCCTCTGCTGTAGCGGAATTACTTTGAACCACGTTAGAAATCATTTCTATGCCCTTATCAATCTCTTCCATACTCTGCGCCTGCTGTTTTGCCAGGTCTCCGGTCTCGATGATCATCTGGGTGATCTCCTCAACACTGTGGTGCATAGCATCAAGAGCTTCTGTGGTCTCTGCAACTACTGAATTACCATTGTTGATCTCATCCATGGTATCAGCAATGAGCTGATGTGTATTCTTGGCGGCTTCACTACTCTGATCAGCCAGCTTTCCGATCTGGTCAGCAACAACTGCAAAGCCCTTTCCTGTCTCTCCTGCTCTGGCAGCCTCAATTGATGCATTAAGAGCAAGAAGTGATGTCTGTTTCGCAATGGCCTCGATGGAGTTGGTAACCTGCTCAATCTCAGCTGAGGCTTCTGTTATTCTGGTCATTGCATCAGTAACAAGATGCATCTTGCGGGCACTGGTCTCTGCATTATCTCTTACCGATGTTGCCATTTCCTTACTTCTTTCAGCGACCTCAGCCAGCTGTTTTGTCTGCTCTGTGATGGAGTTAACTGATGCTGTAAGCTCCTCAACAGCTGCTGCCTGGTCTGTGGCACCCTCTGCCAGATCTGTAGCACCCTGTGACATATTGGTAGCGCCCTGGGAAACCTGTGAAGATGAGTTTTTAACCTCAAGCAGCGTGCTTGAAAGGTTTTCTGAAATATCTGAAAGCGCATTGCTTATGGCTTCATAATCACCTATATAAAGGTCTTCATTCTGAGATCCGCTTGAGAAGTCTCCACCTGACATTCTTCTGAGTGTATCATCGATATCCTTAACGATATTCTCGATAACATTGGTGGAATCCGCCAGGTCTTTTGCCAGCTTACCCAGCTCGTCCTCAGAGTCAGTCTCAATTGAGAGCTCCAGCTTACCTCTTGCCATATCGTCGGCTGCTGCGGAAATAGCCTCAATAGGTCCAAGAATACTTCTTGTAAGGGCAAGTCTTGCATTTCTCGAATAAAGAATTGCATAGATAACTACAATAAGTGAGATGATCGTCATTATAACTACCATGACGATTGAGATGATATATGCCTTTTGTGCCTGCGCCTTGGCAGATATACCAATCTCTTTGAAGTCCTTAACAACAACCTTTATGGCTTCGTTAACGGTACCTACATAGTAGCTGTAGATTTCTTCGTGGGAAGCTCCACTGGCAAACATTGTGCTGAGGTTGTCGTCGGCTTTATCAATGTCACTTACATGTGTGTAAGCAGAAGAAAGGTCTCCTTTGTAAACCTTGCTTAAGGTATCAAGTCCATCCTTCATCTCCTGGATCTTTTCATCAACGCCTTTAAGCTGTTCAGATCTGTCTGCCTCGTCCGTGGCGCTTATAGCCCACAGGTAATATTTGGCAAGAGCCTGAATGGTTATTCTGATCTCACCCTGCTGAGAATTCTGCTCGTAGAATACGTTATAAATATTACTAAGGTTCCAGATAGAAGCCACATCAATAATAAAAATAACTACCAGAATAACTATCAGATTTGTTCTGAATTTATTGAATACTTTTTTGAATTTTTCAGAAACAGAGAGGTTTTTGAAGCTTTCCTTACTAAATTCACCAACATTGTTCCCAGCACCTACCATAGCTACCTCCTACCGGTATATACAATAAAAGAAACATCAACATC